>Ga0315912_10000317_pt1 | contig 97578 bp, 97 predicted proteins | sample VfabasoilMG_FD_204469 | JGI IMG/M metagenome (GOLD analysis project Ga0315912, IMG submission 204469) | Garden soil microbial communities collected in Santa Monica, California, United States - V. faba soil | ecosystem: Environmental > Terrestrial > Soil > Garden | place: USA: California... | reverse complement strand
GCGACGACGCGAAGGTGATCAAGGGCGCGGCGCTGCCGGCGCTGAACGGCGAAGCGAAGTGGGAGGCGACGATCGACGAGCTCCTCGCGGCGCTCGACTCGGAGATCCCGGAGCCGGTTCGCGAGGTCGACAAGCCGTTCTTGATGGCGGTCGAAGACGTGTTCTCGATCAAGGGTCGCGGCACGGTGGCCACGGGTCGTATCGAGCGCGGCAAGGTGCACATCAACGACGAGGTCGAGATCATCGGCTTCGACAAGTCGAGTAAGACGATCGTGACCGGCGTGGAGATGTTCCGGAAGCAGCTCGACGAGGGTCAGGCGGGCGACAACGTCGGGTGCCTGCTCCGCGGCGTGGAGAAGGAAGGCATCGAGCGCGGGCAGGTGCTGGCCAAGCCGGGCAGCATTCACCCGCACAAGAAGTTCATGGGCGAGGTGTACATCCTGAAGAAGGAGGAGGGCGGGCGTCACACGCCGTTCTTCACCAACTACCGGCCGCAGTTCTACATCCGCACGACGGACGTGACGGGCAGCGTGAAGCTGCCGGACGGCGTGAAGATGGTGATGCCGGGGGACAACATCACGATGGAAGTCGAGCTCATCACCAGCGTCGCGCTCGAAGAGCAGATGCGCTTCGCCATCCGCGAAGGCGGCAAGACCGTCGGCGCCGGCGTGGTGACGAAGATCGTCGAGTGATCGAAACAAGGTTTTCCAATGCCAGACGCAACTAAAATCAGAATCCGACTCAAAGCGTTCGATCACCAGCTGCTCGACAAGTCCACCACGGACATCGTCGAGACGGCTCGGCGGACCGGCGCGCGCGTGGCGGGGCCGATCCCGCTGCCCACCGCCATCCGGCGCTACACGGTGCTCCGCGGACCGCACGTCGACAAGAAGTCGCGTGAGCAGTTCGAGGTCCGCACGCACAAGCGTCTGATCGACATCCTGGAACCGACTCCGCAAACGCTCGACGCGCTGATGAAGCTGGATCTCTCGGCCGGCGTCGACGTCGAGATCAAGAGCTAGGTGCGAAGATGGCGAAAGTCGACGTTTACAACCTGAAGCGCCAGAAGGTCGGCGAGGTCGATCTCTCCGACGAGGTCTTCGCGACCGAGGTCAAGGAGCACTTGCTCCACGAGGTGGTGGTGGCGCAGCTCGCGTCCCACCGCGCCGGAACGCACGCCGCCAAGGAGCGTTCGGCCGTCTCGGGCTCGACGAAGAAGATCTACAAACAGAAGGGCACCGGGCGCGCGCGCCACGGCTCGATCCGCGCGCCGATCTTCGTCGGCGGCGGTCGCGCCCACCCGCCGAAGCCGCAGGACTTCTCGTACCGTCCGCCGCGTCGCGTACGCGTCGGCGCTCTTCGCAGCGCCTTGAGCCTGCTGCTCAAGGAGGGTCGCCTCTTGGTGGTCGAGAGCATCGACCTCGGCGAGATCAAGACCAAGAAGATCGCCGGCGTGCTCGAGACCTTGAAGACTCCGACCGGCGCGCTGGTCGTGGACGACAAGTCGAACGAGAACCTCAGGCTCTCGATCCGCAACCTCGAGCACAGCCAGTTCTTGCCCCCCGAAGGCGTCAACGTCTACGACCTCTTGCGCCACGACCACCTGATCGTTTCCAAGAACGCCGCCAAGGCGCTGGAAGCCCGTTGCCTGGAGCAGAAGCCATGAGGCCCGCCGACGTGATCAAACGGCCGATCGCCCTGACCGAGAAGGCGGCTCGCCTTCGCGAGGGCAATCAGGTCGTGTTCGAAGTCGCGATGGACGCGAACAAGATCCAGATCAAGAGCGCGATCGAAACCCTGTTTTCGGTCAAGGTCCAGAACGTGAACACGCTCGTGCAGCGCGGCAAGCCGCGGCGGCTCGGGCGCATGATGGGCAAGCGCCCCAACTGGAAGAAGGCCGTCGTGACCCTGGCCGAGGGCAGCGACATCCAGTTCTTCGACGAGTCCAAGGAGTAACCATGGGCATCCGAGCTTACAAACCCACCTCTGCCGGCCGGCGCTTCTACGAAGTGTCCGACTTCGCCGACATCACCACCAGCGAGCCGCTCCGCAAGCTGCTCGAGCCGAAGCCGTCCACCGGCGGCCGCAACCACTACGGGCGCATCACCTCGCGTTTTCGCGGCGGCGGTCACAAGCAGCGCTACCGCATCGTCGATTTCAAGCGCGAGAAGATCGGCGTCCCGGCCAAGGTGGCGGAGATCGAATACGATCCCAACCGCACGGCGCGCATCGCCCTCCTTCACTACGCGGACGGCGAGAAGCGCTACATCCTCGCGCCCGACGGCTTGAAGCAGGGCGACACCGTCATCTCGAGCAAGAACGCGGACATCCAGCCCGGCAATTGCCTCCCGGTCGGGGAGATCCCGGCCGGCACGATGATCCACAACATCGAGATGAAGCGTGGCCGCGGTGGTCAGCTGGTGCGCTCGGCCGGAACGGCGGCGCAGCTGATGGCCAAGGACGGCGACTATGCGCAGGTGAAGCTGCCGAGCGGTGAGGTGCGCAAGGTTCACGTGCTGTGCCGTGCGACGGTCGGCCAGGTGTCGAACCTCGAGCACCAGAACATCAGCCTCGGCAAGGCGGGTCGCAGCCGCTGGCTCGGTCGACGGCCGCACAACCGCGGTGTCACCATGAACCCGGTGGATCACCCGATGGGCGGTGGTGAAGGTCGCACGAGCGGCGGTCGCCACCCGTGCTCGCCCTGGGGCGTCCTCACCAAGGGCCTCAAGACTCGAAACAACACGCGAACCGACGGCATGATCGTCAAGCAGCGGAAGGCCAAGGGCTAGTCGATGGCACGCAGTATCAAGAAAGGGCCGTTCGTTGACGGCCACCTGATGAAGAAGATCGAAGAGGCGCAGGCGCAGGGCGCGGCCAAGAAGGTGATCAAGACCTGGTCGCGCCGCTCCACGATCCTGCCGGAAGCCGTGGGCCTCACCTTTGCGGTCCACAACGGCCGGAAGTTCGTGCCGGTGTTCGTGAGCGAGAACATGGTCGGTCACAAGCTCGGCGAGTTCGCGCCCACCCGCACGTTCCACGGCCACGCCGGTGATCGTAAGGGTGGCGGCACGCCGAGCGGTGCGCCTCCGGCACCTGCCGCCGGCGCCGGTGGCGCCAAGAAGCCGCCCGCGAAGAAGTAGCGGTCGCCGCACCGAGGCGGCCGCTGGCGGCGACGTCGTCTCCGCGAGCGATCAGGCGGGAAGAGAGCGGCTCCTCCGCTATCTGCGCGCGCTCGTCGTTGAGCCTCGAGCGGCTGACGCGCCTGCCCGACGGGCGCGTGGCCTACTCGCTGCGAAAGCCTGCGGCGTGGCGCGAGCCGATGGCGGCCGGGAAAAGTGACCATGGTGCGCTCGCGGCCTTTCGTCTCATCCTCGCGATACCGGCGGCCGCAGGTCGCGTGGCGCCGAGTCACCAAGGACGGAATGCCCCATGTCGAATTCGCGCACGATTGCGTTGGGTCTGTCGGGAATCCTGAGCGTCGCTCTGACCTGCCTCGGTTGCGGCGCAGAGCCCGAACCCGGGCCCGACGAGTGGGTCGCTGGCGCCGAGGAGGCGCTCGGAACCGGGGCCGCCGCTGATAGTGGCTCGGCCGGCGGCCGAGTAGTCTGCTCCTTTTGTGGCAACGGCGTGCTCGACCCAACAAAGGGAGAGCAGTGCGACACCCGTGGTGACACAGCGAGCTGCGACCGCGATTGCACGACGCCCCGCTGCGGCGACGGCCTCCTCAACCCCCTCGCCGGCGAGCAGTGCGACACGCCGGTTCAATCCGCAACTTGCGAGGCCAACTGCACAATCCCGCGCTGCGGCGACGGTTTGCTCAACCCCCATGCCGGCGAGGAGTGCGACGACATGGGGCCGTCGGCGACCTGCGATCTCGATTGCACGACGCCCCTCTGCGGCGACGGGCTCGTCAACCCCTTCGCCGGTGAAGAGTGCGAGACCATCAGTCAGTCCGCAACCTGCGAGACGAACTGCAAAGTCTACCGTTGCGGCGACGGAATCTTGAACCCTTTCGCCGGCGAGCAGTGCGACGACGAGAACAACGTGAGCGGCGACGGTTGCACCGCCTGCCGACTCGAGTAGAGCACCTGCTCGCTCCGCTCATATCTTCCCGCGGGGCTTCGATTCAATTGTGTTGACGGGCGTGGCAAAGACTATGGGCAATATCTGACGCGGAGATCTACTTGCGTCGAGTCGCCTGACTCGTAACCGCTGTCAGTTGCAGAAGCCGTCTACCGCGCACATCTTGCCGTCGTCGCCCTCGTTGCAGTACTCGTAGCTTGGGTCGAGCGCGGGTAGGTCGCATTCGTCGTCCGCGTCGCAGACGATGGTGCAGATGCATGTCGACGCGACGCCCGTCGTGCAGCACTTGAGCGATGTCATCGCGGGGCATGCGCCGCCCGTGCCACCCGACGAGGTCCCGGCGGTGCTGCTCCCACCGCTGCCGCCGGACCCGCCGCCCGTCCCGCCCTGACCCGATCCGCCTTTGCCACCCGTCGCGCCGGACGAGCCACCCGCGCCGGACGACCCGCCCTTGCCGGTGCTCCCTCCCGCTCCCGCGGACCCACCTGCGCTTCCTCCCGCGCCTGCTCCCGCGGTGCCACCGGTGCCGCTGGCCGTGCCGCCCGTTCCCGCACCCGAGCCTCCTGCTCCGCCGGATGCAGCGCTGCCAGCTGTTGTCCCTGCCTGTCCTCCGGGGCTCCCGCCGCTACCCGCAGCCACGGCCGCGCCGCCTGTGCCCGCCCCGGAAGTGGCCCCGGTTCCGCCCGTTTCCGGCGTTTCCGGCGTCGACGTGATCGGATCGTCCACCGCCTTCGCGAAACACCCACCGACGAGCGCCGCGGCCACGAGGGGCGCGGAAAACGACCGCTTTCGCCCTGTCACCCAGGTCTATCCGCCGCGCGCCCCGATCGATCACCCAACCCCTCAGATTGGTGGGCGCATGTGGGTCCGGGCGGCGTCAGTGTGCCGCTACGGCACGCGTCGCGGACGGATCCGGCTCCGCCGTGTAGACGAGACAGGTCGCGACGACTCCCTCGCGATCGCTCGAGAATTCGCTGGCGAAGAGCTCCGGCCCCTTGTTCACCACTCCGGTGATGTGAATGGCGTCGCAGCCCTGCTCTGCCGCTGCGACCTTGAGCGCATCGATCAGCTCCTTCACCGACGCCGCCGAATCATGCAGCTCGGCAACCTCGATGATGGCGACGTCGACGTGGGGCCTTGCCGGCGGACTACTGCTGTAGACGTCGACCATTGCCGGAGATTTCTTCGCCATCTGCTGAGGGGGCGCCCTCAACCAGACGACACTCGTTTCGACCCCGCAGCCCAAGGCTGAAAGGCCGATGACGACCGTGAGCGACCGGAACCAGTTCAGGGATGTGGTCATGGCGGCGAGATCAAGCACGGGCTATGCCGCTGTCCCCAGGGCGTCTGCCCGTCGAGCCTGAAATACTGAGCATCGGATCAGGCTAAATCGACGGCTCGTCGGGTCTTCTTGCGCACGCCGAAAACCCCTGCTAGGTAGCGCACCCCTTCGCGGGCCCAAGGAGTTCAACGCTCCGTCGGGCTCGCCGGCCGCCCGAAGCGGCTCGCGGTGCGACCCCCTCGGGTCGCCATGGTACGCCGCGGGATCGTCCGGGCGGTCGTGGACCGCGTGCACAGGGCACGTGCTCCGGGGGCCGACGGGTCTCGGACCAGGGAAACCCTCGACAATGATCAGCAGCGCTACAGCCAGATTTCAGCGAATCAGTCCCCGCAAAGCGCGGATGGTCATCAATCTCGTGCGCGGTCGCGACGCGGCCGAAGCGCTCCAGCTGCTCGAGTTCACGCCGAAGGCGGGCGCGCCGTTCGTGAAGAAGCTCCTCGCGAGCGCGGTCGCGAACGCCAAGAAGAAGCGCCCCGATCTCGACATCGACACGCTCTACGTCAGCCGTTGCTCGGTCGACAAAGGGCCGAATTCACACATGCGCCGCTGGCGCCCGCGCGCTCAGGGCCGCGCGACGCAAGTCCAGAAGGGCATCAGCCACATCTTCATCGAATTGGACGAGAGGTAGTCGCGGTTCATGGGACAAAAAACACATCCCTATGGCTTCCGGCTCGGCGTCATCAAGACGTGGACGAGCAAGTGGTACGAGGACAAGCGCTACGTCCAGTGGCTTCACGAGGACATCCGCATCAAGCGGGCCGTGAAGGAGTACCTCTACAACGCGAACGTCGCGGGGGTCGAAGTCGAGCGCGCCGCGAACAAGGCCAAGGTCATCGTCTACACCGCGCGCCCCGGCATGGTGATCGGCAAGGGCGGCAAGGGCATCGAGATCCTGAAGACCGGTAACCTCGAGACCGCCGCCAAGGGCGAGACGAAGTTCCCCGGCGTCCAGTCGCTCACCCACAACGAGGTGTTCATCGACGTGCAGGAGGTGCGCAAGGCCGAGACCAACGCGCAGCTCGTGGCCGAGAACATCGCGACCCAGCTCGAGCGCCGTATCGCGTTCCGCCGCGCGATGAAGAAGGCGATGACGACGGCGATGAAGTTCGGCGCCAAGGGCATTCGCGTGCGCTGCGCCGGCCGCCTCGGTGGCTCGGAAATGGGCCGCGTGGACGGCTACCGCGAGGGGCGCGTGCCGCTCCACACCCTGCGCGCGGACGTGGACTACGGCCAGGCCGAGGCACGCACGACGTACGGCGTCATCGGCGTCAAGGTTTGGATCTTCAAGGGTGAAGTCCTGCAGCGCAAGGCGCGCCGGATCCTGGAGTAGTCGCCATGTCGCAGATGTCTCCCAAGCGGACGAAGTTCCGCAAGCAGCAAAAGGGCAAGAACCGCGGCCTTGCCTGGCGCGGGTCCGACGTGTCCTTCGGCGATTTCGCGCTGCAAGCCGTCGGCGGCTCGCACCTCACGTCGCGCCAGATCGAAGCGGGCCGCATGGCCATCCAGCGCCACGTGAAGCGCGCCGGCAAGCTCTGGATCCGCGTCTTCCCCGACAAGCCGATCACCAAGAAGCCGCTCGAAGTGCGCATGGGTTCCGGCAAGGGCTCGGTCGAAGGCTGGGTCGCGGTCGTCAAGCCGGGCCGCGTGCTCTACGAAATTGCCGGCGTGCCAGAGAAGGACGCGCGCGACGCGTTCCGTCTCGCGGCAGCCAAGCTCCCGGTCGAGACCAAGGTTCTCGCGCGGATGCGGGACTGAAGGTGAGCGATGAAGGCCAAGGACTTGCGTGAACGGACGATTCAAGACCTCAGCGAGCTGCGCGCTCAGCTGCAGAAGGACTTGTTTTCGTACCGGATGAAGAACCACACCGGGCAGCTCGAAGACACGAGCCTGCTGAACAAGACGAAGAAAGACCTGGCGCGCATCGAGCTCATCCTGAGCGAGCGCGCGACCGCCGGAGGCACGCCGTGAGCAACCCCGAAGAAGCCAAGGTGCTTCGCCGCCGCCGCCTGATCGGGCGCGTCGCGAGCGACAAGATGCAGAAGACCGTCGTGGTCGAGGTCGTGCGGTTCAAGCGCGACGGCGTCTACAAGAAGTACGTTCGCGTGCGAAAGCGCTACAAGGCCCACGACGAGAAGAACGAGTACAAGCTCGGTGACCGCGTCGAGATCGAAGAGCGCTCGCCGATGTCCCGCGAGAAGTCGTGGAAGGTCGTGCGGCTGATCGAGCGTCCGGCGTCAGAAATTGCGCAGGTGGCGACGCCATGATCCAGATGCAGTCGTTCCTCGACGTCGCCGACAATTCCGGCGCCAAGCTCGTCCAGTGCATCAAGGTGCTGGGCGGTTCGCGGCGGCGCTACGCCGGGCTCGGTGACGTGATCGTCGTCAGCATCAAGGAAGCGCTTCCCGGCAGCAAGGTGAAGAAGGGCGACACGGCGAAGGCCGTCGTGGTCCGCACCCGCCGCGAATGCCGGCGCACCGACGGCAGCTACATCAAGTTCGACGACAACAGCGCTGTCTTGATCAACCCGCAGCTCGAGCCGGTCGGCACCCGCATCTTCGGGCCCGTCGCGCGCGAGCTCCGCGCCAAGAAGTTCATGAAGATCATCTCGCTCGCGCCGGAGGTGCTCTGATGCAGCGCGTATCGGTCGGAGACATCGTCCAGGTCATCAGCGGTAACGACAAGGGCAAGCGCGGCAAGGTCACGCGTCTGCTCAAGGATCGCGACGCCGTGATCGTCGAGGGCATTCGACGGGTGAAGCGCCACCTGAAGGCCACCCCGCAGCGCGGCGGCGGCATCCTCGAGGTCGAGGCACCGATCGCGCTCTCGAAGGTGATGCCGATCGACCCCACGACCGACAAGCCGACCCGCGTCTCGTTCAAGAAGAAGGGCGAGGGCAAGGTGCGAGTCGGCAAGAGCGGCGCCGAGCTCCCGGAGACGCGGCAATGAGCGAAACCACCGACTACGAGCCGCGCCTGCGCGCGCGCTACAAGAGCGAGGTCACGCCGGCGCTGATGAAGCGCTTTGGTTACAAGAACCAGATGCAGGTGCCGCGTCTCACCAAGATCGTCGTCAACATGGGTCTCGGCGAAGCCGTCACGAACCCGAAGCTCACCGACGCGGCCGTTGCCGAGCTCACCGCCATCACCGGACAGAAGCCGGTCGTCACCCGCGCCAAGAAGGCGATCGCGACCTTCAAGCTGCGCGAGGGCATGCCGATCGGCGCGATGGTGACGCTCCGCCGCGAGCGGATGTGGGAGTTTTTGGACCGCCTCGTCACGCTGAGCCTGCCTCGCGTCCGCGATTTCCGCGGCACCAGCGCCAAGGCCTTCGACGGCGCCGGCAACTACACGCTCGGTCTGCGCGAGCAGATCGTGTTCCCGGAGATCGACTTCGACCGAGTCGAGAAGATCAAGGGCATGAACATCACCTTCGTCACCACCGCCCCGTCGGACGAGGAAGCCAAGGAGCTCCTCGCCCAGCTCGGGATGCCCTTCAGGAGCTGAGCCATGGCACGCGCGAGTCAATGGGCCAAGTTGAACCGTCCCCCCAAGTTTTCGACGCGGGCAATGAGCCGCTGCAAGGTGTGCGGCCGTCCGCGCGCGTTCTATCGCGATTTTGGTCTGTGCCGGTTGTGCCTCCGGCAGCTTGCCCTGCGCGGCGAGTTGCCCGGTGTGACGAAGGCCAGCTGGTGAGCCACTCCGGAGCCAATTCATGACGAGCGATCCCATCTCCGACATGCTGGCCCGCATTCGCAATGCTGCGATGGCGCGGCACGAGCTCACGCGTCTGCCCGCGAGCGGCGTGAAGAAGGCCATTGCCGAGCTCTTGAAGACCGAAGGCTACGTCGCGGACGTGCGCCAGGAAGAGTGGGGACCGGAGAAGCACCGGACTCTGACCATCGTCCTCAAGTACGGCTCCGATCGCGGCGATTGCGCGTTCCACGGCATCCGTCGCGTCTCGCGTCCCGGTCGCCGCGTCTACGTGCGGCACGATCAGATCCCGCGCGTCCTGAGCGGTCTCGGGGTTTCGATCCTGAGCACGTCGCAGGGCATGATGACGGACAAGGAAGCCCGGCGCCGCAAGGTCGGTGGTGAGCTCATCTGCGAGGTGTGGTGATGCAGGCCGCGGTCACCCAGGCTCCGAAGCGCCTCTCGCGCGTGGGCAAGCGCCCGGTCGCGGTGCCGAAGGGCGTCACGCTCACCATTTCCGGGCGTCAGGTCAGCGTTCAGGGTCCGAAGGGCAAGCTCGCGATCGAGCTTCCGCCCGACGTGGCCGCGCTGAAGGAAGGCGAGGCCGTTCGCATCGAGAGCTCGGCGACCGGTCGCGACGGCGCGCGCCTGCAGGGGCTCGGTCGCGCGCTCCTCGCCAGCATGTTGAAGGGCGCGAGTGTCGGCTTCGAGACCACGCTCGAACTCGTCGGCACCGGCTACCGCTGCGAGGTGAAGGGCAAGGTCGTCACCCTGCAGCTCGGCCTGTCGCACCCGGCGGTGGTCGAGCTCAGTCCCGCCGTCAGCGCCGTCGTCCCGCCCGACTCGAAGGGCACGCAGCTCGTGCTGAGCTCGGCCGACAAGGGTCTCCTCGGTCAGACGGCGGCGACGATCCGCGCGCTCCGGCCGCCAGAGCCGTACGGGGGCAAGGGCATCCGGTACCGCGGTGAACAGATCCGACGCAAGGCGGGCAAGGCCGCCAAGGCGAAGGCGAAGTAGAGGCCACCATGAGCAGTGTTTTGACCGGAAGAGCGCGACGCAAGCTGCGTATCCGCAGCAAGATCGCCGGCAACACCGAGCGCCCGCGCCTCAGCGTGTTCCGGAGCGGCCGGCACCTCTACGCCCAGGTCGTGAACGACGCGGACGGGCGCACGCTCGCCGCCGCCTCCACGCTGTCCCGCGACCTCAAGGGTTCGCTCGACAGCGACAAGAAGACCGACGCCGCCAAAAAGGTCGGCGCCCTCATTGCCAAGATCTGCCTCGAGCGCAAGATCGAGAAGGTCGTGTTCGACCGCAACGGTTACCTCTACCACGGCCGCATCAAGGCCCTCGCCGAAGCCGCGCGCAAAGCCGGCCTCAGTTTCTGATCGGGGACCAAGACCATGCCCATGGAAAGCATCGACGAAGAAAAGCTCAAGGAGCGCGTCATCCACATCAACCGCGTCGCCAAGGTGGTGAAGGGCGGGCGGCGCTTCAGCTTCTCGGCACTGGTCGTCGTCGGCGACGAGTCCGGGCACGTGGGTGTCGGCCTCGGCAAGGCGAACGAAGTGCCGGAAGCGATCCGCAAGGGTAACGACCAGGCGCGGAAGAACCTGTTCAAGGTGCCGATGATCGGCTCCACCGTGCCGCACGACGTGACCGGCCACTTCGGCTCCGGCCGCGTGCTGCTGCGGCCGGCCTCGCCCGGTACGGGCGTCATCGCCGGCGGCGCCGTGCGCGCCGTCGTCGAATCGGCGGGTATCCACGACGTCCTGTCGAAGTGTCTCGGCTCTTCGAACAAGTACAACGTCGTGCACGCGACGGTGAACGCGCTCAAGCGCCTGCGCTCGCCGGAGCACGTGGCGGCTTCGCGCAGCCTCGCGATCGACGAGGTAGCCGGCGACTACCCGGTTGCAGCCGCTTCGTCCCGCGCCAACGTTGCCGCGTCCATCGTCACCGGCACCCACACCGGAGGAACCCAGTGATGGCCGCCGCCAAGGCCCAGAGCCGCCTCGAAGTGCGCCAGCGCATCAGCTTGATCGGGCGCCCGCACCCGCAGCACCGCATCATCAAGGGTCTCGGCCTGCGCGGTCCCGGCTCGTCCGTGATCGTGGAGAACACGCCGTCGTTCCGCGGGATGATCAAGAAGGTGCTTCACCTCGTCAGCGTCGAGGAAGTGAAATCATGAGCAGCCTCCTTTCCCGTCTCACCCCGCCCGAAGGGGCCCGTCACAACGAGAAGCGGCTCGGTCGCGGCGTCGGCAGCGGTCTCGGCAAGACCTGCGGGCGCGGCACCAAGGGCCAGAAGGCGCGCAAGGGCGGCAACATCGGCAAGCTGCACTTTCAGGGCGGCCAGACGCCGATGCAGCGCCGGTTGCCCAAGCGCGGCTTCCGCGTGCCGTTCCCGGTGCGCACCGTCGCCCTCAACGTCGCCGACCTCGAGCGCTTCGACGCCGGCAGCACCGTGGACGAGCAGGCGCTCCGCGGCGCTCGCCTCGTGCAGGGGCGCGACGTGTTCGTGAAGATTCTGGGCGACGGCGAGCTGAAGAAGAAGCTCACCGTGTCCGCTCACGGGTTCTCGGAGAGCGCGAAACAGAAGATCGAGAAGGCGGGCGGCAAAGTCGTCGTCGTGGCCGCGCCCGGGCGAGCCGAAGCCCCCGCGACCTAGCCGAGGCCCTTCATGGCCGCTTTCGAAGGCTTCGCGAACATCGGCAAGGTCCCGGAGCTACGCCGGCGGATCGTCTTCACGCTCGGCATCATCGCGATTTACCGGGTGGGCATCTTCATCACCACGCCCGGCGTCGACCGCAGCGTGATGAAGAACATCGTGAGCGGCCAGGGCGGTTTGCTCGGCCTCTTCAATCTCTTCTCCGGCGGCGCACTCGAGAATCTTTCGATCTTCGCCCTCGGCATCATGCCGTACGTCTCGGCGAGCATCATCTTTCAGCTGCTCGGCCTGGTGTCCAAGCAGGTCGAAGAGCTCCGCAAGGAAGGCGAGGCGGGTCGTCGCAAGCTCGACCAGTGGACGCGCTACGGCACGATCCTGCTCAGCATTTTCCAGGCATTCGGCGTCTCGATGATGCTCGAGGGCATGAACAACGCCGACATGGGCGGCGGGCGCTTCGGCGACGTGGTCGCAGACCCGGGCTGGAACTTCCGGCTGATGACCATCGTCACGCTCACCACAGGGACGGCTCTGATCATGTGGCTCGGCGAGCAGGCCACCGAACGGGGTATCGGCAACGGCACGTCGATGATCATCTTCGCCGGTATCGTCAGCGGGATCCCGACCGGCGTCGTCAGCTACTGGCAGGGTCAAGCGGGCAACATCGAGCCGCTCACGATCGCCCTTTTGATGGCGGTTCTGATGGTGAGCATCAGCGTGGTCGTCTTCTTCGAGCGCGCGCAGCGGCGGATCCCGATCCAGTACTCGCGCCGCCAGGTGGGGCGCCACGTGTACGGCGGGCAGCGCGCGCACCTGCCGCTCAAGGTGAACATGGCGAGCATGATCCCGCCGATCTTCGCCTCGAGCCTCTTGATGTTCCCGGCCACGCTCGCCGGTTTCAACATCCCGGGCATGGCGACGTTCAGCGCCCACCTGAACCGCGGGGACTGGATCTTTCACACGCTGTTCGCGACGCTGATCATCTTCTTCGCGTTCTTCTACACCTCGGTGACGTTCCAGCCGGTGGACGTGGCCGAGAACCTGAAGAAACAGCAGGCGAACATCCCCGGCATTCGCCCCGGCAAGCAGACCGCCGAGTACATCGATCGCGTGCTCACGCACCTCACCGTCGCCGGCTCGCTCTACATCGCGGCGATCTGCGTGATCCCGACCGTGATCGCCAACGGGTTCCGCGTTCCGTTCCAGTTCGGTGGCACGAGCCTGATGATCGTCGTCGGCGTCGCGCTCGAAACGGTGAACCAGATCGAAGCCCACCTGATCACGCGGAGCTACGAAGGCCTGACCGGGCCGCGCATGAACCGGTTGAGTGGGCGGAGGCCGAAGTGAGGCTGATTCTTTTGGGGCCGCCCGGGAGCGGCAAGGGAACTCAGGCCGCAGTCCTCGAAGCCAAGTTCGGGATCCCGAAGATCTCGACGGGCGACATGCTGCGAGCGGCGACCCAAGCCGGCACCAAGCTCGGCGTCGAGGCGAAGAGCTACATGTCGGCAGGAAAGCTCGTGCCCGACCAGGTGGTGATCGGCCTGGTCGAAGAGCGGCTCGCCGACAAGGACACAGCGCCCGGCTTCATCCTCGACGGCTTTCCCCGGACGACCCCCCAGGCGGACGCGCTCGGAGCGCTTCTAGCGGCCCTCGGCCGGCCCATCGACCGGGTGCTCCAAATCGATGTTCCGAAAGAGCTTTTGGTCGAGCGAGCGACCCTCCGCCGGACGGACAAACGGACTGGACAAATCTACCACCTAAAGTACAGTCCCCCGCCCCCGGACGCCGAGCTCGAACATCGGGACGACGATCGGGAGGAAACGGTCAAGAAGCGGCTCGATTCCTACGAGTCACTGACGGCCGCGCTCCTGCCTTACTACGATCGACTCGGCGTCTTGCGACGGGTCGACGGGGTGGGCAAACCGGAAGAAGTCACGGCCCGCGTGCTCGGTGCGCTCGGGGTCTCGAGTTGAATCAGGAGGCATCGAACGAAGGAATCTGGAATCGGCACGGTGGAAGAGGTGCTCCCGAGCGCGCTCTTCCGAGTGCGCCTCGACGACGGTCGCGAAGTGATTGCCGCCATGGCACCGCGACTCCGCCACGCCGTCGTCAGGCTCATCGGAGGCAGCCGCGTGAAGGTAGAAGTCGCCTCCCGTGATCCCAGTCGAGGCCAGATCGTCGAGAAGCTCTGAGAGGAAGCCATGAAGGTACGACCGAGCGTCAAGAAGATTTGCGACAAGTGCAAGATCGTGCGCCGCCGTGGCGTCTTGCGCATCATCTGCACGAACCCCCGTCACAAGCAGCGACAAGGCTAACCATGGCTCGTATCTCTGGCGTCGATTTGCCCCGCCGCAAGGCCATCGCCTTTGCGCTCCCGTACATCTACGGGATTGGACCTGCCACCGCGCAGAAGATCTGCGCAACGGCGAACATCCCGCCTCAGAAGAAGGTGGACGAGCTTTCGGAGTCGGACGTGAAGGCGATCCGCGACGCCATCGAAGGTTTGGTCAAGGTCGAAGGCGACGCGCGGCGCGAGGTTCAGCAGAGCATCAAGCGCCTGATGGATCTCGGTTGCTTCCGCGGGCTCCGTCACCGCAAGGGCCTTCCCGTGCGCGGTCAGCGCACGCGCACCAACGCACGCACCCGCAAGGGCCCGCGCAAGAACCTGGCGCGTCGCGCCGGCTGAGTGATCGAGGAACCTGAAGCATGGCCCAAGCCAAAGCAACGCCGAGCGCAGCCCCCCCAGCCAAGGGCGGTCCCAAGAAGAAGGTCGTTCGCAAGAACGTCTACGCCGGCATCGTCCACATTCAGTCGACGTTCAACAACACGATCGTCACCATCACCGACCTCACCGGCAGCACGATCTCGTGGGCCAGTGCCGGTTCGCGCGGCTTCAAGGGCTCGCGCAAGAGCACTCCGTTCGCGGCTCAGCTCGCGGCCGAGGAAGCTTCCCGCCGCGCGATGGAGCACGGCATGCGCTCGGTGGCCGTTTTCGTGAAGGGCCCCGGTGCCGGTCGCGAGAGCGCGCTCCGAGCACTCCAGCAAGCAGGGTTCCGCGTGACGTTGATTCGCGACGTGACGCCGATCCCCCACAACGGTTGTCGCCCGCCCAAGCGCCGGCGCGTCTGAGCGAAGGCAGGAGTCCCGTACCATGGCGCGTTATCTCGGTCCCGTCTGCAAGCTCTGCCGTCGCGAAGGTCAGAAGCTCTGGTTGAAAGGCGAACGCTGCTTCACCGAGAAGTGCAGCGTGAACCGCCGTCCGTACCCGCCCGGCCAGCACGGCCAGGCGCGTATCAAGCTCAGCGAGTACGGCATCCGCCTGCGCGAGAAGCAGAAGATGCGCCGCATCTACGGCTTGCTCGAGGTGCAGTTCGCCCGCTGCTACGGCGAGGCGACGAGTCTCCCCGGTCGTACCGGCGAGGAAATGCTCGGCTTGATCGAGCGTCGCCTCGACAACGTCGTCTACCGCATGGGTTTTGCGGCGAGCCGCGCGCAGGGCCGCCAGCTCGTGCGCCACAAGCACGTGCTCGTCAACGGCAAGCGCGTGAACATCCCGAGCTTCCGGGTGAAGCCGAACGACACCATCTCGATCGCCGAGACGTCGAAGAAGATTGGATTCATCGCGGCAGCGCTTGCCGCCGCCGAGGGCCGCCCGCGTGGGACCTGGCTCGAGGTGAACAAGGACGGCCTGAGCGGTACGTTCCGCTCGATGCCGGTGCGCGACGAAATGAACGAGCCGCTCGTCCGCGAGCAGCTCGTGGTCGAATACTACTCACGTTGACGTTTCTTTGCGGGCAGGCCGCGGGCGCCGGATCGAGGAGTTGGTTCCTCACCGGGCCGGGACGGCCGCGCATCAACCCGAACCAGAAGGAGAGCACAGCATGATCACGCAAATGACGAGCCGGAACTGGAGAGACCTCATTCGCCCGAAGGCGATTCAGCTCGACCCGGAGTCGAACAGCCAGACCTACGGCAAGTTCACGTGCGAACCGCTCGAGCGCGGCTTCGGCATCACGATCGGCAACTCGCTCCGCCGCGTGCTCCTCGCCTCGCTCCAGGGCGCCGCCATCACGGCGGTCCGGCTCGAGGGTGCTCTCCACGAGTTCACGACCATCCCCGACGTGGTCGAGGACGTGACCGACATCATCCTCAATCTGAAGGAAGTCGTGATCAAGGCGGACTCGCCGAAGTCGTACACCCTTCGCCTCGAAAAAGAGGGCCCGGGCCCGGTGACGGCCGGCGACATCAAGGTCGTGGACGGTCTCACGGTGCTGAACCCAGGTCACCAGATCGCGACGCTCGACAAGAAGGGCCCGCTCAGCATGGAACTGTCGGTCGCGGTCGGCCGCGGCTACGTGTCGGCCGAGCGCAACAAGACGCCGACGATGCCGATCGGTACGATCCCGATCGACGCGCTCTTCTCGCCGATCCGCAAGGTGAACTACGCCGTGCAGAACGCGCGCGTCGGCCAGGTCACCGACTACGACAAGCTCGTGCTCGAGGTGTGGACCAACGGCGCCGTGCGCCCGGTCGATGCCGTCGCCTTCGCCGCCAAGATCCTGAAGGAGCAGCTCAGCATCTGGATCAACTTCGAGGAGAGCGAGGAAGCGACCTACCAGGCCGCCGGTCTCGACGAGCAGCCGCTCAACGAGAACCTCTTCCGCTCGGTCGACGAGCTCGAGCTCTCCGTCCGCTCGGCGAACTGCCTGCAGAACGCGAACATCACCCTGATCGGTGAGCTCGTGCAGCGCAGCGAGCAAGACATGCTGAAGACCAAGAACTTCGGCCGCAAGTCGCTCAAGGAAATCAAGGAGATCCTCGGCACGATGGGTCTCAGCCTCGGCATGAAGTTCGACAGCTGGCCGGCGATGATCGAGCGCTGGAAGCAGCAGCAGCAAGCGCAAGGGTGAGGCGATGAGACACAAGAAAGCCGGGCGGCAATTCAGCCGCAACACCAGCCATCGCAAGGCGATGTTTCGTGGGCTCACGGCCAACCTGGTCGCGAACGAGCGCATCGAGACGACCGACGCCAAGGCGAAGGAGCTCCGGCGCGTGGCCGAGCGGCTCATCACCCGCGCGATTCGCCTGGGGCCCATCGCGTACACGCCGTTCGCCGAGCTCGGCGCGGCCGATCGCGCTCGGCGCCAGGCGGCGCAGCTTCGGGTCGCAAGCTTTCTCCGGCGCTTCGCCACCATCAACTCGGGCGGCGAGCTCCGTCGCATCGATCTGGTCGAGAAGGTCTTTCTCGATCTCGCCCGCCGCTTCCGCGATCGCCCCGGTGGCTACACCCGCATCGTCAAGCTCGGCCGCCGTCGCGGTGACAACGCCCCGATGTCGCTGATTGAATTCGTCGATCGCGCGGCACCCCCCGCTGCGAGCGAAGAGAAGCCCGCGAAGAAGAAGGCGAAGGGCGAGGCCGCCGACAAGGCCGAAGCTGCTCCGAAGGCCGCCAAGGCGAAGAAGGGCGACGCGCCCGCCGACGACGAGAAGGCCGCACCGAAGCGGGCGAAGAAGACGGCTAAGAAGGACGACGAGTAGGCGAGTAGGCCCCTGGGTCCGCACCCAGGGACGCGTCGCTTACTCCTCCGGTTTCCCGTCACCAGGCGGGACCGTTCCCCCCGGTGTCGCGGGTACGGGCGTTTTTCTCGGGCGAAATAGCACGATCAGCACGCCCAGGAGGCCCGCGAGCGCGATGCCGCCCGCGATCGAGTAGCGCAGGGCCTTGTCTCCGCGCGCGAGGGGGCGAGACAGGGCGGCCATCGCGTCTTTCGCGCGGGCGTTGTCAGGGTCGAGCGAGAGCGCGCGCTGGATCAAGTTGCGGTCGACGACGCCGGTCGTGCGGAGGCGCTCCGCCTCGAGCGTCAAGAGCAGGCTCGCGATGCGATCGTGGTGGGGGGCGCCGCGGCTCAGGCGTTCGGCGCGGCGGAGGGCGGTGAGCGCCTCGGCCGGGCGATCGGCGGCGTGACGCTTGCCGTATTCCCAGTAGCCGCCGACCATTTCGTCGGCGCGCTCGAAGAGCGGGGAGCGCGCGAGCACGTCGTCGAAGGCGGTGCGCATCAGTTCGAGGTCGCCGGCGGCCTGGGCTTTTTGCCCCTCCTCGAAGCGATCGAGCACTTCGGCGCGGCGCAGGCGGTCGAACTCGCCGAAGAGCTCGCGGGCCGTGCGCTCCCAGGTCCAGTCGCGGGGGGCACGCTTGCCGACGACGTTTTCGTAGGCATCACGCAGCTGCCAGTGGCCGGCTTCGCCCAGCATGGCGATCGACTGCCGGGCTGCCTCGCGAAGCTGAGCGCGCTCGCTGCCGGCGAACGAGACGACGATGCGCGCGGCGTCGAGGTCGCGAGTACGGCCGTAGGCGCGGAGCACGTCGGCGAGGACTATCGGGTCGGTGATTTGCGCGGATTGGCCCGGCGTCACGCGCCCGAGCGCGTCGAGCTGGCGCGTGGCCCAGCGCGAGATTTTTTCGGCCGGGTGCCGCCTGGCTTCGAGCAGGGCCGGCACGGCGCGATCACCGAGACGCGCGAGCGCGCGCTGGCTGTCGACGCGCAAGAATTCGCCGAAGCGCACGTACACTTCCACGATGCCGCGCGCCGCCGAGGTCGTGCCGAGCTGCTCGAGCATGCGGCGGAGGGCGAGTACCTTGACGAGGTTTTGCCACGCCGGGTCGCGGGGGCGCGGGCGTTTCATCACGAAATCGAGGTAGTCGGTCGCTCGGTCGCGCGCGGTGTCGGCCCCGGCGTCGGTGTCGTCGCGCTCGTCCTTCACCTGTCGCCGGATGTCGCCGAGCAGGCGTTTCATCGCGTCGGCGTCACTCTTCGTCGCGAGGCCGTCGAGACGGCGCCGGATCGCCGGGATCAGGCGCGGTGTGAGTTCGGCGATCCGTCGCACGCCGTCGTCACGCGCGGCTTCGTCGTCGCCGGAGATGCGTGCGACTAGGTCATCGACCTCGGCCAGATCGGCGGGGACAGGCTCCTTCGGTTCGAGCGGGGGCGCGCGAGGAAGCTCCGGTAGCTGGCGCTGGGCAGCCGACCCGGGTGGTGACGGGGTGGCGCCCGAAAGCGTGGTCGCTCCGAGCACCAGAAGAGCGGCCAGGGCCCGGACGCGACCGAGGAAGCGCGACACCGTCAATCCAGGATGCGAAAATCGGGGAACTCGCCGGTGAAGCTTCGCCAGCGAGAGTCCACTCGGTCCACCCGCGCGGCACCGGGGCCCTTCTGTGCCCATCCGTAGAGCTCCCGGATCTGCACCTCTTCACCTTCCGCCAGGATGTCGACCGAGCCGTCCGCGCGGTTTTTGACCCAACCGGTCAGACCGAGGCGTCGTGCCTCGCGCTGTGTGGAGGCACGAAAGTAGACGCCTTGAACGCGCCCGCGCACCGTGAGCTGAAGCTGTTTCAAAGCCATGAGTTCCCACGATCAGTACCGAACGCTGGGAGCGCGTGCAACCGCTCGCTGGCTTCGGGACCGCGTTCGTGATTCGATCGCCGGGTGAGCTCCGGGGCACCGCCCGCAAAAGCACCGCTCGGCGACGAGAGTGCGACGCGGCTCTCGGAGCAACTGCGCCGCGAACGGCGGGTCTCCCACGCTCTCCGCGAGGTGGGAACCGCCCTCGGCAGCACCCTCGACCTGGACGACCTGCTCGAGCTCATCCTGAGCAAGCTGACCGATCTGGTGGAGGCCGATCGCGCCACGCTGTACCTGCTCGACGAGGCAAGGAACGACCTGGTGAGCAAGCTGGTCGCCGGCGGCGAGGTGCGGTCGATCCGGATGAAAGTCGGGCACGGGATCGCCGGGCTCGTCGCCCAGTCCGGCGAGCCGATCCGCGTCGAGGATGCCTACCGGGACACGCGCTTCGAGCGCGAATGGGACCTGCTGACGGGCTACCGGACGACCAGCATGCTGGCGGCGCCGCTCAGGAACCACGTCGGGCGGACGATCGGCGTGCTCCAGGTCCTGAACAAGAAGGGCGGCAAGGGTTTCTCCGACGACGACGAGGCGATCCTCAGCGCGCTCGGCACACAAGCTGCGGTGGCGATCGACAATTCGCGCCTGGTGCTGTCGCTGATCCAGAAGAACAAGCAGCTGGTCGACACCAAGGAGCAGCTCGAGCGAAAGTTTCGCGAGCTTTCGCTCTTGTTCGAGCTCGAGCGTGCCACCGCCCGCGCGCAGAGCATCGACGAGCTCGCCCGCGCGACGCTCGAGCAGATGACGCGGGCTACCGAAGCCCGCGCCGGCGCGTTGCTCTTGGCCACCGAGGATACGGGCGACCTCGTGGAGCGGCTCTTCGACCGTGATCGTCCCGAGTCGCTGGCCCGGCGGCCCGTCAAGGCCGGCGAAGGCTGGCTCGGGGCCGCGATGCAGGCGGGCGAACCGCTCCTGGTCGAGGACGCGGCCGGTGATCCCCGGGCGCTCGCCGCCTACCCGTTCGACGTGGCGTCGGTGCTGGCGATCCCGCTCGAGGGTGAGAATCGGTCGATCGGCGCACTGGCCCTGCTCACGACGACCGGCGAGCGACGGCTCGGCGACGCCGACACCGGCCTCTTGAGGCTGGTTGCGGCCAACGTGGCCACCGCCGTGCGGCTCTTCAACGCGAGCCAGGCTCGCGAAGTCGGCGAGCGCCTGACCTCGATTGGTCGCCTGCTGTCGCAGGTGATTCACGACTTCAAGACGCCGATGACGGTGATCAGCGGCCATGCCCAGCTGATGGTCGATGCCGACGACCGCACGGCGCGGCAGGAGCACGTGGAGCTGATCCTGAAGCAGTTCGACGTGCTGAGCGCAATGCAGCGCGAGGTTCTCGACTTCGCGCGCGGCAAGAGCGCGCTCTTCGTGCGCCGCGTCTACATGAAGAAGTTTTTCGCCGAGCTCGAGGGTCAGATCCGGCTCGAGATCGAGGGCATGCGGGTGGAGCTGTTGGTCAGTGTCGATTCGAAGCTGGTCGCGCGGTTCGACGAGGCGCGTGTGGCGCGCGCGCTCCACAACCTCGCGCGGAACGCGATCGAGGCGATGGGCGAGCACGGCGGGCGGCTCGAGATTGCGGCCGAGCTCCGCGGGCAGGAGCTCGTGATTCGGGTGGCCGACAGCGGGCCCGGCATCCCGGCCGAGGTCGAGGGCACGCTATTTCAGTCGTTCGTGACCTCCGGCAAACGGGGCGGCACCGGGCTCGGCCTGGCAATCGTGAAGAAGATCGTGGAGGAACACGGCGGACGCATCGACGTGAGGTCGAGCGAGAGAGGCGCGACGTTCGAGCTGTTCCTTCCGCAGGTGCCGGCGACGGCCGCGGAGCCCCGGCCCGAAGGCGCACGATGACGGAGCCGCGACGCCTCGCGATGCTCGACGAACGTCGGGTGGCGCTCGAGACCTGCGGCTACTGTCCGAAACTCTGTCGCACGGCGTGCCCCGTTTCCAACACCGAAGCGAGCGAAGCGCTGATCCCGTGGGGCAAGATGGCGATCACCTGGTACGCGGCACGCGGGGATCTGACGCCCGATCACGAAACCGCGAAGCTGCCGTGGGCCTGCACGGGCTGTTTCGGTTGCCGTGAACGCTGCGAGCATCAGAACCCGGTGGCAGAAACGCTGCGTTCGGCGCGGGCCGCCTACCGGGAGCGCGGCTTTCAGCCTCCCGGCGCCGCAGCCGCCGAGGAGCGCCGCCGCGAGCGTGCCGCACGCCTTGCCGATCGCGCGCGAGGGCTCTCCGCGCACGACAGCGGTACGGCGCTCTTGCTCGGGTGCGGGTACCTCGGAGGCTCCGGTCACGAGGCGGAGGACGCGGTTCGCGTGGCCCGCGCACTGCTCGGCCCGCTCACGGTGCTCACGGGCTGTTGCGGGCTTTTGCCACGAGAAGCGGGCGAGAGTGCGCGTGCCGATGAGGAACGCTCGGCACTTCTCGCCAAGGCGGCAGGCAAGCGGCTCGTCACGGTGGACGCCGGCTGCACGCTCGAGCTCCGGAACGCGGGCGCGTTGAGCCTGATCGAGGTGGCGGCCGAGCGGCTCGACCACTTCGAACCGCGCCTGGCCAAGGACGGCGTGTTTCGCTTTCACGATCCTTGCCGGCTTTCGCGCGGGCTCCGGCTGACGCGCGAACCGCGGATGATCCTCACGCGTGCGCTCGGTGGTGAACCGGCAGAGTTCGAGCAGCACGGGGCCGGTACTGTCTGCAGCGGCGCGGGCGGGCTCTTGCCGTTCACCATGCGCCGGACGGCACGCACCATGGCGAGGGCGCGCCTCGCCGAGCACGAGCGGCTCGGGGGTGGGACGATCGTCACCGGCTGCGCCGCGAGCCTCGGCTGGCTTCGCGCGCAAGGCGCCCCCGTCGTCGATCTCGTGAGCGTGATGGCGCGGAGCCTCGCCGGTGGGTGAGCGTCAGGTGGAGACCTCGTTCCGGCGGAGCGTCGCCGCGCGCGTGCTCGCCTCGTATGCGCTGGTCACGCTCGCTTTTGCCTCGGTCGCGAGCTGGAGCTTCATCGCCCAGCGCTCCGCCGCCCGCGAAACGAAGCTGGTGAGGACCGGCTATTTCCCGCTCGCGCTCGCCATGCGCGACCTCGTCGCCAAGCAGGACACGTACAACACCCAGCTCAATCACATCACGGCCGCGCGAAATCCAGCCGATATTCAGGTCTGGTTCGACATTGCGCTCCGTGTCGGCCGGCCGCGAGCGTTCGACGCCGTTCGCGCCGACATCCGGCTGGCCTTCATCGAGGACGGCGACGACGCGACGCGGACCATCGGCGCGGATCTGCTCAAGGAGACGGCGGAGATCGAGGCGTTCGTCGCCCGGGACAGCGAGCGCCTCGATCGGCTGTTTCAGGCGCTGAACCACGATGATCGCGCGGGCGCGGAGCGGTTGCGCGACGAGCTCGTGACCCGCGGTTCGCAGACGTCCTCGCGACTGTCCGGCCTCGAGCAGAGCATGAAGCGTCACGTCGACGTGCTGCTCGATCGAGCAACCGCGCGCGAGCTGCTCGCGATCCGGCTCCTGGTGGCGCTCGCCATATCGACGGTGATGATCGGCGCGCTGATGGCGTTCTACGCGCGGCGCGTTCTGCGGCCGCTCGGTGCGGTGACGGAGCGCGCGCGGGCGGTGGCGCGCGGCGATCTGGAGCCGCGCCCGGCGGTCGTTTCCGACGACGAGATCGGCGAGCTGGCCGGCACGTTCGAACAGATGGTGGCGGCCATCGCGCGTGCCAACGAGCAGCTCGTCACGGCCGAGCGACTCGCGACCATCGGAAAAATGGCTGCCCACGTCACGCACGAGATCCGAAACCCGCTCTCTTCGATCGCCCTGAACCTCGAGCTCCTGGAGGAACAGCTCCGGTCGGACGACCCCGAAGCGCGGGCGCTCTTTTTCGCGATCGAGAAAGAGGTCGAGCGCCTGTCCGCGCTGAGCCGCCAGTACCTCGCGTTCGCACGCAGCAAGCAGCCGACGCGCGAGCCGGAGGACATCGGCCCCCTGGTCGAGGAGGTGGCGGCGTTCGTCCGACCCGACCTGGCGAAGAACGACATCACCGTGGAGGTCGAGGTGAAACCCGACGTTCCGCCCGTGGCTTGCGACGAAGGGCAGATCAAGCAGGTGATGTTGAACCTGCTCCAGAATGCGCGGGACGCGATGTCCGGCGGAGGCACCGTGCGGGTTCGGGTCGGGTCTAGCCCGGACGGGCAGGTCGTGATCACGGTCGACGACGAAGGGCCGGGGGTCCCGGCGGAGCTCCGCGAGCGCCTCTTCGAGCCGTTCTTCACGACCAAGGACCACGGCACCGGTCTCGGTCTGGCCATCACGCAGCACATCGCCGTCTCTCACGGCGGGAGCATCGCGTGCGAAGCGGTTCCCCGCGATTCGGATGAATCACCGGCAGAAGGGCGTGGTGCGCGCTTCGTGCTGCGCCTGCCCGGGACAATCCAAGAAAAAACTGCGATATGATGGGGATTCATGGCCGGGCTTTTCACCCTCGTCGTTGCCACCTCGAACGAGGGGAAGTTGCTCGAGCTCAGGTCCCTGTTCGGTGACCTGCCGGTCGAGTTGGTGTCGCTCTCGAGCGTGGTTGGCGAGCGTCCGCCGGTCGCCGAGGACGGCGCAACGTTCGAAGACAACGCGGCGATCAAGGCGCGAGCTGCCTGCCGCGCGACGGGCCTCCACGCGTTGGCCGACGACAGCGGGCTCGAGGTGAAGGCGCTCGACGGTCGCCCCGGCGTTCGTTCGGCGCGCTTCGCGAGTGAGCGAGCCACGGATGCCGAGAACAACGCTGCACTCTTGAGGGCACTCGAAGAGGTCCCGGACGACGAACGCGCGGCGCGGTTTCGCTGCGTGCTCGCGTTCGCGAGCCCATGGTCCAAGGACAAGGTCGAGACGGTCGAGGGGTGTGTCGAGGGGCTGATCGCGCGTGAGCCGCGCGGCAGCGGCGGTTTCGGCTACGACCCTTTGTTCATCGTGCGCGAGCTCGACGGTCGGGTGATGGCGGAACTCCCCGAATCGGAGAAGAACGCCGTCAGTCACCGGGGGCGCGCGGCGCAGGCGATGCGCGCGGTGATCCTGCGCGTCGCCCAGGCGCACCTCGCCGAGTCCGAACGGGCCGTCCGCTAGCAGCCGGGGTGCGTCCGTTCGCTCCCGCGGCTATTTGCTGCCGAAAATATCGACGTGGCCGGCGACGGTCAGCGTGAACCACGCGTGCGTGTCGGCGGTGTCGCGCGGGCCCGGTAGGTCGTAGCTCGAGCCGTTGGGCCGCACCATCCGCACGCGGTTGAACGATCCCACGCCGATCGTTGCCAGGGGCGACAGGGTGAGCATCGAACTCATCCGAAGATCGGCGCCGATCCCCAGTCTGCCCTCGAAGGCGGCGCCTGTGAGCTGGAGCTTCGATCCGTCCTCGAACCGTGTGCGCGCCTGGCGATAGCCGATGGCAAGCTCGGTGACGAGGCCGAGGCGGTCGGCGTTCGACGTGGCGCGCACCGCACCGGCCCAAAAATCACTGTCGGATCCAACCTGCTCGCCGTAGAGGTCCTCGTCGGCGTCACCGGTCGTGAGCTGCGCGCGCTCCCACAGCGCGAACAGCATGTAGTTTCGCGCGAGGCGCACGCCGATGTCGGCCTCCAGCGCGAGGCCGGAGCGCGCGTAGTCCTGCCAGGGTACCGGCTCGAGGAACACGACGCCCTGGGCGTTCGGCGAAAGGGCCTGAGCGTAGATGTTGCCGAAGGGAAGGAACCAACCCGTGCGTAGGCCGACCCACAGCGCGTTCTCGGGCGAGAGGTGCTGCGGGGTGAGCGGGGCTGGCGGCTCGAAAACGGGGCCCATGCCGGGGGGCGGTGGCTCGTAGATGACCGCGCGCGGCACCGGGGGCGCCTGGGGACCGGGACCCGCGGGAGCCGCTGGCGGCGGCGTGGCGGCTCCCTCTGTTGCGGGCGCGGGGGCGGCAGCCTCGGGCGGTTGGTCGATCGGCGGCGCCGTGCTTGCGGGTGGTGGGGCGGGGGGCGCCTCTTCGGCGGCGAGTGGAGCCGCGAGAAGAAGGATCAGCGCGTTCGACCGGAGGAACCGCGGGCCGGTCATCGGCCTGACGATAGTGCCAGCCCGGTCTGTGTGCTAGTTGGCGGCCGTTGCTGGATTCCCGTGAAGCAGGACTGGAAAGGCCTTGGCCGGCACGGCACCGTTGGGCTCGAGCTCGTATTGAGCGTGCTCGTCGGCGGTTTCATCGGCCGGCTTCTCGACCAGCGGCTCGGCACCGGGGGCTGGCTGACGCTGCTCGGTGTGGCGTACGGCGTTGCAGCCGGCGTCCGAGCGCTCTACAGAGCGGCCCAGCGAGCAACGCGCGAAGCAGAGGAGTTCGATCGGCGTGAACGTGAAGAGCGAAAGAAGTTCCGAGATGGCCCCCGTGGCTGACAGCGATCGGGTGCTTTCGCTGCTCGCGCCCGTGGCCGTTGCCGGCGCGATCCTCACTGCGCTTGCTCCGTTCGTGTTCTCGAACGCGGCGAGCGCGCTCGGTGTGGCGATTGGCGGTGCACTCGCGGTCGGGAACCTGTGGGCCGTCGCCGTGGTGATCCGCGGCTTCGTGCGCGGTGCTGCGCTGCCGTGGGGCGTGGTCGCGGCGCTCAAGTTCGGGGCGCTCTTGTTCGTCGTCGGGATCGTGCTCAAGAACCAATGGGCCGAGGCGGTGCCGATGGCGCTCGGTTACGCGGCGCTGCCGCTCGGGATCGTCGCTGGCCAGTTGCGGCGCGCCCCGGCCGGGCGGGAGAGCTGATCGATGCCCGAACACTCGAGTTTTCTCACGCTGATCCTCGGACACTTCAAGGACACGCTCGATCACAACGTGGGTCTCATCGGTCAGAGCCTGGTCGAGGGCGTGCCACCGAGCTGGAACAGCTTCGAGCCGCTGGTGGCGTCGCTGCTCGTCTTCACGATCGTCGTCCTCGCTTCGTTATCGGTTCGAAATAGCCTGAGCGATCCGGAATCCGCCGTCGTCCCCGAGGACCGGCTGACGCTCCGCACGTTCGCGGAGGCGTTCCTCAGCTACTTCTACGATCTGGCGAAGAGCGTGATGGATGCGGACCGCGCCAAGCGCTACTTCCCGCTGATCGGGACGGCGGCGGTGTTCGTGTTCTGCGCCAACGTGATGGCGCTGATCCCGGGGATGCCGGTGGCCACCAGCAACCTGAACGTCACGTTCGGCTGCGGGATCATCGTCTTCGTCCTGTTCAACGCGTACGGCGTGCTGACGAACGGTTTCAGCTACGTCGCTCACCTTGCCGGACCGACGTGGTGGCTCGCCCCACTCTTGTTTCCGATCGAGGTCATCTCACTCTGCGTTCGACCGGTGACGCTCGGGGTCCGGCTCATGATCAACATGGCCGTGGATCATCTGATCCTCAGCCTGTTTACCGGCCTGGTCGCGATCCTGGTGCCGATCCCGCTGATGCTTCTCGGGATCCTGGTCGTGGTCGTGCAGACGATGGTTTTCACCCTCCTCACCTGCATCTACATCGGCCTCGCGACCGAGCACGAGGCGGAGGGCGCCCACCATTGATTCCTCGGCTTTTGGCCGAGACTTTTGGGAAAGCCCTGGCGATCGCACCGAAAACGCACTAAAGCCGTCGCGGCCGCCAGGCCCCCATCGAACCCTTCCCGTAATAGAGAGAGACAAGGAGACCCTGACGATGTCGAAGAAGAACCTGCCCCTGGCCACTCTTGCGCTGACGACGCTCGTGTCGTCGAACGCCTTCGCGCAGCAAGCCGATTCGGCGACCAGCGGTGGCGGGCAGGCGATGGCAGCGCTTGGCGCCGGTCTCGCCGTCGGTCTCGCCGTGCTCGGCGGTGGCCTCGGTCAGGGGCGCGCCGCCGCGGCCGCGCTCGAGGGCATCAGCCGCAACCCGGGCGCCGCCCCGCGCATCCAGACGCCGATGATTCTCGGCCTGGCGCTGATCGAGTCACTGGTGCTGTTCGCGGTGTTCATCGCGTACCTGCTCCAGGGCAAGGTCTGACGAACACTCAGCGCACGCTCACCAGCGTGCCGCGTTCGTAGTCGGTCGGCAGCACCGCGGACCATCCGTCGGGTAGCCGCGGGCTCGCCCATTCGAACAAGCGTTCGGCATCGGCCGGCGTGAGGTTGACGCAGCCGTGGCTCTGCACGCGGCCGAACGCTCGGTGCCAGAACGCGCCGTGCAGCCCGTAGCCGCGGTCGAAGTACATCACCCACGGAACCGCCTGGATCGCGTAGCTCTCCGCGGCCTCGAGGTTCTCCAGGTTGTCCATGTCGCTCGTCCGGAGCTTGATCCACAGCCGGTGGACCCCGCGCGGAGTCGCGAGCTCGGTGCCTTCCTTGCCGCGCCCGGTCGACACGGGCATCGAGTAGAGCGCGCGCTCGCCGGCGTACGCCGTCAAGACCTGGCGCTCCACGTCGACGTCGATCCAGCGCTCGAGCGGAAGCGCCTCGGCCGGTGGCGTCGCCGGTCGGGGGCTCGTGGTGTCGCGGGCGCGGATCCACTCTGCATCCGCAATGCGCAGCCAGGCGTCGCGACCCTCACCCCGGCGCTCGAGTACGGTGACCTTGCTCAGCGTCCCGAGCGTGCGGACACGGCGACCGCGTGGGCTCGCGTGGACGGTCGTTTGTTCGACGTTCACCCACGCGACGTCCGCGGGCGAGCCTTCCGCCGCGAGTGGCTCGGGCGGCGTCACCGGGCCGACCAGGTCGCGGACCGGGACCCACAGCCCGTGGGTGGTGAGGCCGAAGGGATCGTCGCCGCCGGGTTTTTTTGCCGTGCGAGTGAGCGCGACGCCGAAGCCGGGGAGAAACTGGGCTTCCGGCACGCCTTCCTCGGCCGTCTCGAGCGCGCGGTAGCCGAGCGAGCCGTCCTTCCCGACGAAAAAATACTCGTGCGGAAACCCGTTGGCCGTGAACGAGCGGGTGGTCGCGCGCGGGGCGCCGGCAGCCACGACGCCCTCCTCGCAGATCCAGGCGACCGGCCCGACCGAAAACCAGCGGCCCTGGCAGCCCGGGCCCACCCGGGCCCCGAACGACGGCAGTCGGGCGCCGCGCATCGCTGCTCCACGCCGTGGCGACGCCGCGTCCGGGCGAACGTGAATGGGCTCGTCGCGCCGCACCACCTCGAGCCCGCGCCCGGGCGGCTCGCTCGCTCGCGCAACCGTCGGGCAGACGGTGAGGGCGGCTGCGGCGAGCAGCGCTTCAATCGTACGTGAAGTTGAGCTCGTGGTCGCAGACCTTGAAGGTGTCACCCTCGTTGATCACCTTACGCTGAACGCGCTGGCCGTTGTACTCGACGCCGTTCGTCGAACCCATGTCCACGATGTAGTACTGGCCGCCGGAAAATTCGATCATGGCGTGCTGGCGCGAGACGTTCGGGTCCTTGATCGTGAGGTCACTCGTCTGTTTGCCGCGACCGATGATGAAGCGGTCTTTCGTGACCTGGAACGCCTCGCCCTGATAGTGGATGGTGAGATTCATCCCGGCCGGATGAGCGCTGGGCCCCTTCGCGGGCGGCATGCTGCGGGACGGGGCGAGCGGTGGCGGTGCTTTGCGCGAAACCCCGCCCGGAGGCGGCGGCGGCGGCGCGGCGCCTCGCTTCGGCGGCGGTGCCGGTGGCGGGGCGACGCCGGACATGCGACCACCGGGTGGCGCGAGCGGCGGCGGGGGAGGGAGCGGCGGCGCTGCGGCCTGCGCGGGCGCAGCGGCCACCGGGGGCGGCGGCAGCGATGGGTTCGCTCCGCCGGCGGGGGCAGCTCCGTAGCCGCGCTGCCGCGCGTACTGCTTCATCGCATCGTTGATCAGGTAGTCGACGGAGCACTCGAGCTCTTTCGACATCTGCTCGAACTTCGACCAGAGGGCGTCGCGGACCTGGAAGCTCTTGGTGACTTTCTTGTTCTGATCCTGGCTCATGGCGTGCCGCGCTTCTCCACCGCCGGCTTGACGCAAAATTCGACGAACTGCCCCAGGGTGTCGATGTCTTTCGTTTCACGCTTGCCGTCGGCTGCGACCTCGCACTTCCACTCGCAGTCCTGCGCGTCCTTCGTGCAGCTCGGCGCCTTCTGCCCGTCCTTCATGTACGACTCGAGCTTGGCGAGGTCGTCCTTCTTACCGTGGTTGTAGTAGTAGCCGAACGCCGAGAAGCGGGCGGGAGCGGGGTGGCTCGTGCCGAGGAACCCGGCCACGACCTCGACGGGTTTCGTCGGGCCCTTCATCTCGGCCATCAGCGCGCCATAGCGGAGCGGCTCCGTGATCGCCATGTTGTCGATTCTGCCGATGCGCTCGAAAAATTCCTTCAGCTGGGTGGTGTCGCTCATCTTGAGCACGAGCTCCGCGGCGACCCAGCGCACCTTCCACGCGGTGCTGTTGAACAGCCCGTAGAGCCGCTCGATCACGATCGTTCGCGGGAAGTCGCCCACTCGGAGGAGCGCCACGTCGCGCACCTGGTCGGGGGTGTCAGGCGCGGCGGCGACGGCGAGCACCGCTTCGGCCTGCGACGCGCTCGTCCGATCGAGGTGACCCTGCAGCGCCGCGAGCGCGCCCGAGCGCCGCTTGGGGCTCTGGCTCTTGTCCTGCGCGAAGCGGAGGAGAAAATCGATCACCGGCGCACCGGCGAGCCGCTTCATCGATGCGAACACCCGGAGGAGCTCTTCCTCCTGGTACTGATCCATCTGCGCCTTGAACTGCTCCGGCGTCGGCGTCAGCTTGGCCGCCTTGTTCGCGGCCTCGACCCCCGGGCTCTTCTGTCGGATCCAGTTTTCGGAGGCGATGTCGGTAGCGACCGCGACGATGCGCTGGCTGGCCGCGAGCTTCGTGGCGGGGTCGCCGAAATCGGCGATCAGCTCCGACATTGCATCGATCTTTCCTGCGCCGGGCACGATCAAATTCGGCAGGCTTTTGACGGCGTCTGACCTGAGCTCGGTCACCATCTGCTTCATCGAATACGTCTGCGACGAATCATCGTAACGCTGCGCAAATCCGACCGAAATCCATTGCGAGAGCGCGGCGCGCAAGCGCTGGCGGAGGGCGGCGTCGGAGACCAACCTGCCGCGATCGTTGGTCAGTAACGCGAACGCCGCATCCTTGTACGGCACGGAAGGATCGAGAGAGATCTGGCCACCCTGAGCGACGGGCGGCGGCTTTCTGATCTCGCCCTCGAGTTTGGGCACCAGGTGCGCGACGATCGTCGTGCGCGCCGCGGGCGGCAGCTGTCCGAGCGACGTGATCAGGCCGGGATGGTCGTCGGAGCCGTCGATGCCGACGCGCCTTCCGTTGCGCGGTTTCATCCCGACGAGGGCGAGCGCTGCCTCGACCCTGAGGTCGATGGGGTATTTGTCGTGGGTGAGGACCGCGATGAGCTTCTTCGGCCCCTGCACGGTCGTCGCCCAGCGCTGAATGTTGTCCTTGTCGGTCCGGCACGCACCGGTTCCGAGCGCCAACGCCACCAGAAAAGCGCCCGCAAGCACGGCGGTTCTTGGACGCTTCCCACCCGATGAGCTTGCGCTTTTCCTGGTTTGCCCCGTCATGTCGGTCACTTGGCCCTCATTTTCCAGCCTGGAACCCGCGGCGAGGGTGCAGTCTACATGCCGGTTCCCTCAACACTCAAGCTTGGGCAGGGGTCCCAGGAACTTGGCCAGGTAGGTAGGTAAATGTAGTTATAGGTGGTCAAAATGGGTGCGCGACCGTTCATGCCCCGAAGTGTCGCTTCGTCCCCCGCCGCTCCTGCCGCCCAGACCCCGGACCGGCCGGCAAGCCGCTTGCGGGAGGCCGCTGCGCTCCTTCTCGCTGTCGGAGCGCTCTTCGTGCTGCTCGCGCTCGCCAGCTGCCGCATCGACCCTCTCGACCCGATGTTCAGGCCGTCGGGCTGGGTCGGCCCTTCCGGCGCCTTCGTCGCCCGGATGCTGGTGCAGGGGTTCGGCGTGGTCGCCTGGCTTGTCCCGCTCGAGCTCGCCCTGGTCGCCATCCCCCTGTTCCAGCGGCGGCCGACGGGGGACCTCGGGCTCCGGCTCGCCTCGGATCTGGTCCTCGCCATCGTCCTCTCCGCCCTCGTGCAGGTGGCCTCGCCCGGGGCGACCGCGTTCGGTCACGCCGCCGCTGCCGGCAACGTCGGAGTTCTCTTCGGGGAGCTCATGCGCGAGCTCTTCTCGACCGCGGGGTCGTTCCTGATCGGTCCCACGGTCGTCGGTCTGATCCTGATTGGGCGGAGCCACTTTTCGTTCATCGAGGCGTGCCGGCGTGTGCTCGCCTTCCTCGGCGTGCTGTCCGAGCGGGGTGGCTCACTGTCCCGGCGTGTCCTCGGCGCGTGGCAGGAGGCGCGGGCGCTCCGTCGTGCCGAACGGGCCCGCGATGCCGAGCGCGCTGCCCCCCACATCGACCTGACCGAGCCCGACGAGGCGATCCTGATGCACCTCGCCGACGACGACAGCGACTGGATCCCGGTCGATCAGACGGGCGCGCCGCCGCTCGCGCTGTCGCAGGCGCTGCGCGAGGCCCGTACCGGCGCCGCACTCGGGCTCCTCGCCGAAACACCCGCCGTGCCCGAGGTGGCCCCGGGCACGCCCGCGAAGGCGGAACCCGACGCGAAGCGCGCGACGACGCCGGAAAAGGAGCCGAAGCGCGCGAAGGCGGGCGCCCCCGAGCGCCCGAGCGCAGCCACGTCCACGCCGGGAGCGCCGAAGGCGCCCACACCTCGGGGTGCCCCGACGAAGTCAGAACCAGTCGCGGCTCCGAGTGTCGAGACGGGGCTTCGCATCATCGATACCAAGCCGGAACGCGAGGTCGAGCGCCCACGGAGCGAAGGGGCGACCCCCAAACGCCGCGGCGCGTTTCAGCTTCCCGCGAGCAGCCTGTTCGATCCCGCGCCGACCGCCACCATCGAGGTCGATCGCGAAGCGATCTACGGCCACGCACAGAAGCTCGAAAAGACGCTCGCCGACTACGGGGTCGCCGGCAAGGTCGTCGAGGTTCGTCCTGGTCCCACCGTGACCATGTACGAGGTGGCGTGCGAGGCGGGGACGCGCGTCAGCAAGGTAGCGAGCCTGGCCGACGATCTAGCACTCGGTCTTTCGCGAAAAGTCCGGATCATCGCGCCGATCCCGGGGAAAAGCTTGATTGGCTTCGAGCTCCCGAACGACGAGCGCCAGCCGGTTTGCCTGCGGGAGCTGATCGAGGATCAGCGGTTCGAAAAGCTGGCCGAACGGGCTCCGCTCCCGGTCGTGCTCGGTCGCGACATCGTCGGCGCGCCCTACTACGCCGACCTCGCGTCGATGCCGCACGTGATCGTGGCGGGGGCGACCGGCGCCGGCAAAAGCGTGGGGCTGAACGTGATGCTCTCGAGCTTGCTCTACAAGCGCACCCCCGACGAGCTTCGTTTCTTGATGATCGACCCGAAGGTGGTGGAACTCGCGCCGTTCGACGGGATCCCCCACATGCTTTTGCCGGTCGTTACCGACATGAAGCAAGCGGCGACGGCCCTGCGCTGGGCGGTGGAGGAAATGGAGCGGCGCTATCAGCTGTTCGCCGACGCCGGGACGAAGAACATCACGACCTACAACGCCTGGGTGAAGCGCGTTCAGGACGGCGAGATCCCCGCGCCCGCGCCGGCGGAAGTCGAGGCGCTCACGGCCGACGGCGCGCTCGTCACGGTGCCGGCTGCCAAGGAGGGCACGGACGGCCGCGCGCTTCCCGGCAAGATCCCGTACATCGTGATCGTGGTCGACGAGTTCGCGGACCTGATGATGCAGCAGGGGAAAGACGTGGAGGCCGCGGTCGCGCGGCTCGCGCAGAAGGCCCGCGCCGCCGGCATCCACGTCGTGCTGGCCACCCAGCGTCCGAGCGTCGACGTGATCACTGGGACGATCAAGGCGAACTTTCCGTCGCGCATCGCGTTTCGGGTCTCCCAGCGGGTCGACTCGAGGACGATCCTGGACGAGCAGGGAGCGGAGCTGCTCCTCGGCCGCGGCGACATGCTCGTCAAGCTGAACGGAACCACCGACACGCTTCGCGCGCAGTGCCCCTTCGTGAGCGAGGAAGAGGTCACCAAGCTCACCGATCACCTGCGGAAGCAGGGGACGCCCGAGTATCACGCGGCGATCCTCCAAGCGTCGGACGACGACGAGGGCGACGGCGGCGAGGCGGAGGAGCTCGATGCGCGGTTCGACGAGGCCGTGCGCATCGTCGCCGAAACACAGCGGTGCTCCACCTCGTGGCTGCAGCGCAAGATGACCATCGGTTACAACCGCGCCGCCAAGATCGTCGAATCGATGGAACGCCAGGGCATGGTGGGGCCCCCGAACGGTTCCCGGGACCGCGACGTGCTCGTTCCTCCGCCGTGATCGCCGCACGGCTTCCCCGGGGCGGAGGCGGTCCACGTACCGATTGCCAAACGCCGGCGGGTTAGTGCTAGAACCGGTCCGGCCATGAACTCGGAGCCGCCCGCCTTCCCAAAGGCGATCGACGACGATGACGATGACGTGGCCTGGGCTCTCCAAACCGCCGCCGTGCAGTGGGAGCGCGGCGGGCACGCCGATGCGGTCGTCTGGCTCAGGAGAGCAGCCCAGGCCGCGGTCGAGTCGGGCGAGTTCGGACGCGCCGCCGATCTCGAGCGCGGAGCTCGCGAGGTCGAAGGTTGGGTAGAGCGCGGCGTGGTGGGGCCCGAGCCCGATCTGGACGACGGGGTCGATTCGCTGCTCGAAGGGCCGAGCATCGAGGCCGTCGCGCTCGAAGGTCCCACCGCCAGTTTGGTCGACGCGCTCGAAGCGGAAGCGCGCGAGCAGCTCCCGTCGACCGAGGACCTCGACGAAGCGGACATCGAGGATCTCCCCGACGTGCAAGATGTGGAGGACATCACCAGTGAGGCTTCGTCCCCACCGCCCGCTCCGCCCGTGGACGAGGAGGAGAGCGCCCCGCTGCCGCTGAGGAGCAGGAGCAAGCGCCCGCGCGTGACGAGTGACGCGCCCGACGAGCCGACGATCCCGCCGCCGCCCGGTGGCCGCGCCTACAAGCTGCCGCCGCCGCCGATCCCGCGCCTGCCGCTGCCCGCGCCTCGAACTCCCGTGCCGGCGGAGCCGCTCCCCGTCGCCGCCGAACCTGCCGCGCCTGCCGAGCCCGTCGCAGCGTTCGAACCCCCGATGCGCTCGCTGCCGGTCCCGCCGAGTGAGCTGGCTCCCGAGCCGCGCGAGTCCGTGATCCCGCGGGAACGGCTGCTTTCCGAGGCGGATCCGGTGCTCCAGAGCGAGGAGGTCGAGTTCCCGGCGCCCGCGCCTCCACCCGCGGCGTCGGTGCCCGTATCCGCGGCACCGTCGGCCGCCAAGCTCGATCCGGCCTTGCTCGCGGCGTGCCGCGGTCTCGAGGATCTGCCGCCGGAGACCCAGGAATCGCTCGCTGCGCGGGCGCGGGTCGAGGTGCTTTCGCCGGAACAGGAGGTGAGCGACTTCGGCCTCGCGCTGGTGACGCGCGGTAGCGTGCTCGTGATGCCGACGATTGCCGAAGCGGCCTGCGGCCGCGCGGTCGAAGGAGAGCCCGTGTTTGCGCAGGGGAACCTGGCCGAGGGCGTGACGCTCAGGGTCGTGGCCGAAGCTCAGGGTGCGGAAGTCGCCGTCTGGCAGCGCGAAGACTTCGAGCAACTGCTCGTGACCTGCCCCTGGGTCGCGGAAGAACTACGCGCGGTTGCGGACCGCTACCAGGCGCTGGCCGGCGCCGCCATGGGCCCGCTCGGTGATCGACTCGACGACGGCATGCGCGCCATGATCACCGAACGCGCCGAGGTGCGTTTTCTCGCTGCCGGCGACACCGTGCTGGAGCAGGGGAACCCGGTCGCCGGGCTCCTGATCGTCGGTGGCGGCCGGATGGAGCTCGTCGTCGACGGCGCGGTCACCGACTCGCTCGGACCGGGCGACTTGCCCTTCGCCTCGGCCGTGCTCTCCCACGCCAAGGCGCCCGCCACCGTCCGCGCCGGCGAGCAGGGCGCGCTCGTTCTCTCCGTGGACCGCATGGCGACCCACGAGCTCTTGGTCAGCGTCCCGCCGCTCCTCGAATTGCTCGCGACGTCGTGAGCTCGAGCACATCCCAGAACCAGCTTCGCTGGTTCTGACGCGGGCTTCGCCCGCTGCGCTGCTTCGCAGCGGCGGCTCACCCGCCGCGGAGCTGCCAGACGATCTCTTTGTTGCCCTGGGGCCCCGCAAAGCGGAGCCCGAACCAGTGGGCGTCGGTTGGAATGGTCGGACGGCCGTCGGCGCGGACGCGGGGGAACGTGACGCGAAACGCGCTCCGCCACGGCGACGTGTACGGGAAGTACGTGAGCTCGATCGCACCCGGTTTCCTGATCGTGCTGATCTCGGACGGTGCCGTTTCCGTGCCCTCGTCGTCCACCAGCCGCACGATCCACGCCGGCTGAGCGGCCGTGAGATCGTTCCACCGATGCTTCTGCGCGTAGAGCGCGACGTAGAACTGGTGGCGGTCCTTGGTTTCGGCGAGCGAGCGCTCCAGCAGGGCGTGGCGCTGGTCCACGGTCAGCCGGTAGTCCTCGCCGTAGCGGATTGCGTACGCCCAGCGAAAGTCCCACGACTCGTAGGTCGCGGTGACGGTGAGGACGTTGTCCATGGCTTCCAGGCTCGTGAGCTGGGTGCTACGGGTCCAGTGCCGGAGCACGGCGTCGTAGTCGGTCGCCACGTACTCGCGCGGGCCCTCGCCGAGCTGCACGGTTTCGGTCTGGCAGCCGGCGGCGCCGAGCACGAAAACCAGGGTGACGAGCGACGCCGAGCTGCCCATCGGGCGGCCAGACTCTAGCACGGGGGTCCTGCCCCGGGTGTGCGAGAATCCGCGCGGCGGGTCATCCCATGCGCGCGTACGGTCTCGTCGCTTCGGTCGTCGCTCTCGTGCTGTTGCTCCTCGGGCCGGGCGTCGCCCGGGCGGACGCCGTGGCGGACATCGCGCAGCGAGGCGAGCTCCGTTGGGGCGGCGATCTCCAGGGTGGCGCGCCGTACGTGTACGAAGACGAATCAGCGCCGGGCAAGATCCGTGGGTTCGAGGTCGAAATAGCGGATGCGCTCGCGTCGCGGCTCGGTGTGCGCGCGCGCTTCGTTCAGAACGACTGGTCGAACCTCGTGCCCGCACTCGAGCGCGGCGATTTCGATCTCGCGCTGAACGGCCTCGAAGACACGGCGGACCGGCGCTCGCGCATCCTGCTCGGCATCCCGTACTTCGTCTACGGGGAGACACTGGCCGTGCGGAAGGGTTCGAAGGTCCGGTCGCTCGATGAACTCTCCGGCAAGCGGGTGGCGACGCTGAACCAGACCGTCGCCCACGATCTCTTGAAGGCGCGCCCGGTCACGATCGTCCTCTACGAGGGCCAGCAGGAGCCGTACTTCGACCTCGGCCAGGGGCGGGTCGATGCGGTGCTCCTCGATCACATCATCGCCGACCTCTACGGCTGCCCGCTGAAAACCGTAGAGTGCCTGCCCGACGACGTGGCGCGCGGCGTCTACGTCATGGGGATCCGCAAGGATCAACCCGAGCTCAAGCGTGCGATCGACCGTCATCTGTCGGCCATGATTGCGGACGGCGCGTTGAAGGCGATCCTCAGCCGGTACAAGCTCTGGGACCCACGACAGGACGAGCTCGCGCTGCGCTCGGCGGCGGCTCAGCCGGCCCCGAGCGCTTCCCCGTCTGCTGCGAAAGCATCGGCATCGGCATCGGCATCGGCGGCTTCGGATGCGAAAGGCCTCGGCGCGGCGCTCGTCACCCCGAATTCCGCGCCGCGGCCTTTCGACGGCTTTCAGGCGATGCTGTTTCTCGAAGGCGCTGGGATCACGCTGCTCATCTCGGTGGCAGCGTTCGCGATCGCGCTTCCGTTCGGATTGTTACTCGCCATCGCTCGCATTTTCGGAGGCGCGATCGCTCGCGCGATCGCGGCAAGTTACATCGAGCTCTTTCGCGGCACCCCCGTGCTCCTTCAGCTCTACATCCTCTACTTCGGTCTCGCGCCGATTGTGCGGCTCGGCCCGTTCGAGGCGGCGATCCTGGGCCTCGGGCTCAACTACGCGGCCTACGAGGCAGAGGTGCACCGAGGCGCGTTGCTCGCACTACCGTCGGGGCAGGGTGACGCCGCGCGTTCGCTCGGCCTGAGTCGCTTCCAGGCGCTCCGCCACGTGCTCTTGCCGCAGTCGTTTCGCAACGCATTGCCCGCGCTCACCAACGACTTCGTGGCGCTGCTCAAAGACTCGTCGCTCGTCAGCGTCATCACCGTGGTCGAGCTCACGAAACGGATGACGATTGCCGCCGTGGACTTGCGCGACTGGGTGCTGCCCGGCCTCGCTTGCGCCGCGCTCTACTTTGCCATGAGCTTCCCGCTGTCACGGCTTTCGCTGCGCCTCGAACGGAGACTTTCGCATGATTCGCATCCGCGGCTTGCATAAGCGTTTCGGCGAACGCGTCGTGCTCGACGGCGTGGAAGCCGAGGCCGAGACGGGTTCGGCGGTGGCGATCGTCGGGCCCTCGGGTTCGGGGAAATCGACCCTGCTCCGCTGCCTGAACGGTCTTCTGCCTTTCGACCGCGGCGCGATCGAGATCGCCGGTTTCACATTGTCAGCCGGGGGTGGCGCCACCGCGCGCGAGCTCACGCGCCTGCGCGCGGCGGTCGGCATGGTCTTTCAGGACCTGCATCTCTTTCCGCACCTCACGGTGCTCGAGAACGTCACCCTGGCGCCTCGCGTGGTGCGGCGGACGCCGGTCGGCGAAGCCGACCGCAACGGTCGGGCGCTGCTCGAACTCGTCGGCCTTGGCGAGCGCGCGTCCGCGCGACCGAGCGAGCTCTCGGGCGGGCAACGGCAACGTGTCGCGATTGCGCGGGCGCTCGCGCAAGGCGCGAGCGTGCTGCTCCTGGACGAACCGACGAGCGCCCTCGACCCCACCCTTCGCCGCGAGGTCGCCACGCTGCTCAAGGACGTTGCCGGCGGGATCCGCGCGAGGGGCTCGCGCGAAGGGCCGCTCACGCTCATCGTCGTCACCCACGACCACGGTCTCGCCGCCGACCTAGGTGCCGTCACCTGGACCTTCCACGACGGGCGTATCGTTCGACCGCCAGACCAACCCGCGGCCCACGGGATAACGAACGCCTAGCCGGGTGCGCCCGACGTCCAACCGGGGACGGGACGACGAGCATCTACCCGGCGCGAGGGACGACGAGCGTTCACTCGTCCAGTGACGACGAGCGACTATCCGGGGACGACGCGAAGGGGACGAGGACCCGCTGGCCGGGGACGACCAACGTCGCCTCGGTGAGGGGGACCGCAGTTGCGCACGCGGTGCCCTAGTTCGAGGACGTCGTCATGGCGTTTACCGCTCGACCCCGTCGGCGCCGCGGATTGTGCGCAGTCGACGCGAGCAACCACACCGCCCGCTTGACGCCACAGCATTATATGCTAATTCAAGTTAATGGTTCTTCCCGTTGCCGCATCACGCCAGATTGCGCCCAACCGGCGGCGAGCACGTGCCTCTGTGCGCCAGGGAAAACAGCTCGATTTTCCGTTTCGGACTTGGGGCGGGGCGCGGACGGGCGCGGGGCGCCCACCCCGCGGCGAACGCGCCGGCGTCTCACACCTCAGGCGCCCGTCGCTGTCACGGTTGCATCCGGTTCACGTCACGCTACGCGTCGTCTCGGGGTTGCCCTCGTTGAGGGAAGCGCATGCGTTCACGGCCGTAAGGCGTGCGCTCGCGGCGGGCCGCGAGCGGTTCGGCTTTCGGCTCGTGCACTTTTCGGTGCAGAGCGACCACTTGCACTTGCTGGCGGAAACCGAAGGCAAGGGCGCTCTAGCCCGCGGTGTTCAAGGTCTCTCCATTCGCGTTGCCAGAGCCGTCAACCGGACGTTTGCGCTCCGGGGGCGCGTCTTCAGCGACCGCTACCACGCGCGTGCGCTCAAAACCCCCCGCGAAGTCCGGAATGCGCTCGTCTACGTGCTGATGAACGCGCGAAAGCACGCCCGCGGCAGCGGGCGCATTCCTACGGGGTTTGGCGATAGTCGGTCGTCGGCAGCGTGGTTTGCCGGGTGGAATCGCCCGCGCGAACTCGTGTTTGGAATCGGCGAGCGGGAGCGGGCTGCGCCCGTAGTGCCGCCGCGCACCTGGCTCCTTCGCGTTGGCGCCACGCGCGCCGGGCCGCTCGATCCCGACGACGCGCCGGCGAGCGCCAGCGAGCCGCTCTCGTCACCCCGCCGCGCACCCGCCGCGCAGACGCGCAGGCGAAACCGGGTCTTCCCGTACCTCAGTGTGGGTCCGCTGCGTCCGAGCCGAACATCGCCGTTGCGCCCCCAAGCCCGCGTCCCGCGGGCTTAAGGCGGGCGCGGTAGTGTCCTAGTTTGCTCGCGCGCGTGACCCGATCTTGGCACGCCGCTTACCGTCGCCGGCATGAGCGAGAAGCCCCGCCACCTGCACTGGAAGCGACCGCGTCCCCCGGCTTCGGCTAACCGTCGCCCCGGCAAGCTCACGCCGGAAGAGGAGGCGTGCACGAGGGTCGCGCTCAAGTTCCTAGCCATCCGGCACGGCGGCTGGAACAAGCTGGCGAAGCGGATGAGGGTGAGCGGCTACACGCTCCAGAGCGCCGCGCTCAAGAAGAGGAGGGCGCTCGCTCCGGGGGTGGCCCTGGAGGTGGCGAGGGTGGCCGGGGTCACGGTGGACGATGTGCTGGCGGGGCGATTTCCGGAGCCCGGAAGCTGTCCGATGTGCGGACACCGCGGACAATAACCGCCAGAACTAGGCCAAAAAAGGCCGTCGCCGCCCTCGCGCTCCGTTACTTCTGGAGATATGGTTGCGCGCCTCCATATCTCGTGTCTAAATAAGCTCGGGCCGCCGATCCCGCGTCAACGGGGCGGCCCGAGAGGAAGCCATGCACTCGATCAAGATCAAAATAAAGGGCGCCGAGTTTGAGGCCAGCGGGGATCCCAAGCTGGTGTCGGAGCAGTACGCCGACTTCATGAAGCTGGCCGCGGGGCTTCCGGATCCGGAGGCTCCCACAGAAGCGCCGAAAAAGGCTTCCGATGGAAAGCAGGCCGCGCCTCCAGGGGCGGGCGGCGACGTAGATCTCCAGGCGCTAATGGCCCGCGTTTTCAGCACGGAGGGGGACGTTATATCCCTCAATATTCTACCGAGCGGTGACGCCGCGGCATTGAGCACCGTTCTCCTCTTGCTCTATGGCCACGCGCAACTCGCGGGCAAGCCGACCGTCATGGTGGACTCGCTCCTGAAGGGGATGAGCCAGTCGGGGGCTCAGCACGGCACGAACATCGCCCGTATCGTCTCCGGGACGCCCGGGCTCGTCACGAAGGCCGGCGTCAAGAGGGGTACGAAGTACGGCTTGACCAACAAGGGCAAGCAGCAAGCCGAGGAGACTCTGCGAGGTCTTATCTAGAAACGTTGGTGCCCGGTCGCGTCAACGACCGGGCACCTTGAACCCACAGCAACGGCGAGGAAGCCATGCATACCGATCCGAAGGAACGGCGAGGGCTCGTGCATTTTGTAGCACGGGCCGCGCAAAACAGTAGTCCGAATTACCCCCGCTGCCGGTTGAAGCCCACGGGGCGTCCGCGGCCATGGCGCCCGCCGCCGATTCGTCGGCAGCGGGAGTAGGGGCGCCGGCCCGGTCTTACCCGGGCCGGCTATCCGCTTTACTTGGAAGACGTGCCGCGTTCCGGCTAACGCGCGAAGGCTCTACACCCTCGTGAGGCCGCGGTGCTGCAACACCGATGAGGTTCGACCCCTACGTCTTCCGCCCCGAGCTTGCCCTAGAACGATACTCCGCCACAAGCGCCGCCTGGACGGCCTTTAGCGGCGTATCGATCGGGGGGCGCCGTAGCACTGCCACGTACCGCCACCCGCCCGAGTCGCTCTCGTGCCGCCACGCGTACGCCGTGCCGTCCGGATGGTCCGGCAGCGTGAACACCTCGACCACGCCATCCCAGACCGTCTGACCCTGGAAGGTCTCGGTCACCGGCACGGACTCGACGTGCTCCGAGCGGGCCCCGTGAAGGTCCAGGATGGCCTTCTGAAGCGCCGCCAGCTCGGCAGCGTCCGTCACGCTGCCGCCGCGTCGAGAAGCTCCTCGACGGTCCAGACGTGGTCCGTGATGCCGGCAGCCATCGCTGGGGTAACCCGGAGCGAACGGTGAATTCTGCACAGGTTATAATTTGCGAAGTGCAGGGCCATCGCCGCCTTGTGGTTCGACAATTTTTTACTGAACGCGTTGGTCAGCCGGGTCATGCGTCGATTAGACATTCTGATCGAGAGGTTCGAGCGCTCGACGTGCGAGGTGGAGGCCGTCTCGAGGTCGGGCGAGCCGATGATCGCCGTTTTCTCAACTTCCGTCACTCGGGGCGGAGAGTACCGGCCGCTACCGGCATCCTCAGTCTCGTATGACTTGACTACCTGGCTGTAGTCCACCTGGCAGTCGAAGGCGCGGTCGATGGCTTCCGCGTAGAGCGGGAACGCGTCGGACGTGAGCTGGACGCGATTCTTGAGGCGGCGCGCCAGGTCCTCCACGAAGAGGCGCGTGTTGATCGCGTTGCGCTTGCCAGTGCGGAACGACGGGATGAGCTTGGTCTCGGGGTCGAGCGCGACGAAGGTCCAGGTGTCGCCCACCTCGGAGCGGTTGTCCTCCAGCGTGACGTTCTTCTGCTTCTTGGCGACGTAGCCCCAGATCTCGTCCACCTCGATCTCGGTGCAGGGGAGGTCCACCATCACGCGGTCGAGAAGGGTCTCGCACGCCTGGCCGACCTTCACCATGAGGCGCATGATGGTGTCGCGGTGCACGCCCGTCATCCGCTCAATCGAGCGAATCGAGACGCCCTCCACGATCGCGGAGATGACGGCAACCTGCTTGGTGCGGGGAAGAACGTTCGACATGGGATTAGTGTATACGGAAACTAGGGACCCGCAAGTAATTTTCGTATACGGTAAGTCGATTCCCGTGGTATGGCTCCAATCATGCTGAAAAAGACGCACGGGAAGCCAGGCAGGCCCCCAAAGCCGAAGGGGGAAGCCAAGGCGGCCGTTCTAACTCTTAGGCTTACGGATGCCGAGCGAAAGGCCGTGGAGAAGGCGGCGAGGCGGGCGGCGCTTCCGGTGTCCGAATGGTCGCGGCTCGCCATCGTGGCAGCCGCGAATCCCAGTCCCTAGCTATTTCTTCTGCGACTTGCGCAACTTCTTGGGCTCGTAGACTTCGTGGTCACGATCCCACCAAACGACGTTGAAGACGTTTTCCATCCGAAAGCCAAACAACCGGCCACGTCCAGTTAGATGGAGCTGATACCAACCGGATTGATCGTCCAGGTTCAATTCCCGGACGCGTGCCTGCGATGGGCCCTCCCACGCGGACACGTCCTCCCATTCGTGATTGCTATCGGAGAGGGCCGGGAGTTCACCCCAGGTATAGCTCTCTAGATTCTTGAGATGGCCTGCTAGATCGCGCAACGTCTCGCCGCTTTCGCAACGGCACCAAGATTGCGGGTGGTCCAAATCCACAGACCCAAGGCGCCAGACTATTTGCTGGCGGAGGTGCGACGTCTGGTTGGCGACCGGGCCAACGGAAAGCTTCGCAAGCGCCGGAGGCCTTCGGAAGAAGGCCTGCTCTTCATAGGCGCCCAGATCCTCTTCGATCTTGTCGAGCTCTGACGCAATCGCCCCGTGTAGATCGGGGTCCTCAAGAGCATCGGTAAGACCACCCGCCTGGGCCTGGTGCGCAACAAGGGCCTCCAGGTTGGCGTTCGCAACGCTGGCATCGCGGGCCGCTCCTTTGGCGGAACGGACCAGTGAGTCCAGTTTCCCCAGAAGCTTGCGAAGCCTAGCCCCTAGATCAGCGGTCCCGTCTTGATTGGGCAAGCGCCACAAAATACTCTGCCATCGCAGAGGGATCAATTTTACGCTCGCCGCGCTCAGTCGGGCCGAGTCCACTGCGCGCATCGAGCCACGGGTCCTCAGTGTGGCTCAGGTCGCTAAGCTCGGCGGCGCTTAGCCGACCGTAGTGCTGGACCACCCGATCCACGGTGGACCTCTCCTCGGCGGTCAATTCCGGATCGCCGTTGTCGGCAAGATCGGCCGCATTGAGCGTATGGCGCCCACGATGCAAAGCAAAAAGGCTCCGGACTACTGGTCCGGCAGCCCACGCCTGGATCTCGTCATCGAATAGCGCACACTCACGCCGCACCAGGTGCCACGCCTGGCAGTAGTACACGAGCTTCTGAAGCTTCATGGCCGTCATCGGGCCATGACCAGTCAGAATGTACCGAGCGACCGCTCTTGCCGTGGCCATCTCTTGTTCCCCTTGTAGTCCGTTCAGTATCCCACAACTTAGGAACATCCCGAACTTTCGCAAGTTATCCTGCAACGTGGCGAAATAACGCTGCAATTTAGTTAGTCGGGCAAATCGGTCGGACATTGTCTTGCCACGGCTGCCCTACTGCACGGTGGATGCCAAGGGCTCGGGGCCGCGGACGCGCACCCCCGGCAGTGGCGGCCCCGACGGTCGAGTGGCCAACCGAGTGGCGGCCGTCGCGCTACCCCAAACTAGGACACTACCGCGGGCGCCCGCGCTCGCAGGCCGCAGGCCGAGAACGCGGGACGCGCGGCGTCGCACGCTGCGGGGGCAGCCAAGCCCTTGGTGCGTCTTCGAGCGATCACTAGACGAGCATAGGTGTCACGGGGGAGGTCGGGTGCACGAACGCCAGGCGCGCTCCGAGCGGCTCCGCGGAGGGGGGACCCCGCGGGTGCCTCGGTCGAAACGCGCCTGGCGCAAGGGATATCGGACCGTCGGGGGCTCGAGTTGCTTGCCCGCTTGTCAGGCGGGCAGCGACTTGCCGCACCAACTGGCGGAACCGGCGTGCAGTTGCGCAACTGGCCCTGAGCCCGCGCCGACCTGAGGGCATGAGCCTCACGACGCACCTCGCCTCGGTCCTGCTGCTTGCGTTTTTCGTCAGCGCCGGGTGTTCAGCAAGCGAGCCCGATTCCGGTCCTCCTCCCGCTCTGACGCGCAGCGAAGGTTGCGAAAAGACCAACTGCCAGCTCAGCGTCGAGGAGTGCAGCGCCAGGGTGGACCTCTGCTTCGACACCTGTCTCAACGGCAGCCTCGACACACTGTTGCTTTGCCACGACGTCTGTCGCGGCATGGATTGCCCCCTCTGCACTGACTCAGGGTGCGCGGTGCGAAGCTATCGTTTCACCGTGACCGGCAGCGAGAACCCCGATGTGAAAGCGGCGTGCAGCGCTGCCGTCGCCCGCGACGAGCGCTGCGGAGAGAGCACCGTCGCACGGGACTGCTCGCACGCGGCGAAGACCGAGCGCGCCGAAGCCGAACTCGTCTACGCCTGTGTCGCCGGTACTACCTGCGGTGCGAGCATCGGCCGCTGCCGGGAAGTGCTCCCCAAAAGCGACCTTGGCCGGGTGCTGTGCAGCCATGCGCTCACCTGTGGTGACGGTCCGTGCGACGTGGTTTCCTCCGCCGCCCTTGACGCCCTCGGGCGCTGGCTAAGATCCGAGATCCTGGCCATCGGCATGTCGTGCTTGAGCGAGGATTGCCCGGATGCGTCGAACTGCATCGACGCTTGGATCACGGCCGTGTCGCCGCGCTAGAGCGCATCTCACAACCTCGTGAGGAGGTGCGGAGCTCTAGCCACCCGCGAAGCGGGTGAGGGGGAGAAAAATGGCGCAGCCATTTTTCCGGGGGCGGGAACGCCCCCGGGGACAGAGCTAGAGCCGCGCTGCGAAGTAGCGCAGCGGGCGAAGCCCGCTTCAGAACCAGCGAAGCTGGTTATGAGATGTGCTCTAGCGCGCATCGCGTAGTTCGCGGACCGCTATGGCTCTAGTTGCCGCGAATGTCGGCGACGTCGAAGACGCTGACGATGGCGATCAGCGCAAGCAGCATGACGAGGCCGAGAAAGTGTACTCGCGCCTCGACCCTCGCGTTCGGCCGGCGGCGGGTGATGGCCTCGTAACCGAGGAACGCGAGCCGACCACCGTCGAGCGCGGGAAACGGTAGGAGGTTGAAGCCGCCGAGGTACGCGCTGAGCACACCGAGCCAGGCGAGGTAGTCCGTCCAGCTCTTTTCGGCGGCGCGCGAGGTTTCCTTCACGATACCGACGGGGCCCGACAGCTGCGGTTTGTCCTTGCCCGTGATGATGCGTGACAGGCTGACGACCAGCTGCTCCACCACCCGCGCCGGCCAGATCAACGACTCCGTCGTCGCTTCGCGAAACGACACCGGCACCCGCTTTTCCAGCGTCTGCACGCCGATCAGCGGCCGCCCGTCCTTGATCACCGGCGTGACGTGGAAGACGAGCGGCTTGCCCTTGCGCGTGACGCCGATCTCGAGCGCGCGATTGGGGCTCGCCATCACCCGTTTCCGCAGATCCTCCCAGTCCTTCACCTTCTCACCGTTGATGGTGACGACGGTGTCGCCGTCCTTGATTGCGGCGGCCTTGGCCGGACCATCCATCACGACGACGCTGGTGGTCGGCACGCCGCGCCCGCCGATCATGAGGGCGGCGAAAAAGAAAACGGACGCGAAAAGGTAGTTCGCGAGCGGCCCGCCGACGATGGCGGAGATGCGTCCGACGAGCGACGCGTTGGCGTAGCTCCCGCGGTCGTCCGGGTCGACCTCTTCGAACGGGTTCATGCCCGCGATTTGCACGTACGCGAGGAAGGGGATCAGCGCGACCTGGTACACGGTTTCGCTGCCCTTCGCCTGGTACCGCCAGAGCGGCGGACCGAACCCGATGCTGAAGCGCTGAACGCGCATGCCGAACGCCCGTGCGGCGAGCAGATGCCCGGTCTCGTGCACGACCATGAGCAACGCCAAACCCAAGATGCCGGCAACGACGTAACCCATGCTGTCCGTCATGGACTATAGCGTCGCGCCAAATGCGCCGCCATGTCCGGCGTTGAGGGCATTCCCCGCCCGAGTCGGCTCGCGCGGGCCTCGGTATTGCCGGGCCTCGGCCGCACTGCTAGACGGTCGGTTCTTGTAGGGCGATCGGTCGCGCTCACCCACTACGCGCGACCCGTTCGGCCAAGTCTCCTCGAGAGCCCGATGGTCCAGAAGAATCCGAGCCCAGAACAGCCCCCGAACCTTCAGCTCCAGGGAGGCGCGGCCATCGTCGCACCGGTGAGCGCGTTTCCCGGCGGGGTGCCGGGCAACGCCCTGATCGTCCTGCCGATCGCCAAGCCCAAGGAAGAGCTGCTGGCGGCTCTGAAGAAAGGGCCGCTCGCGATCGACATCGCGGAGATGTGGAAGCAGCTCGGCTTCAACGGTCCCGCCGTCCAGGTTCAGGACGCCGAGGGGCGTCCGATCGCAATCGGTCTCGACGATCTGGTGGCCGGGCTCGAAAAGCACTGGTCCGAAGACAGCTCGGATTTGAACCGCGGCCGCCTGCTCGCGCAGGAGCTGATGAAGTACGATCGCCACGAGAAAGCGGAGAAGGTGCTGGCCAAGCTGGTCGCGCTCGGAGGCACGGGCGAGGATTGGCTCGGCCTGGGCGTGGCGCAGCTCCGGCAGGACAAGTGGGACAAGGCGGAAGCGACGCTGCGCGGCGCGCAAAACCTCTTGCCGAACAACCCGCTGCCCTTTTTGCACCTTTCCAAGGTCTACGAGGGCAAGGGTGAGCTCGCGAACGAGCGTGCCGCGATCGAGCATGCGATTGCGGCGTCGCCCGGCGGTGTGGATGGGTGGGTGGCGCTCTACCAGCACGTCCGGCGCACCGAAAACGAGCAGGCGGCGATCAGCGCCGTCGAGGCGCTCGCTGAAGCCGAACCGAACAAGCGGTCGGCGGCGCCGTACGTGGCGCTTCAAGGTCTCTACGCCGGTGACGAGAAGACGCGCGACCAGGCGTTCGGCTTCGCCAACAAGGCCGTCGCGCGGAACGAGAACGATCCGCTCGCGCTGATCTCGCTGTCGGCGCTGCACGGGCAAAAGGGCGACCTCGACGCCGTGATCACGTTGCTCTCCAAGCACGAGCCGAAGATGGCGACCGACGTCCGCCTGGCCCACAACTACTTCGAGGCCTTGTTCCAGAAGCGTCAGCTCGACAAGGTGACCAAGCTCTTGAATGCCCTCGCCGGTTCGTCGAACCGTGAGGTCAAGCAGTTTGCGATCGAACGTTCCCGCGCGGTCGCGCAGTACCTGCAGCAACAGCAGCAGCAGCTCGCGGGCGCCCAACGGCGCGTGTGAGGGGCTTCGGCCTCGAGCGACTAGAGCTCGTCTGGCAACCTCCGTTGCCGGTTTCGAGGCGTGGCCTGGCCACGCGCGCTGACTCGCAGCGCCAACGGAGTGCGCGATGGCGACGCTGATTGCGACCGTTCTCTGGTCGCTGGCGGTGTCGTTCGTGTGTTCCGTCGCCGAAGCCGTGGTGCTCAGCATCACCCACGCGCAGGTTCAATCGCTGGGAAAAACCAGGGCCGCGCGCATTCTCACTCACTACAAGCGGGAGATCGATCTGCCGATCGCGGCGATCGTGGCGTTTCACACCGTCGCCCACACCGTCGGCGCTTCGGTGAGCGGCGCCATCTACGTGGACGTGTTCGGCGCCAACACGCTGTGGGTCTTCTCCCTGGTGTTCACCCTGCTGGTCCTGATCTTTTCCGAGATCTTGCCGAAGACACTGGGCGTCATCTTCGCCAAGGAGTTCGCCACGCCCGTCGCGTTCACGGTTTCGGGCCTCGTGTTCGTGCTCCGCCCGCTGCTCTGGATCACGAACCTGTTCGCCCGGCTGCTCCGCGGGCAGGCCGCGATGCCGGTCACGTCGATGGAGGAGATCCGGCTGCTGGTCGCGGTCGGGCGCTCGGAAGGCGCACTCGGCACCCGCGTGGCGGACATGATCGAAGGCGCCGCGCGGCTCCGCGAGCTCACGGCGTACGACGTGATGGTGCCGCGGGCGCAGGTGGTCGTGATCTCGGGCGCGCTCGACTTCGAGACGAACCTCGCCGTCGCGCGCCGTTCGGGCCACAGCCGTTTCCCGTACACGCCGGACGGAGAGCTCGACAGCGTGAAGGGCGTCGTGCTGGTGAAGGATTTGCTCTTTCGCCTGCGTGAAGGCCTCACACCGGCGGTCGATGAGCTGGCGACGCCGATTTTGGTCGTGCCGTCGAGCGCGCCGCTCGAGCGCCTGCTTCGCACCTTCCAGGAGGAACGGCGGCACCTGGCCTTGATTGTCGACGAATACGGCGGTGCTCAGGGAATCGTCACGCTCGAAGACGTGCTCGAGGAGATCGTCGGCGAGATCGAAGACGAGAGCGACCGGGTCGATCCGAGCATCGTACGGCGCTCCAACGACGTGGTGGTGTGCCGGGGTTTGGCCGAGACGCGTAAGGTGTTCGAGTTGCTCGGGATCGAGCAAGAAACCGAGAGCGTGACGATGGCCGGTTTCGTTGCCGAGCTCGTGGGTCGGGTGCCGCGCATGGGGGACAGCGTGGAGCGCAACGGAGCGCGTTACACGGTGCTGCGCGCCGGGGCGCGGCGTGCCGAACGCATCGAAGTGCGCCGGCTCGGCGAAGCCGAGCAAGCCTGACGCTGCGAAGCAGCGCGCGTGGCGAAGCCACGCCTCGGAATCGGCCGTTACGAAATGAGCTCCAGCGCCCGCGCTGCGGCCCACTCGGCGTAGCGCTGTGTCGTCTCGGTCGCGACCGGCATGCCGCGGAGCGCGCGCTCGTCGAGCAGCATGAAGCCCACCGAGTAGACGATCATTTTCAGGACCTGGGTGATCTCCTCGCGATCAGCGTCGTCGCGCGCGAAGGCCTGCGCCAGGACGCCGAAGGAGGGGTTCAGCTGCTCGTCGAACATGCGATCGATCTGCGGGCGGTGGCGCTTGCTCTCGATCCTCACCGTGAACAGGAAGCGCACGAAGCGCGGATGGCTCTCGGTGGAGTAGAGCGCGAGCACGGCATCCTTGACGAAGCGCGGTAGATCCTCGCGATCTCTCGGCGGCGCGATGTTCAGGCCGACACCCAGCATGCGCTGCGCCGAGTACTCGAGGATGCGGGTGACGAGCTCGTCCTTGCTCGCAAAGTAGTGATAGAGGCTCGGCTGGCTCATGCCGAGCTTCTTCGCCAGCCGGCGGAGGGACGCGCCGGCGACGCCGTGGTCCGCGATCAGCTCGAGCGCGGCCTCGAGCACCTCTTCGGTTCGCGTCGGCGGACGAGCGTCACGCCGCGTGGACTTGGTAGCGGGACCTGGCCGCGCGGCTTTCGGTCTTCGCCTCGCCACTCGTCTTCCTTACCGGCTCGAGGCGGCCAAGGGAAGCAGCCCACCTCACGAGCTCCGACATCCAGAGCGCGTTGCCGAACATCACCGCCACGAACACGGGTACGAGCGGGAAGAGCGGCATGATGAAAAGAGCAAAGGTCGCGAGCTCGGCGAGCAGGACTAGCGAGCCGAGGGCGACGGCGACGATGGCGCGGAGCGGGTAGCGGACGCGCAATTCGGTGACGGATGGGGAAACGGCCATGGGGAACCTCCTATCGCTCGATAGTCTAATTCTATCGATCGATAGGTCAAGGCCAAATCCTATCGACCGATAGGTCCTGGGGCGCGACAGTCGGGGGCGAGATCGGTCACGAAATGACCGAGGAACGCCGGGAGACTTCTTGACATCTGAACAGCCGCACAGTACTCATCGTGTCACCCAGGAGGTCGTCGTCATGGAGGAGAAGCAGAAGAGCAAGGCCCTCGAGCTTGCCATCGCCAGCGTCCACAAGGAGTTCGGGGAGGGCGCCATCATGCGCCTGAAGGACGGAGAGAAGATCGGGGGCGAGGTGGCGGTGGTCCCCTCGGGTTCACTCGGTCTCGACATCGCGCTCGGCATCGGAGGCTATCCGCGCGGCCGCATCGTCGAAGTCTACGGGCCGGAATCGAGCGGCAAGACGACGCTGACCCTGCACGCCATCGCCAGCGTTCAGCGCCGCGGAGGGGTCGCCGCCTTCATCGACGCCGAGCACGCGCTCGACATCACGTACGCAAAGAAGCTCGGCGTGAAGACGGACGAGCTCCTGATCAGCCAGCCCGATTACGGCGAGCAGGCACTCGAAATTGCCGACATGCTGGTGCGCTCGGGGGCCGTCGACATGGTCGTCGTCGACTCGGTGGCGGCACTGGTGCCCAAGGCGGAGATCGAAGGCGACATGGGTGACTCCCACGTCGGCCTGCAGGCGCGACTGATGAGCCAGGCGCTGCGCAAGGTCACCGGCTCGGTCGCGAAGTCGCAGTGTCTGATCTTCTTCACCAACCAAATTCGTATGAAAATCGGCGTGATGTTCGGTAGCCCCGAGACCACGAGCGGTGGCAACGCGCTCAAGTTCTACGCGTCCGTCCGGCTCGACGTGCGACGTATCGGCGCCATCAAGGAAGCAGGTCCGCCCGGCAAGGACATGATCGTCGTCGGGAACCGCACCCGGGTGAAGGTCGTCAAGAACAAGCTCGCGGCGCCATTCCGCGAGGTCGAGTTCGACATCCTGTACGGTGCCGGCGTGAGTCGCTCGGGCGAGATCCTCGACATGGCCTCGGACATGGGTCACGTGCAAAAGAGCGGGGCCTGGTTCTCGATCGACGGTGAACGCATCGGGCAAGGGCGCGACAATGCTCGGACTTATCTCGAGCAGCATCCGGCGCTGCTCGACAAGCTCGAGCAAAAGGTCCTCGCCACGAGCGGCATTCAGCGCGCAGGAGACCCAGCCCCCGCGGCATCGGCGGCGGAGGGTCCTCAGGGAAAAGGCGAGGCTGAGCCGTCACGAGCGACACCGAACGGCTCGACCAAGCCTGCCCGCGCGCCTCAGCCCGCACGTCCGAGCTGATCAGCGGCTAGGGGCGAGCGCCCCCACGGGGCCCGGCGACGCTGTCGGAAGCCTGTGGACAACCCTGTGAACGAACTGGGGGCCTGACGGGACGGGTCCGCTTCGGATTTGGCCGCCGGTCGGGCCTCTGGGTGGGGAAGTCGAGAAGCCACGGGCACTTAGGGTTCCCACACCCGACGAGTGATGATTTGCCAGTAACTGACGGTAATCACTAGGTTTATCTCAGTTTCTTGACGCGGTGGATCCCGTCCCTTAGGTCGAGATTGGATCCACATCGGGAGCCGTTTCACCGTGTCCGCCGAGCTCGACATCCCCTGGCTTTTCACCTCCGCGAAGCGGCTTCGCGGGCGGCACCCGACCGCCTTCGCACCGCGCATGGCGATGGCCGCGCTTCGGATCCCCGCGTCGCGACAGGCCGGGAGCGGGTCGGCCTTCGTCGGGCCGAGCATCTTCGTCCACGAGGGCGCGCGCCAGGCACTCGAGCGGCGTCTGGGGCTTGCCTACCGGGGCCCGGTGCAGCTCGCGGTGACGGACAATCTGCGACGCATGGTGACGCGCACCCGGGTGCGCGGGACCCTGCGGGTACGCGTGCACATGATGTTCCTGGGCGCGCCCGAGCGGGTTCGGCAGGCGCTCGTGGACTACGCCGTTCACGGGCACCGGCGTGCTTCCAAGGCGCTCGGGGCGTTCATCGACGAGAACCTGTACCGTATCCGGCCGTCGCAGCCGGTGACGCGGCCCCTTGCGACCCGAGGCGAGCACCACGATCTTGCCGCTATCCTGGCGGAAGTCGGCTCACGCTATTTCCCGGGTGCCGTCGGCGATGTGCTCGTCACCTGGGGTCGGCGTACCCGACCGCGCGGTGACGCCCGCCGCACGATCAAGCTCGGCAGCTACAGCGCTCCCGAGCGCCTCGTGCGCATCCACCCGGCGCTCGATCGGCCCTGGGTTCCCCGCTATTTCGTGGCGTACATCGTGTACCACGAGCTCCTGCACCACGTGATCCCGGTGACGCCGGGCGGCGTCCACCCACCCGAGCTCCTCCGCCTCGAGCGAGAGTTCCCGCAGTACGAGCGGGCGCTCGCCTGGGAGCAGAAGCACATCGGGCGCTTGCTCCGCGCGCGGTAGAAGCGCGCGGCGGCTCAGAACTCGAGCGCGAGGCCGGCGGCCCAGGTGCTCGTGCCGACGTCCATGACGCTCATCGAGCCGAAGCCGCTGAGGTCGGAGCGGAAATATTCGATGAAGAGGCCGCTGTGGTTCAGGCCGATCGACGAGTCGGCGGTGGCCGCACCCTCGCGATCCAGCCAGTCTAGGCGAAAGACGACGCCGAGCGCCATCACCCAGCCGTAGGACGAGTCCTTGCCCGCGACGCCCTGGGCCGTTGCGCCGTCCTCGCCGTCGACCGACCACCAGAGGGCGTAGCCGATGCCGAGCTTCGCGTAAGGAGCGAGGGGTACCGCCGTCTGGTCCGCGATGGCGTCGAAGCGAAGCACCCCGAGCCCGTACATCGGAAAGATGTGGAGCTTCGTGTCCTGTGAGGAGAGGCCGGCCCCGCTCGCGAGCGGTGCCTTGGCGGTGGCGTTCGTGTACGCAAAGCCGACGGCAGGGCCGAAACTCAGCCAGTTCTTCTTGCGGACGAGCTGCCAGTCGAACTCGGCGCCGCCCTGCCAGCGCTTCTTCGAGCCGAAGGTGTCCTCGTAGGGCGAGCCGGCGACTTGATCGTCGATGCGCGTGGGGTACTGGCCGAACCTGACTTCGAACGCGACGGTTTGCTCGGTGCGCTCGCGGCCGGCGTTCTCGAGGCCGCCGTAAGCCCCGAATTCGTCGACGCCCTGCGCCCGGAGTGGGGCGGCGAAGAGTGTCGCGGCGACGGCCGTCACTGCGACGAGCGCGCGGTTCATCGGCGTGATTCCTCGCTGCGCTTGGCTTGCAGGCGCCGCCTGACGACGAAGGCGACGAGCGTCAGCGCGGCGAACAGGGCGCCGGCCAGCGAGCGCCCGGCGTTGACGGCACAGAAGCCTCCCCCTGCCTTGCCTCCCGCAGCGCGGTACGCCTCGAAGAAGCCAGTCACCGGCTCGGGCGATTCGCACATCGTGTCCGAGAGCGTGCCGACGTTGTAAAACGTGTCGCGGCCCGCGACGGCCACGGTGTAGGAAACGCCGTTCGTGAGCTTGTTGGTCTGGACGCTGCTTCCGGAACCGAGAGCGTCGGCACACAGGTTGGCGTCCGGCGGTGGTTGACCTGGGACCAACGGGCCGTCCTCGCAGGCCGTTCCGCCGTCCACGTCGGGGCCCTGGCTCGCCGGCGGGTTGCAGTAGACCCCGAAGGCGTCCGTCTCGCCGATGGGCGTGTTCGGGTCGCCGGTCCAGCTGACGACGAGCGTGTTCTCGCCCTTGCCGACGGACACCAGGGTCGGAGCCTCGGGACCGGTGAGGTCCGCTTGGCCCGCCCAGCTCGCGCGCATGTAGTTCTCGGTCGGCTCCGCGTTTTGGGCGTTCAGCATCATGAACGTAATGGCGAAGTTCGTCGGATGCACGAAGCCCGAGCAGAGGTCGTCGTCGGTCCCGGAGCCTGCGCCGCCTTCACCCCCGGCGTCGCTCCCGGCGTCGGTCGTGACCCCGGCGTCCAAGGTCGCAAACCCGCTGCCCTTCATGGCGGCGATGATGTTGCGCACCGGGACCGGCACGCGCGTGTTCGGGTCTTGCGCCTGAAGGGCTTCGCTCACGGGATAGCAGGTGGGGGTCGTGTTGGTTCGGTTCTCCGCGGTCTCGCACTCCTGCCCGACCCATGCCGTCAAATTGTAGGACGTGTCGATGCGACCGCTCGTCTGGATGTCGAACTGGATCACCTCGTTGTTGAGGCAGTCGTTGAGGTTGATCCAGCTCGGGAGCATGTTGCCGTCGTTCAGGTGACGGTCGATGTCCGTGGGGACGCCGAGCATCTGCGCCTCGGCCGCGCCCGCGACGAAAAGCAGGGCTGCGCCGAGCAGCGGAGCGCACCGAAGGAACATTGCCCCGCTATTGAGCACAGGGCGTGCCAGCCGGCAAATCGCGGGGCATTGGGCACTCATTGTCGGGGGAGGGCCGGCGCGCCAGGGTCACCCTGTCGCTCGGCCGTCGAGTGCTGCCAAAGTGGCAACGCGCTGATACGGTTCAACCATGACCGCCGAGGATCCAGCGCCGCCGCCCGCGGCCGGGGATCCGGCGCCACCGCCGCCCGCTCTGCCGCTGCCAGCGGTCGGTGCCACGCCGGTGCGGCGCGGACGTGGTGCGGCTTGGGTCGGTGTCCTGCTCGCGGTGATCGGCATCCTGGTGATGGTGGTCGGCCTCTCGCTCGTCTACGCGATGGCGAGTCGTTTTTCGAAGCCGGTCGCCTTGCCGGCGCCGGTTCCGGTCGCGCCCGCCCCGCCGCCGGTGCCCGTGGTGCCTGCGCCGCCCGCACCGAGCGCCGAGGTACCCACCGACGACGGCGTGCCGCGAGGCTTTCGCGCGTTGACGCTGCCGTTCGCTGCGGACAAGCCGTTCGCCGAAGACGCCACCGCCCCGCTGCCGATCGTCGACGGCCGTCCGCTGTGGGGCGGGCGCGACACGCCCGTCACGATCACCGTCTTCGGCGACCTCGAGTGCCCCCACACCCTCGCGCTCCTGCGGGCGACGCTCGGGGAGAAGGCTCGGCGCGGCAACGACCTTCGGCTCGCGTTTCGGCATTTCCCGCTCAGTCAACACGCGGCAGGGATTCGTGCGGCGAGGCACCTGGCGGCGCTCCACGCCGCTCACGGCGCCCAAGCGTTCTATCGCGCGCTCGCCGAGCTCGTGCACTCCGGCGGCCCGCTCGACCCCGGGAACGTGGAAAGTCGTCTGGCGGCGCTGAGCCCGCCGCTCTCACCGCCGGAGCTCGAGGCCGAGGTCGTGAAGGCGACGCTCGACGCCGATCGAAACCTCGGCGTCAGCCTCTTCGTGCGGGAGACGCCGACCGTGTTCGTGAATGGGCTGCGCCTCGAGGGCTTTCCGTCGAAGCCCACGCTCGCCGACGTGCTCGATCGGGAGCACCAGGCCGCGCACCTGACGCTCGCGAGCGGCGTCGCGCCGAGCTCGCTCTATCGCACGCGGACGGCGCGGAACCTGCTCAATCTCGGCTCGGATCCGCCCCCTCGAGCCTGCGTGCGACCGGGTGATTCACCGGTTCGCGGGGCGCGGGCGCCGCTCGTCACCGTCGTCGAGTTTTCCGAGTTCGAGTGCGAGCTCTGCCGAAAGGGCTCGGAGGTGCTGCGCGGCGCGCTGCTTCGTCACGCCGGGGAAGTGCGCGCGGCGTGGAAGAACTTCCCGTTGCCGCAGCACGCGCTCGCGCGGCGCGCCGCAGGCTTTGCCCTCGCGGCGCGAAAACAGGGTGGAGACCCCGCGTTCTTCGCCACCGGGGACGCGTTGTTCGTGCCGGGAACGAAGCTCGACGATCAGGGGCTCGAGCGCGCCGCCGCGCGCACCGGGCTCGACGTGAACGTACTGACTGCCTCCGCAGGAACGACCGAGCACGAGGCGGCCATCGACGCCGATCTCGCCCTCGGTCGTCGCTTCGGGGTGACGGGCGCACCGACTTACTTCGTGAACGGCAGGAAGGTTCCCGGCGCGCTTTCTACCCCCGAGTTCGAGGCCCTGCTGCGCGAAGAGCTCGCCCTCGCGCGGCGCGTGAAGAGTAACGGCGCGGGCAGCGTGCTCGATCTCGTGTGCGGCGAACGCCCGGGAACTCAGCCGCGGGCGCGGTGAGAAACGCCGGCCGAGGCGTGCTCTAAAGCCGGACTTCGACGTGCTGTTGCCGGCGCAGATTGTCGAGCCACGTGCGGCGCGCCTGCGTCATCTTCTCGAGGTACACGCGTTGTGAGAGCTCGTTCCGTGCGTCGTCGTACGTCGGCAAGGACGACTCGTCGCGCTCGAGCAACTTGAACACCGCGAAGCCGCCCGGAATGGTCACCACCGTCGACACCTGCCCCACCTCGAGGTTGGCGAGCACTCGTTGAACGGCGGTCGGCACCTGCGCGAGCTGGGTGGCGGGGAAGGCGCCGCCGGTCTGCCGGCTCGAAGTATCGGCCGAATACTTGCGCGCGAGGGCCGCAAAGTCACCGCGCCGTGCGCTCAGAGCGACCTGGTCGGCCAGCTTTCGAACCGCCGCCGTCTTCCCCGCCGGATCGCCCGGCGGGGTCACGAACTGGATCCAAGCCGCGCGGAAGGGCAGCCGCTGGCGCTCCTCGAGCACGATGCGCCGATAGTGCGCGCGGAGGTCGTCCTCGCTCACGCGGATGCGCCCCTGCAGGCGAACGTTGATGAGCTTGGTCTGGAGGAGCTGGCGGCGGAGCTCGTCACGGTACTCCGTCTCGTCGAGGCCGGTCTTCTTCGCTTCGGTGAGGAGCTTGTCGACCGTGATGCCGTTCTGACCGGCGACACGTTCGAGCGCTTCTTCCACTTCTCGGGCAGTGACCGACACCTTGGCCTGAATGGCCGCGCGCTGCTCCACTTCTTCGTCCACCAGCTTGTCGATCAGGCCCTTGTAAAGCTGCGAGATGGCGGCGTTGCGCTGGGCGCCGGCCGGCACCGACTGATGGATCTGAAGCAGGAACGGCTGGGCGCGTTCGCGCAGGTCGGAGAGCAGGATCGCCCGTTCGCCGACCACGGCGACGACGCGCTCGATCAGGGTCGCGCCGGCCGTGCCGCTCGCGAGCGAGAGCATCAGGGCGGCGGCGAAAGTCGGGATCAGGTGGGTCGAGGCGCTCCGCATCCGTTCACATCTTCATGTGGGCCCGATCCGCATCGGTGACGAAGTAGTTGCGGGGCCAGTGTCGATAGTACTGACCCGTGAGCACCTGCATGCCGTCGTTCTTGTCCACGCTATCGGTCAACGTGCCGATCACCCGCACCAGCGAGCCCGGCCCCAGGCTGAGCTTGCCGATGTCGTCTTCCGGCAAGAGCTTCACCACCGCGTGGACCAGTCCGAACTCGTGTTCAGTGACGGTGACGCGGCACGTGTCGTCCGCCATGTCGTCGCAGAGGTTCCGTTCCTCCAGGCGCCGCACGCTGAGCGTCAGGTAGGCGCCGCCGCCGGGGGCCTGGGTGCGCCCCTTCACGACGCCAAAGATGCTGAGCTTCGAGCCGCGCCAGCTCTCGGGCTCGCGTTCCATCATCACCGGGTCGAATTCGCGCGCTCCTTCCGCCGAATCTTCCTCCTCGGAAAGTGGCGCATAGGTGCGGGCGTAGCCGTACTTGCCGCCCGAACCGCAGGCGGCGGTCACCAGCACTGCTCCCACGAGCAAGGCTCGGCTCCACGGGGAGCGGGTTCGACACGGCGACATACGGCCTGCCCCTTAGCGCAACGGCTCGGGCGCGTCGACGGGCCGGGAGCGCGCTCCCCGAACCAACCTGAGCCCGAGTTCGAGAGCGAGCAGCAGGACGAGCAAGAGGGCCGTCTCCGACGAGACGTCCACCGAGCCGGCGCCGGATCGGACCGGTGGCTCACGGAGGCCGGCTGGGGGCGGGGTCGGTAGCGCGGCAATCTCCACCGGGTCAAGCACGACGGTGCGAGGCTCGTCGTGCTGGGCCCCCTTGACCCGGTAGAGGCCCCGGACGGCCGGGGTTGCCACCCAGCCGAGCTCCGGTGTGTCCCGGAGCTCGACGGGCCCGCTCGGGCCCTCGACGAGCGGCCGATCGCTCTCGAACGACCACGCGACCCCCGCGGTGCTCTGACGGACGCCGCGACTCTGTTCCGCCGAGCTGACGAGATGGGCGAGCAACGCCACGAAGCCGGGTCGAAGCGCGAGGTCGCTCTGCTCGAGCGAGCACGGCAGGGTCATCGTCCAGAGCGTGCCGCGGCCGATCCGCTGCTCGACGAGAAAGGGGGCGCCGTCCGTCATCGTGGCGAGCACGCGCGCTCCGCTCTTCATGCCGGCGTCGATCAGCGTGCGGCCGCGAAGATCGAGGTCGCGAAGACTTTCGGCTTCCTCACCGAGCCAGGCGAGCGACGGTGGTGAGACCCCGAGCACCTGGGGATCCAACTGCCAGCGGACGGAGCCGCGCGCGAAGGGCTCGAGTGCCGAGCCGAGCTTGGTCGCCTCGACACGTGGGCCGAGAAACGCGGCGGCCACGGCGCCTTTTTCGACGTGCGCGATCAGCGCGTCGCGCGCTTCCGGTCCGATGCCCGCCGGATCGTCGAGCACCACCAGCGAATACGGCAGAAGTTCGGCTGCTTGATCCGGGAGCACGGAAAGCGGCGTCACCGTCACGCCGGCCTGCAGGGCACCGATCGCTTGCTCGACGAGCGGCGGTCCTCCGGTAGGTCCCTGCGGTTCGGCAGCCGAGCCGAGCACGGCGACCTTCACGGCGAGCGCTTCCGAAGAAACGGGCGCCACGTCGTCCTCGACGAGGCTGTCGGAACCGCTGAGGCGGACGGCCAGCGCGTCCTTGTTCGCTTTCGGATCGAGCATCACCGTCTGCACGCCGACTCGGGGCTCGATTGGCGCGCGGCCTAGCGCAGCCTGCGCTTCGGGTCGCCGGGGGCCGGCGGTCGACGACGGTTCCGCACCGGAGCCTTTGAGCAGGACGAGATCGACGGCGCGATCCCTGGCCGCCGCCGGATCGTTGCAGGCGAGCGTCACCCGAATTCCGTTGTCGCGGCGCTCGGCCTGCGCGATGCCGCAGTCGGGAAGTGCCTCGCTGAGGGCCGGGAGCGGAGCCCACACGCGGGGATCACCGGGCGGGGGTGCCTCGGCGGCAAAGTCACTCAGCACGACCAGGCGACGATCGCGTCGCGCGGGGTCGACCAGTGCCGAGCGGGCGAGGGCCACCGCGGCAGCCAGATCCGTCGGGCGATCGCTGGGGGAGAGCTCGGCGAGGGTGCGGCGAGCGAGGCCGAGATCGGTCGTCGCACCGAGCGCGAGTCGTGCCGGCTTACCCGCGAGGACGAGCGCCACCGAGTCACCCTCGCGCGCGGAGGCGAGCAGCTCCTCGGCGGCGTCGCGTGCTCGATCCCAGCGCGCGGGGCCGCCCGCGGGTCGTGCCCGCATGCTGAGCGAATCGTCGAGCACGATCGCCAGGGCGAGCGAACCGCCGGCACCGCGTCCGAGTGACAACCGCGAACAACGGACGAGCGGTGTCGCACCGAGCACCGCGAGCAGCAGCACGGTGATGGCCCGCACCGAAAGCAGCAGGCGGTCCTCGATGCGCCGTTTCCGGCGCGCCACCGTGCGCGCCGCGGGCACGAGCGACACGGGTGGAAACGGCTCCACGCTCGCGCGCCCGCGCCGGAGCAGGTGGGCCACGGCCGGCAACGCCACCAGCAGGCCGACGAGAAGCGCAGCACCGACGAGGACGTTCACGGGCGGCTCCCCGCTATCGCGGCCAACGCCTGTCGTACGATCTCGACCGGGTCGTCGGTGCTCACCACGCGGAGCAGGCGCGCGCCGCGGCTCGAAAGGAGGGCGCTCCAGCGTGCCGTCAGTCGCGCGAGCTCCGCGAGGTACGCCGCCCGCACCTCGGAAGCGTCCGTGTCGACCACGAGGTCACCCTCGAGTGCTTGGAGCCGGACCGGGCCGACGAAGGGGAGCTCGACTTCATCGGGGTCGAGGACCTGGATCACGAGCAGGGTGCGTCCGCTCGACGCGAGCGCCGCGATCTCGTCCGCCGCGCCGTCCGGAAAGTCGAAGAGATCGCTGAAGACGACGGTGACCGCGCCGGCCTTCGCCCGCGCCGCCCGTGACAGCGCCCGCTGGAGGTCCCGGTGACCGAGTTCGCCGCCTGGGGTCGCCCGCTCCAGCGCCGCCACCAGGGCTTCGAAGCTGTGGCGGCCACCGCGCGCGGCGAGCGCTTGGTTTTCACCGCCGCCGAGCCACTCGAGCGCGACGCGGTCACCGCCCCGCACGGCCACGTAGCCGATCGCGGCCGCGATCAGCGCCGCCATGGCGAGCTTGGCCGCCGGTGCGCGCCGGCCCCGAAAGCCCATCGAAGCCGTCCCATCGACCAGAAAGAGAACCGCTCGATCGGTCTCCGTTTCGAACTCGCGGAGCGCGAGCATGCCGTGGCGCATCAGAGCGTGGCGATCCAAAAACCGGAGGTCGTCGCCCGGGGTGTACGCGCGGTGTCCCGCAAACTCGACGCCGGCGCCGCGCCGCACGCTGCGGTGCGAGCCGACCATCGCGCCGACGGCGGCGCCCTGCGCCCGAAGCCGGAGAGGCAGGAGCGCGCCCCAGTCGAGCGTTGCCGCGAGCGCCACTAGCCCGCGCGCTCACAGGCGCGGACGACCTTGGGGCTGGTCGAGACCGGATCCAAGGTCGCGCCGCGATCACGCTTTCGCCATTCCTTGCAGGCCTGAGCCGCGAGGCCCACGGCGTCGAGGGCGACGTACGCCTTCGTGAGCTGCTGCTGGACGAGGGCGATCTGCGGTTCGGTGAGGGTGGTGGAGGCCAGGAAGCGCGTGCCGCGGGTCACCGCGTCGGCATAGCGGCCAGCGCGCACGTCCGCCACCAGCGCCGGCAGCTCGGCCGCGACCTTGCGCTGAGCCTGCCGGGAGGAGCCCTGGCTCTCCGAACACGAGGCCCCGGCCGCGCGGGCCGCCGCCTCACGCCCCGCTTCCGTCAGTTGCAGGTCCGTCAGCGGGACGAGCAAAACGTCGTCGCGAACGAGATCCCGGCCGTCGAGGCCGTTGTAGCGATCGAGGATCCACGCCTTGTTCATCTCTCCGAGGTGGCGGTAGGCGATCGTCACGAGCTTGTCGTTCTCACCGACGACGACGCGGAGGTTGTAAGGGACGATGATCTCCGCGCCCTGCTCGGGTGGCAGCCAGGGGCTCGAGCCGTTCGCGGTCGACAGCACGTCCGCCCGCGAGGGCGCGCCGAGCAGCTCGGCCGCGAGCGTCTCCCAGGTGTCGCCCGCAACGATGCGCCGGTGGCCGACCGCGGGAACCTCGAGCCGCATGCCGCGGACGATCGGCGTCCCTGCGCGCGCGTCGAGGAAGTTCGCGGCGACGAGCAAGCGCTCCTTCTGAATGCGCCCGTAGTAGCGCTCCGCGATCGAGGCGAGCGTTTCGCCCTGGAGGACCACGTGCGGGAAGGCGAACACGGGTTCTGCGACGAGCGCGCCGGCGAGCAAGGCCGTGCCTGCCACCGCGCCGAACACGCGCCGATGGGCGCTAGAGCGCGTCGCACGACCTCGTGAAGAGGTGCGGCGCTCTAGCCACCCGCGAAGCGGGTGAGGGGGAGAAAAATGGCTCCGCCATTTTTCCGGGGGCGGGACGCCCCCGGAGACAGAGCTAGAGCCGCGCTGCGAAGCAGCGCAGCGGGCGAAGCCCGCTTCACGACCAGCGAAGCTGGTTGTGAGCTGGGCTCTAGCCACCGTGCTCCTTGTGCCGCCGCGTTCGCTTTTCTTCCAGAAGCTCCTCCAGCAGGCGGCGATTCACCGACTGAAGATCGGCGATGAACGCGAGGAGGCCGGTCTGAAAGCCGAACGTGAGCAGGGTGCCGGCGAGGATCAGGGACTGGATGTGCCCCTGTCCTTCCCCGTTCAAGTAGAAATACAGAAATCGACCTCCGAGCGCGAGGCCGCCGAGAAACAGCAGCGAGCCGAGCGTCACGAACAGCTGAAACGGCCGGTAGATGACCAGAATGCGCAGCATCGTCACCACCGAGCGCCGCACGTATGAGGTCAGGCTCCGGACCAGGCGCGACGGCCGGAGATCCGCGTTCACGCGCACCGGTACGGACATGATGCTCATGTTCTTCTGCCCGGCCTGGATGATCGTTTCGAGCGTGTACGTGTAGTCGCTGAAGACGTTCAATCGCGCGGCCGCTTCGCGGCTGAAAGCGCGAAAGCCGCTCGGCGCGTCGGCCACGCGCGTGCCGCTCACGCGCGCCACCACGTTGCTGCCGATACGCTGCAGCAGCTTTTTCACGGGTGAAAAATGCTCGATGGTGGCGATCGGGCGGGCGCCGATCACGATCTCGGCGCGGCCCTCGACAATCGGAGCGACGAGCGCGGGGATGTCGCGCGCGTCGTACTGGTTGTCGGCATCCGTGTTCACGATCACGTCGGCCCCACGCTCGAGGCACGAGCGGATGCCGAGCATGAACGCCTTAGCGAGCCCCTGATTGCGGGGAAAGCCGACCACGTGGTGCACGCCGAGCTCGCGCGCCACCTCGACGGTTCGATCCTTGCTGCCGTCGTTGATGACGAGAATCTCCACGCTGTCGAACCCCGGAACCGATTTCGGCAGCGCGGCGAACGCGATCGGGAGGGACGTCTCCTCGTTATGGCAGGGGATTTGGATGAAGAGTCGCATTGAAGGACCGGCGATTCACCGAATCGCCGGCTCCAGGGTGGCAAGACGCTCATACTACCGCTCTCGTCGAGGGAGCAGCCAGAAATCGCGGGGCCCGTGCTATGACGTGCACCCCGTGAAGCGTCGCTCGTGGGTGCGGTCGATCGTGCTCGTCGTGTTGCAGGTCGCCTGCATTGCCTACGTGGCGCGCGTGCTCTACCGCGAGCGCGAGGGGCTCTCGCACGCCCTCGACCTCGGTTGGTTTGCGGTCGCTCTGCTGCTCGTGCTGATCGCCGTCCAGCACCTGCAGCGAACCGCGGAGTTTACGTACATGCTGCGGCGCCTCGGCGTGAGCGAGCCGTTTTGGGACGGCTTCTTGCTGACCGGCGCCGGATTTCTCCTCAATCATCTGCCGCTCAACGCGGGCCTCGTGATGCGCGCGGCCGTGCTCAAGAAAGATCACTCGCTGCCCTACGCCAAGTACCTCTCGCTCGTCGGCGTGAGCGGTTTCGTCAACTTGGCCGTCGCCGCGTTGATCGGCCTCGTGAGCGTTCTCGTCGCACCCGGTGAGCAGTCGGCCCGGCTGCCCGTCGTCATTGCCTTCGGCGCCATGTTCGGTGCCGCGTGCGTCGCCCTCGTCGTCCCGCTGGGATGGATTCCGAAGCGAGAAGGGTTCGTTTTCGGGCGGCTACGCGCCGTCGCCGACGGCATCGCCTCGATCCGTGGCAACGGGTGGAGCCTCGTCGTCCTCGTCGCCATCGCCCTGTCGAGGGTCGCGATGGCCGGCCTGCGCATGGTGATTTGCTTCGACGCGCTCGGCACCCAGATCTCGCCGCTGGCCGCCGGCTTGCTCGGTTCGACATCGGCTCTCTTGGGCCTGATCAACATCACGCCCGGAAACCTGGGCCTCCGTGAACTGGCGCTTGCCGTCGTGTGGTCGTCGCTCGGCGCGAGCCCCGCGCTCGGTATGGCCGCCGCCAGCATCGATCGCGTGGTGTTGCTCCTCTACACGGTGGCGAGCGGCCTGCCCGGCGTCTTTTCGCTCAGGCGTCGCGGACTGTTCCGGCCGGCCGAGGGCGCCTGACGTGACGGGGCTTTCGCGCGCGAGAGCCGTCGCCGCCAAGTTCTACGGCGATGTCCTGTTCGCCGTGCTCGCGCTTGCTCTCGTCGGCTGGGTGAGTTGGGACGCCTTCGCGTTCCGTCTGGTCTCGTTCAATTCCGGCGCCGACTACTGGGAGCACACCGCGGTCCTCCGTGCGCTGCTCGACGATCCCTGGCATCCCCGCCACCCGCTGATCGCCGCAGATCTCCCCTCACCCCGCTTCAACCCGCACCTGCTCGTCGCGGCGCTGCTCGGTCGGCTCTTCGGCTTCGATGCGCTCGAAGCGATGGGCGTTTCGGCGCTGCTCAACACGGTGCTGTTCGTGTTCGGGATCTGGCTTTTTTTCCGGACCTACTTTCGCGACGCGCGCGCTTCCCTGTTCGGGCTCGTGGTTTTTTTCGGCGCCTGGGCCGACGCCCCACATTTTTCGAACGTCTATCAGCTCGACATCTACTTCAGCGTTGCCGGCTACCCCTCGACGGCCGCGCTCGGCATGACGCTGATCGGACTTTCGCTGGTGGTGAAGGCCTTACGCACCACGAAGGTCGGCTGGGCGCTGCTGCTCGGTCTTGCCCTGCTGTGGGCGGACGTCTACGTCACCCACCCGCTGACCGCGACGATGGGGCTCACCGTCGCCGTGCTACTCGCCGCGACGGAACCGGGGGTGCCCGTCCGCGAGCGCCTGCGCATCGGCGGGACAGCCGCCCTCGGTTTGTTGCTTTCCGGGTTCTGGCCGTACTACCCGGCGCTCAACATGGTGGCGAGCGGCACCGCCACCCGCGTCGCCCGCGATTTCGACCACCACACCCCGCACGCGTTCTACAGCGTCGAGATGCTGCTCAGGATCGTCGGCGTTTCCCTGCTCGCGGTCCCCGTTCTCGGTTGGTTCGTCGTCCGGCGCCGGCACCTGTTCGTGCCGCTCGGCGTGCTCGCGATGCTCGCCGTGTTCGTCACCAGTGCCTTCGTCCCGATCCCGCTCGGCCACCGCTACGTGCTGCTAGCGATGCCGCTCCTGCAGATAGCGCTCGTCTGGGTCCTGCTCGGGCTCGTCCCGCGCGCGCCGCTCGAGGGCACCTTTTCGCGCCGCTGGGTCCGGGTCACCGCGGCCGGTTTCGTCGCGACGGTCCTCGCGCTGCTCGTCGTCGTGAACGTCTCGATGGCGTGGGGACGCTTCACGGCCGTCAGCCCGACGCTCGAACCGCGCGATAGCCCCACCGTCCGCATCGGCCGAGCCGTCGGCGACGTTGCCGGGGCGTCCGCGGTCGTGCTCGGGACTCCCCTCGCGTCCTGGTCGCTGCCCACCTTCGGCCCCAAGGTGGTCACCCTTCACCACCGGAATCCGCTGATCACCGACGCTGACGAGCGCGCCCGCGCCGCCGCGACGTTCTTCTCGCCGGGAACGCCGTTCGCGGAACGCCGGCGGATCGTCGCCACGTACGGCGTGACGCACGTGCTCGCTTCGACCCCGCCGTCGCGGCCGCTCCAACGGTTCCTCGACGCCCACGCGACCGAGCACCCCTTGCCAGGTCGGGCCACGCTCTTCGCACTCGAATGATGGACGCGGCCCGCCCTGCTCAGTGACGGGGCGCTTTACTTCCGACCGGAGCCCTGTACTTTTCGCGCGTGCGTCCCGCTGTAGGGAACGTCCTTGCCTTCATCAAGAGTGCGCCGGTCCGTGCCTACCGGGCGCTCGGCGAGGGTGCCGTCAAGAAAATCCTGGCCGTGCTCACGGTCGTGTGCGTCCTCGGCGGTATCGCGCTCAGGGTCCGCGGGTATTTGATCGAGCCGACCGGCTTGTGGCTCGACGAGGCGAGCTGGGCGATGCGCCTCTTCACGCGGCCGCTGGTCGAGAGCCGGCTCCGGCCGATCGGGTTTCTGGCCATCTCGAAGCTGCTCGCCGTCGTTTTTTCGCCGAGTGAGGTGGTCTTGAGAGCGATGCCGTGGACCGCGGGGATCGCGGCCGTGGTGCTGTCGCCCTTCCTCGCTCGTCGCCTGTTCACCGGGCCGGCGTCGCGGCTCCTGTTCGTCGCGATCATTGCTTTCAACCCGTGCGCCGTCGACTTCGCGAAGGAGTTCAAGCCGTACTCGATCGCACTCGCGTTGCACCTCGCTTTGATGCATGCGGTGCTGCGCTACCTCCAAGACGGCGGCGGGCGCGCGCTCGCCCTCCCGCTCGTGCTCGCGGTCGGCGGTAGCCTGTTTTCCCAGGATCTGGTGCTCGCGTTTCCCGGCGTGTTCCTCTTGCTCGCCTGGGAAGCCCGGAAGAGAAGCCGGCGCGAGCTCGCGTTCGTCGTTGGGGCGGCGCTGACCATTCTGCTCGGTCTCGCCACGCAGTACTTCGTGATGTGGCGGCACCTGCCCAAGGAGAGCAGCGAGTTCTGGGGCAACAAGTACGACGTGTTTCACACCGCGCAGCACGCGCGGTCGTACCTTTCCTGGGCGATCGAACGTTACCTCGATGTCGTGTCGATGCCCGGCATCCGCCGCACGCTGTGGGAGAGCGAGCTCATCACGCCCGAGGACAAGCAGCTTCTGCGCCTCGGCGACCGTTACGTGTGGCTGTGGCTGCACGCGATTGGCATTTCGGTGCTGTTTGCGCGGCGCCGGTTCCGCGAGGCGACGCTGCTCCTTCTGCCGCTGTGCCTGCTGTGGCTCTTCAACCGCATCGGCTTCTGGCCGCTCGGCGCGTTTCGCACCAACGTCTTCACCGTCGCCTACACGTCGGCGCTCGCGGCGGCGGCCTTCGACGCCCCGGGTGGTGACAGCGAGCGCTGGTTCGCCCCCGTGCCGGCGCTCGTCCTCGTCGGCTTGCCGCTCGTGCTGTTCGAGCCGAACTGGGGCAAGCAAAAACGAACGTTCACCTACGACTCCGATTTCCCGAAGGTGGTGGAGCGGCTCGCCCACCTCCGGAAGCCGATGCCCGAGGAGCTGCGGGATCAGCTGGTGCTGGATCGTCGAAGTTGCGATCCGTGGCTCTACTACACCCGTTACCACCCGAAACTCGCGCAGCAGCTCGGGCCGTCGCTCCAGCAGTCGTACACGGCGCACTGCTTGACGGACGATGACACCCAGATGGCGGAGGCGCTCGAAACCGGCGTGTATCGCGGGCGGCGCGTGTGGGTGGTCTTGCACACGACCCAACTCATCAACCACCTGCGAAGAAGCGGGGATCTTCGCCGGCTCCGCATCGTCGAGAACAAGGACCTCGGCTCGCACACCCTGATGGCGTTCGTCAGGCGTCGCTGAGCCCACGCGAGGCTTTACGCGCGGGCGGGACTGGGGGAGGCTCGTGGTGATGAGCGACTCTTCCCCTTCGGATGCGTTCGTCCTCTTCGGGGCCACCGGTGATCTTGCGTACAAGAAGATCTTCCCGGCCCTGCACGCGATGATCAAGCGTGGCAGCCCCGGTTTTCCCATCATCGGTGTGTCGCGCGGTGGCTCGAGCCTGGAGCAGCTCCGCGAGCGTGCGCGACAAAGCGTGAAGGAGTACGGCGGTGGCGTCGACGAGCGCGCCTTCGGCATCCTGGCGAAGGGCCTCTCCTACGTGGACGGGGACTACCGGACCGAGGCGCTCTTCCTGAAGCTCCGCGAGTCGCTCGGCAAGGCCAAAAGGGCGCTCTACTACCTCTCGATCCCGCCGAGCGTGTTCTCCGAGGTGGTCGAGCTCCTCGGCAGCACCGGCTGTGCCGACGGCGCGCGCGTCGTGGTCGAGAAGCCGTTCGGGCGGGACCTCGGCTCTGCGCAGCACCTGAATAGCGTTCTGACCAGCGTGTTCCCCGAGCGGGCGATCTTTCGCATCGATCACTTCCTCGGCAAAGAGCCGGTGCAGAATCTGCTCTACTTTCGTTTCGCGAACGCGTTCCTCGAACCGCTGTGGAACCGCAGCTACGTGAACAGCGTCCAGATCACGATGGCCGAGGACTTCGGCGTCTCCGGCCGCGGTCGCTTCTACGAGGAGGCCGGCTGCATCCGCGACGTGGTGCAAAACCACCTGCTCGAGATCGTGGCGTTTCTCGCCATGGAGCCGCCGCCGGCGGGCGACCGCGAGGCGCTGCGCGACGAGAAAACCAAAGTGTTCAAGGCGATCAGGCCGCTCGCGCCGGAGCACGTCGTTCGTGGTCAGTTTCGCGGCTACCGGAGCGAAGACGGCGTGGCTGCCGATTCGAGCGTGGAGACCTTCGCCGCCATGCGCTTGCACGTGGATTCGTGGCGGTGGTCCGGCGTGCCGTTCTACATCCGAGCAGGCAAGCACTTGCCGGTCACGGCGACGGAAGTCTTGGTCGATCTCGAACGGCCTCCGTTCATGGTGTTTCCCGAGCCCGTGCCGTCACTGTCGAACTACGTTCGGTTTCGTCTGGGGCCCGAGGTCGCGATCGCGATCGGCGCTCGCGCGAAGCGCGCCGGCGACGTGATGGCGGGCGAGAGCATCGAGCTGATGGTGCGAAACCAGCGTGCCGACGAGATGGGTGCCTACGAGCGTCTGATCGGTGACGCCATGCGCGGTGACTCGAACCTCTTTGCGCGCGCCGACGGCGTCGAGGCAGCGTGGCGGATCGTGGAGCCGATTCTCGGCGACGAAACACCGATCTACGAGTACGAGCCGGGGAGCTGGGGTCCTCAAGAGGCGAACTACGTGCTCGAAGCGAAAACCCGCTGGTACGACCCAAAAAAATCAGCGAGCAAGGAAATCCCGTAAGCGTGCCGCTGCTCGCGGCTACGTCCACGAGCAGCACCAGGGTGAAATCCCCTAGCCAGGAACTGCTCACGGCTGCCATGCCGGGCAGGTCTAGCCAGCACCTGCCGGCGCAACGAGGGCACGTTTGTGCCCGTCCTCCCGTACTGATATTCTAGCTAGCTTGGGAGGTTTCTGATGTTTGCTTCCTGGTGGAGTCGGGGGATTGGAATTGTCGCCATCGTGGTCGCCGCGCCGTCGTGCGGGACCCGCCCGGGCGAACCGGTACCGTTCGGTGAGCCAGCGCCGGTCGCCGAACCGGCCGACACGCCGCTTGCGCCCGTCACCCCGGCGAGCCGCGCGGCGGACGTCGCCGCCATCCGGCAAGAACTCGGGCCCAGCCTCTCGCGCTCGCGGCGGGGGCTCGAGGTCGTCGAAACCCCGTCCGGGACGATGCGCATCCCGACCGACGGGCGGTTCCGCTCCGCACACGTCGTCACGCGTGGCGCGGACGGCAAAAAGCGCATCGACTGTGTCACGAACGCGCGGGAACTCGACAAGGTGCTCGAGCGCGGAGCGGTTCGATGAGCACGCATTCGCGCGCTTCGGTCGCCGGGTTGCTCGCGGCCGGGCTTTCCATCCTTCCAGGCTCGGCGCGCGCCGCCGCCACGTTCGAACTCGTGGTCCTCGACCAACCCGGCGTTGGCTTCCTCGACGAGACGCCTGCGACGCCCGTCGGCGGTAACACCGGTACGACCGTTGGCGAGCAGCGCACTCAGGCCTTTCAGTACGCGCTCGATGTCTGGGGTGCCGCGCTCGACAGCCCGGTGCCTATCATCGTCGAAGCGAGCTTTGCGCCGCTCGAGTGCTCGGCCACGTCCGCCGTGCTCGGCCAGGCGGGGCCCGGGGGGTTCGAGTTCTACGTGCCTGGGCAGGATCCGTTGGTCCTTTTCCCCGAGGCGCTCGCGGATCGCCTGGTCGGGTACGACCTCGCGCCGGGCGTGCCCGACATCCAGTCGGAGTTCAACGGGGCGCTGGGGGACTGCTTCCCCGGCATGGACTGGTATTACGGCATCGACGCCCAGGCTTTCGACGACAAGGCGGACTTGGTCATGACGGTGCTCCACGAGATCGGTCACGGCCTGGGGTTCTTGAGCACGGCGGACAACACGACGGGCGCGTTCCTGTCGGACGGTTCACCCGATCCGTTCTCGAAGCTGCTGGTCGACACCGCGAGCGGCCAGGCCTGGGATCTTTTGACCGATGCCGAGCGGCTCGAATCGATGAGCGCGATCCGAGGGCTGGTCTGGGGCGGGCAGTTCGGTAACGCCGCGGCCGCAACCTGGCTCACGCCCGGGGCGCCGCACATCCGGACCACGCCGGCCATCACCGGCCTGAACGACGCGCTGATCGACGCGAACTTCGGCCGAAAGCTGGTGGAAGGGGCGATCACGGGCTTGGCGGTTCCACCGGATCCGGCCGACGGCTGCAGCTACATAACGGGCGTCAGCGGAAACATCGTCCTTTTGCCCTATGCGGCCTGCCACCCGCTGAACCAGCTCGCGTACGCCGAGGAGGCGGGCGCGATCGCCGGCATCATCGTGGCCAACGAGTCACCTCCACCCGCGCTCGATCAGTCGCCCGAGGACCTCGCGATCGTCTCGACCAACCTGCCGACGGTCGGCATGGCACCGGAGGACGCCGCCCTCCTGGCCGCGAATCCCAGCGTGACGGTGGAGCTCTACGCCGAGCCGACGCAGCCCACGGGCGTGGACGACGAGGGACGAGTCTACATCTACGCGAGCGAGCCGATCACCTCGAGCTCGGCGTCGCACATCGACCCGGTGGTTCGCCCCGACGCCGTGCTGGAGCCGTCGCAGACGGCGCAGGTCCACCACGACATCACGCTCGAGCGAGCGATGCTCAGGGACATGGGTTGGGCGACCACCTGCGGTAACGGGATGCTCGACGCGGGTGAGACGTGCGACAACGGGATGCAGAACAGCAACACGGTGGCGGATGCCTGCCGGCTGAGCTGTGTCCTGGCGGCCTGCGGCGACGACGTGGTGGACACCGGAGAGCAGTGCGACGGCACCGCGGACCAGATGCCGTGCAAGGCCGATTGCACGCGGCCGGTGTGCGGCGACGGCACCGTCGACATGGGTGAAGAGTGCGACAGCGGGGCGATGAACAGCGACAGCGCGCCGAACGCGTGCCGTACGACCTGCGAGTCGCCTTCTTGCGGCGACGGCGTCGTCGACACGGGCGAGTCTTGCGACGACGCGGCCACGCCCGCGACCTGCAGCGGCTGCGTGGTGCTGATGACGGGTACCGGTGGGACCGCCGGAACCGTCAACCTTACCGGTGGGACCAGCGGCGCGGTCTCTTCGGGCGGCACCGCGGGTGCCGGTGCGCCCGGGTCGGGGGGCACCCTGGCGGGGAGCGCGGGTAGCCCACCCGTGGACGAGCTGGACGACGACGGAGGGAAAGGCAACGGCGGTTGCGGTTGTCGCGTCGCGGGCCGCTCGCCGGCGTCGCCGTCCCTCTTGGCCTTTGCGGCGCTCGGCGTTTGGGTGCTTCGGCGGCGGTCTGCTCCCGCCAAGGTCGCCCGTGCATAGGTCAGGAAACGGCGCGTGCCTGGGAAGCCCAAGCCCGACGGAGGGGCGGACGCACCCGTGAGGATGCTCTACTTCGTTCGGCATGGGCAGTACGTCAGCGAAGGTGCCGACGAAGGGCGCCTGACGCCGCTCGGGCGTCGCCAGGCAGCGCAGCTGGCGAAGCATTTCAGGCGATTGCCGATCGACCTCGTCCGCTCCAGCGACCTACCTCGCGCGTTCGAAACGGCGACGATCCTGGCAGCGCGGCTCAAGATCCGATCGATCGAGCGGCACGCGGTGCTGAGGGAGATGCTGCCGACGGAGCTGCCAGGCTTGGCGGTGCCCCTGAAGAAAAGGAAGGACGCACGTCGCCGGCTCGGTCGCATCGTGGAGCGATTCTTCACCGGATCCAAGAAGCCCCGGCACGAGGTGGTCGTTTGCCACGGTAACCTGATTCGGTCGCTCGTCTTGCGCCTGGCGGTGGGAGATCCGGCCGGATTTCACCACTTCAGCATTCATCACGCGAGCGTCACGTCGTTTTCCGTCTCGAGCAACGGGAAGGTCACGATCGTGGGCTTCAACCTGATCGAGCACGTGCCGCCACGGATGCGCACGTTCGTCTAGGCGCCGTCGTGCCCGCGGAGCGATCACGGCCACTTCTTGAGGCGCGTCACGGCGTGCTCCGACAGCCAATAGATGTGGTCGGCGTCGGAGGTACAGCTACCCATCGCGTCTTGGCCATCGAACAGGAGCCTCGGCGCATCCGGGGAATCAAGCTGGTAGGTGACCACGTTCGCGACGGCCCAGTGCAGGCCCGTGACCCAGTGCAGCGTTTTTCGTGGGGCGTCGTGAAGGATGCGGCCCACGAAACCGAAAGCCCCACCGAGGTCGGCTGGCTCCGAGGCACTTGATCGCAGCACAGCGAGCCGTTCGTTTGTCTCGCTCGGTAGTGAATCGTCGTTCGCAAAGTATAGATCTGGGCCAACCCTGCTCATGGGACCGGCGTGGTCTTGCCCGCTGACGATCTCGGTAACGGTGCTGGTGGCAGGGTCGAGGGTGTGGATGTACGGCCCGTTGGCGCAGTAGATCAGTTGGTCGTAGCTCTCGAGGCCTGTGGTCGCCCCAGCGTTTGAGTAGGGGCTCACGGGCCAAAGTGAAGTTGGGGAGCCGTCCTTGGGTACTCGCATGACGTGGGTGCAGCCGTGAGTCGCGACCAACACGGCGTCCGCCGCATCGACGAGCGGACCGATGTCGAGCCGCTGTCCTTCGCTGTCGCCAGGAAGCGGGATCGTGGCCGGGTTTGTGCCATCCTTGTTCACCCGGATGAGCGCTCCCGTTTCCTCAGGCCGGAGCCAGTAGACATGGCTCTGGTCGACGACCAGCGAGCGTCCGAACGCAAAGTCGTACCACTTGCCTAGCGTCCGCACGGGTCCCCGGCCATCCTTCGGCGCGGCTCTGACCACGTTCCCTTCCGCAGCCGTTAGCTCGCACCAGTAGATGTCCGTGTCGTCGACCTCCACGCCCCGGCGCGGCCCGCCGAACTGACTGCGATCATACAGAGTCTCCGGACAGTGCGGCTGACTGCAAACCCCGGCGTCGGCCGGGCGGGGACCTGGCTCAGCGCCGGCATCGGTTTCACTTTCTCCGTCGTTGCGACCACAGCCGACGATTGCGCTGGCCACGAAAGCACCAAGTAGTGACCCTACGAGTTGCGGTAGCGCTTTTGCAGACAACATCGATCCGAAGACGCTCGTTGGCATTGTGGGCGATAGAGCCCATGCTGCCGCCCGGCGAGACAGCAAACGGCGGTTGGATTTATCCGAGTCGAGCGATGACGGGGTCACGGCCACTTCTTGAGCCGCGTCACGGCGTGCTCCGAGAGCCAGTAGAGATAGTCCGTGTCGGACGCGCTGTCGCCAGCGAGATTCTGCCCTTCCAGAACGACGTCCGGAGGCCCCGCGCCCTCGAGATGATACACCGCCAGGCGGGCCTCCGTGGCGCTTCGACCCACGAGCCAGTGGATCGTTCGCCGAGGCCGATCGAGCAGCAGTCGTGAGGCGTTGCCATAGGCGTCGCCGAGTTCGCGCGCAGTCCCTGAGTCCAACGACAGAGCGCCAAGATCACCCGCTCGGTTCGTTGAATCACCGCGGTTGTTGATGAAGTAGAGGTTCCCCGCGTCCAGCATCAAGGGACCCACGAGATCCTGCCCCGCGACGAACTCGGTGATGGCCTCGGACTGCGTGTCCAGCGCGAAGATCCTTTGCCCGTTGCCGCAATAGACAACCTGATCACGCAGTTCGAGCCCCGTGACGCCTCCGCTTGGAGGGTATTGAGAAGCTCGCCAGATCGTCGATGCCGCACCATCTTTTGGCACTCGCACGACACGCCCACATCCGTGCTCGGCGATCACAACTGAGTCGCCAGCATCCAGAAGCGGACCAGGGTCCAGGGTCGGAACCGCATCCGGCAGCACGAGACTTGTTGGCTCGCCCCCTGCCTTGGCGCCACGCATCAACGAGGTGGTGCTGCCATCGTTGAACAGCCAATAGACGTGTTGGCTATCTGCTACGAGCGAAGCACTGGCACCGAAGTCCGTCCACCCCCCTAGAGTCCTGACGGGTCCGCTTCCGTCCTTGGGTGCTGCGCGAACCACGTTCCCTTCCGCAGCCGTTAGCTCGCACCAGAAGATGTCCGTGTCGTCGACATCCACGCCCCGGCGCGGCCCGCCGAACTGACTGCGATCATACAGAGTCTCCGGGCAGTGCGGTTGATTGCAAACCCCGGCGTCGGCCGGGCGGGGACCTGGCTCAGCGCCGGCATCGGGACTTTCGCCTACTCCACCGTTCCGACCACAGCCGACGATTGCGCCGCTGACGCAGACAGCAACGGCAAGGGATCTGGCGCGCTGCGATAGCACTTTTGCAAGGAACATCGATCCCAAGATCGTTGTAGCAGCCGTGAGCGACGGAGCGCATGCTCTCGACGGGCTACGTAGCAGAAGGAGGTTGGGATCATGCGGGTGTGGCACGGCGGTTGGGCGGGCGCAGCCCTGGTAGTGGTTGGCATCGTGAGCAGTGCCCGGGCGCAAGCTCCCGGCGCGTCCAAGATCGAGGATGGGAATTTCCATCTCCGCGCTCACTTCCAATATTTCCCGACGCCCGATGATCTAGCAAATGTGAGGGCTCAGGTCGAACGCGCCCGCATGCAGCTCTGCGACGCGACCGACGGCGCCGTGAAGGTCAAGAAGATCACGGTGAGCGTCGGGCAGGCGAGTGAGGAGCAGGGTGACCTCTGGTTCCTGAACGGCAACGGCCGTTCACGCGCGAATTTGCTCGGCGGCCACGCGACCTTGTTCCGTGAGGGTGGGGGATACAACGGCGCCACGATCGCGCACGAGCTCGGGCACTCCCTGCTCGGGCTCGGGGACAACTACAAGGAGCGCAATCGGAGCTGGGACGGTTGCGGCATGGGCGAGGGGTTCGATCCCGGCTTGGCTACGGGTGCCGACAACTCGATCATGCAGGACTCGCGGACCCTCTGCACGCTACCGGATGGGCGGAGCCTTGGGGAGATTGACCCGCTATGGGAAACCGGGTGCGCAGGCGAGACTTGCGGATCGTGCACGGCCTGCACCGGCCTCCCGGATACGACGCTCTCTTGCGAGCCGTCCCAGCCGCTCCGGAGCGAGCTTTCGGTGGCCGCCAACTTCGACCCAGTCGCAGGGTCGGACGCGACCGTCTGTCCGTCGGTACGGCCGGCGACAAGGGTGCGCGTGACCGGTGCCTTCTCCGGCGGCAGAAGCAACTTTCCAGAACTTGCAAGTTGCGGCAACGGCGTGGTCGAGCCCGCGTTCGGCGAGCAGTGCGACGATGCGGACATACTTACGCCGCTACCGCTCTGCTCGAGCTTTGGCCTCGCGGCAGGCACCATCAGCGATCGAGCTCTCTGCGATGGCTGTCAGCTCAACAAGGCCACCTGCGCGGTCCCTACCGGGGTCGACTCGTGCGCGCTGACCGTGGGTCTTCCAGATGCCTGCGTGGGCCCATCACCCGGAACCGTGCCGGCGGGCGTGACGTGCCAGAGCCGGGGATTCTTGGGCGGGTCACCGGGCTGCGATGACTGCAGCCTCAACCTCAGTCTGTGCACGCCCGTTTCCACCTGTGGGGACGGGGTCGTGCAGGCGCCTGAGGAGTGCGACCTCGGCGCGGACAACGGTACGGGCGTCCCGCTGCCGGGGATGCGGCTCTGTTCGGAGGTTTTTGGCCCCACAGTCTCAGGCTTTCTGAGGTGCAACGCAAATTGCAGCATCAACAAGGATGACTGCGAGATGGCTTGTCCAGCGGTCCAGGGGTTTCCCGACGCCTGCTCGGTCGCGGGCGGGCTGGAAGTGCCGCCTGCTAGCTGCGCCGACTTCGGATACGGAAAGGGCGAGGCAACGTGCAACTTCTGCTCGCTTCAGATCACGGGTTGTGGGCCGCCTTTCGACGGCTCGAGCTGGGAATCCGCTCGGGTCCACGCGAGCGCGGGATCAGACTGGCTCCTCGCCGTGGACGAAAAGGGAGACCGGCACCTGTTTCGCTTCTATGCAGTGCGGATCGTCGACAGCACCTGGGAGGTCCACGTGCTCGGCCAGGCCGACGACTATGTGGGCGGCATAGCGGGACTGACCCAGCACATCCGAACGTTCCACGTCGAGCTTGACCTCGACGCGGGTGCCGTGGCGAGCGTGGCAAGCGGCACCGGGCCTGTCGTCGCTGGAGCCGCGGGTACCATGACGCTGGGCGGCGTTCCCTCGGACGGCACCGGAGAGGGGACCCCGCCATTCGTCGTGGGTCCTGTCGGACAGGCGGGCCCCCTCGCGCTCACCGTTGATTTCAGCGCCATCACTCGCGCCCAATGGCTCCGGTATTATGATGATCCGAGCAGGCCCCTCGGGCCGACGAGCTTTTTCCCCGACACCGCCGTTCTGGCGGGCAACGGCGAGGAGTTTCCAATTGCTCGCTGCGACCGGCCGAGTGTCTGCACCGAGCTCTGGAACCAGACGACGAACGACTGGGAAGGCGTGCAGCAGCGCTGGGACCAGAAGTACGCCGAACCGATCGCGCCGCTCTTCGACCCGCTGACGGGTGCGGTTTCGGACTGGGACCTTCTGGTGAAGACGGCAGCGTCTCAGTACGGCCTCACCGTAACGCCTCCCGATGATCGACCACAACAAGGCGTGCCCACCGAAGACCAATGCGGCGGCCCCCTCGAATGGGATGACACCGCCGTGACCGCGCTCGCCCCGGACGCCATCGTGCTCGTCATCGATCGCTCGGGAAGCATGGCGACCAGGGTGGACGCAGACTCCACGTTCGGCGAAGGGACGGCGGAGTCTCGCTTCGCGTTCGCCAAGGCGGCGGCGCGGTCCTTCGCCGATCTCGCGGCGAGGTCGACTCCCGCGCCTCGCGTCGGCCTCGTTTCGTTCTCAACCACGGCGACCGACCCACCCGAGCAGCCCGTCGCGGAGCTCATCCTTACCGGCACGCCGGGCGACGGCCAAGCGACCCTTGCCGATTTCAAGGCAACCATCGACGACATGGGGTTGCTCGACGACACGGCGATCGGTCTCGGCCTGGATGCCGCTCAGCAGATGCTCAGCGGAAGCACCTTCATGGCTCGCACGGTCCTCCTCATGACCGACGGCGAGAACAACCAGCCGAGGCCCATCGGCGATTTCGATCCGCTGGCGGTTGCTCAACGCATGATCACCGAGGACAACATCCGTGTCTTCACGGTGCCAACGGGGCGCAGCGCCGATCGGACGTTGCTCGCCGGAATCGCGAACGCGACGGGCGCCGCTATGCTCGACGCACCGCTGAGCGACGAACTCCCCGCCATCTATGCGGAAGCTTACGCGCTCACGAACGGAGAGAGTCTGATCTTTCCGCGCACGAGCGTGCGCGTGAACGCTTCCACGCCCTGCGGACCCGACGAGATCCCGAACTGCGCGCTCACGTGGCAGGTGGTTACCGTCTTCGGCTGCATGTGCGTTCCCCCGGGAACTCCCGTCGAGACAGCCACGCGCAACCTCGTCGTGGAAGAGGGCGCCGAAACGCTCACGGTGCTCCTCTCCGCTCGGAACACCGAGGTCGATACCTGGAATCCACTCTTCCGGCTCGTGGATCCTAACGGAGTCGTTCGGCTGCTGGAGACCTCGACCGAGGTCGTGAATGACCGCTTCTACCGCATTCTCACGGTTCCGAATCCCGAGCCGGGCGTGTGGCTCCTGCATCTTGGCGCGCTCGGGCTCTTCGACGATCAGATCCAGTACGTGCAGGCTCATGCTCGACAGCCGGAACTCGATTGCTACCCGCGCCTCTCGCGTACGATCGTCGGAGAGGGCGAGTCCGTCGTCGTTTCAGCAGGCGCATACGCCGGAGGTCGCCTGATCCCGGGCGCCCACATCGCGGCGGAGATCGAGCGGCCCGACGGAAGCTCGGAGGCCCTGCCCCAGTCGTCGGCGTTCTCGGGCGGAGAACGGCATTTCGTCGTGGATCCGTCATTTTACGTCGGTCGAGGGAGCTACGCCGTCCGGGTGACGTGCACGGTCTTCGAGGGGACGGAGTTCGCGCTCGGCGAGGGCGCCATCGGTCCGGAGCCTGGCGAGGAGGCGAACTTTGCGCCCGCGTTCACACGAGCGGCGAGGCGGTCGTTCTTCCTGAACGCCGCGAGCGAACCACCGCTCGAACCGGGTGGCGACTGCGACCGCAACGGAATACTGAACGAGGACGAAGAGCCCGGAGATTTCGACGGGGACGGCCTTTCGGACGCTTGCGACGAAGATGACGATAGCGACGACGTCCCCGAGCCGGGCGACGCCGATCCGCGAAGCTCCACCTGTGGGGTCCCGGCCTGTCCCATTGCGAACGCGGGCCCGGACCAAGTCGTGGAGTGCAATCTTTCGGACGCGGCAACAGTGACGCTCGACGGTTCCGGTTCGAGCGATCCGGACGGCGAGACGTTGACGTACGCTTGGTCCTCGAGCGTCATGCTGGATGGCGCCGACCAGGCGATTGCGACCGGGGTGTTCCCCCTCAACGAAAGCCGGAGCGCGACGCTCACCGTCAGAGACGCCTCGAATGAAAGTACGGACGACGTGCTGATTACCGTGCTCGACACGTCTCCTCCCGTCTTGACGCCTCCGCCCGACGTGGCGGTGCCGACGTGTGGTGCGGTAAGCATCGGCTCGGCGACAGCCGTCGACGCCTGCGGTGGATCCGTGACCATCGTCAGCGACGCACCGGCAACGTTCTCCAAAGCGGGGAGAAAGGTCGTGACGTGGCGGGCGATCGATCGCTTCGGCAACATCGCAGAAGCCACCCAGATCGTCACGGTCGGTGTCGGCAACAACCCGGCCTGCTGCCCGACTGGAACGACCTTGAAAATGGGCACCTCGAACAATGACACCCTCACCGGTACCTCGGGAGCTGACTGCATCATCGGCCTCGGGGCGCAAGACACCATCAAGGGCCTCGGCGGCAATGACTACCTGAGCGGGGGCGAGGGCGACGACATCGTCGAAGGCGGGGACGGTGCCGATCAACTCGAGGGCGGCAGTGGCCAGGACACGCTCCGCGGACAGAACGGAGACGATGCACTCCTCGGCTTCGACGGCGACGACCATTGCTACGGTGGGATCGGCCACGATCGACAGCACGGCGGCCAAGGCCAAGATCGGCTGTACGGCGAGGATGGGAACGATACGTTGCTCGGAGAGGTCGGCGACGACCGGCTCGAAGGCGGAGCGGGCAACGACCTCCTGAACGGCGGTGGTCTGCACGATACCTGCCTCGGCGGATCCGGAACGAACACCCTGCTCTCGTGTGAGATCCAGCAGTAGGCGAGACCGGGTGCCTAAAACCCTGCTCCTGCGTGCCGTCGCGGTCGTCGTCCTCGCCGGAATCGGTCTCCTCGGGGTCGTGTTCCTTCGTTCGCAGTCTGTGGAGAAGAGCGGACCCATGCCGGAACCGCGGGGCGGAAAGGTATCGCCTCTGCCCTCTTTCGCACGTGAGGAAGAAGCGCGACGGTACCGAGATGCGGTCATGGAAGGGGACACGCGCACCCTTCACGCGATTGACCAGGCGCTTGTTCGCGCGAAGCAGGTATCCGGTGCGGACCCCCGGTACATCGAGGAGCTCGAGCGCCTGCGGGCGGAGCGTGCCGAACGCCTTGAAGCGTATCGACGTTCGCCTGATCCTACTCAGCGACCCGTCACGCAATGAGCGGACGTCGTGGTCTCAGCGCTCCGGCCGCGAGGATGCAGAGGAGCGGCGTCACGACCACGTGGTAGCGGTCCTCGCCGAAGAACACGGCGTGGACGAGGGTCGTCGTCGCCAGGGTGCCGATCAGGTAGCGCCCCGCCGGCCCGAGGTGAGGCCGGCCGGGTAGCGGCAAGAGGGCGATGAGCGGGAGCAGCGCGGGAAGCACATAGAAAGGCCGCGCGTCGCTGGTCGCTGCGAACGTCGCAAACATCATCGTCGCGACCAGCACGCCGATCTGGACGGCGTCGTCCCAGGGCGGCGGCTTGACCCAGTGCAATGCGGCGACCGCGGAGAGCGCCGCCGCGACCAGCAGCGCGCGGTGGAACAAGGTGAGAAAATCGCGCCCTGCGCTGCGGCGTGGTTCCGTCCAGGTCGCGGGATCCGCTTCGTGCAGGTACTCGACCTGATAGGACTCGTGGTTGTAGGTCTGCTCGAGCTTCTTCGGCATCAGACCGAGCCAGCGCAGCGGATTCGACAGGATCTTTTTCTTACCGACGGCGAGCCAGCAATCGTCCTGGTGCACCTGCCCCTTCACGTTCGCGCAGCCGTCGGAAGCGCGGAGCGTGTGAAAGCGACCGGTCGGCGTGAGCGCGCCGATGGCGAGGTTCCAGCCGCCGTTGGTCGAGATCAGCGCACAGCCGTCGAGCTGCTGACAGTTCCGGTACGTCCAGGGCAGAACGAGCAGCAAGGCGACTCCGGCTGCGGTCAGTGTCCGAAGCAAGGTCCGGTGGAACGGCCCCGCGCCCATCATGAGGAGCAGCGGCAGGGCGAGCAGTGACACCGGCCTGACGAGCGCAGCGAAACCGATCACGGCGCCTGCTCCCGCGTAGCTCTTGAAGGATCCAGGCCACGAAAGCACGATCAGTGCCGCAATCAGGAGCAAGAGCGCCGACAAGACCTCCGTCATCACCAGCGAGGAGTACGCGATGAGGCCCGGGTGGAGAGCCACCAGAGCCGCCGCGACCTTCGCGCGTCCCGGTGTGGTGAAATGCCACGCTACCCGATGTGAGACGCCCGCAAGAGCCGCACCAAGCACGGAGTTCAGGACCGGCGCCACGAGCAGGCCCGACCCGAGCACGATGTAGAACAAGGACAGGAGAAAGCTGTACCCGACCGGGTAGTGGACCCACGGCTTCCACAAGATCTGCCCGGCGACGAGCGCGTCTTCCGAGTAGCCGAGCCCCTGCGCCAGACGTTCGGCCCCCAGGTGATAGTAGTGCCCGTCCCAGACCGGCTCCTTGCTCCACGCGATGGCGACGTAGAGCCGGGGAAGCAAGGCGACGAGCGCCACCGCGGCCGTGTAGATGTAGCCGCGCCGGTCGTCGAAGAGACTCGGGCCGGGAAGCCTCAAGTGGGTGTCTCCCCCCCGGACGTCGAGCGGAACTCGCGCAGCCGTCGAATGTAGGTCTTCACGACTTGCGCGGTGTCGAGCTTCAAGTACTTGGCGAGTTCCTGCACGAACCCACGAGTGTAGACGAGAGCGGGGAGTTCTAGGAAGGCGTCCGACTCGATGGCTTTCAGGTGATTCAGCGAGATTTTCGTGGCTTTCGCGATCTGTTCGAGCTCGATCCCACGGGACTCCCTCACCTTGCACAAGAGGCGCCCGGTGAATTCGGTCTCGGCGTTGATTTCGCGGGCGAGTTCGAGGCGCATCATCTCGCGCTCGGCCTCCAGGGCGCCGTCGAGTGCCGCCGGCTTGCGGGGGGCCTCGGCCGGCTCGTCCGGGAAGGTGGAGGCGTCGTAGGCTTTCTTTCGAACGGGGTCGAGCAGCGTCCCGTGAGCTTCCTCGATGCGTGCCTGCTCGAAGCGCACCGCCTCGGCGGTCAACATCGACGTGAGCGGGAGCGAGCCGAGCTGGTAGTTCTCCCGTTGTCGTTTGTAGGCGCGCCGCAGTTCCTCGTCCGTCGCGCCTCGCGGCAGCCCGAGCACCTCGTACAGGTTGGGCTCGCGGGGGGTGAGCGTCACGGGTTGAACCGAACGCTCGGCGTCGCGCGAGGCAAGGAGCGCGAGCACTCGGCGCGCGATCCGCTCGATGTTGCGGGCGCTCTTGCTCGCGGGGTTGTCGATCAGGAGCGGCCGGCGTCGGGACACGCTGAGCCAGGCGGCGTCGTCGTGCTCCACGTGCCCGACGAAATCGAGATCGACGCCGAGGTGCCGTTTGGCCATTTCAGCCATCGTCGGGCCGAGCTCGATGTCGTTCCTGAGCCGTGTTTCGTTGACGACCAGCCGTGGCCGAAGGCGCGCGAGCTCGGTGGCGGCGAGCCGGCCGAGGCCCGCGTCGTAGCGCGAGAGCGCCGCCGCGAGGGCGCTCGGGGCCGGAAGGGGGCCGAGATCGCCCTGGGCGCGCTCGGCGAGCCGCATGCGAAAGCGATCACCGACGAGCAGGCGCCGCACCAACCGTTGAAAGAGGCCACGCAGGGCGCGGTACACGGCTTCGACGCTGGGCGGCTCCGGCGTCGTGACCATCAGCCCGAGGTCGGCACCGAGGAACAGATCGAGTGTCGCCGGCGCCGTGCCGGCACCGAGATCGAGCACGACGTAGTCGACCGGCAGCTGGCGGAGCTCCTGCGCGAGATGCGGCCTGCGGCCCGGACGTGTCGGTGCGGTCGATCCTACCCGGTACGTTTGGGGGACGAGCGTCAGGCCGGGGACGCCGGTCGGGACGCTGGCAAGGTCGTCCTCCTCGGCGTCATCGGAAGGCGCGCCGGTCGCCACGAGCTCGATGCCGAGCAGCGTGTGCAGGCTCGCGCCGGCCGGATCGGCGTCTACCACCACGACCGAGCGCCCGAGCTGCGCGAGGTAGACGGAGAGGTTCAGCGCGAGCACGCTTTTTCCCACGCCACCGCGGCCGCCGCCGATCGCGATCACGTGCCGCGCGGCCGCCGGCGGCGTCGAGCTCTCGGGCGGCGGCGGTGGCAGCGAGGGGAGATCCATCCGATTGGCCGATCTACCCCATCCCTTCTCTCGTGAGGTAGGCTCGGCCGCCGATGCACCCGAAAGCCCTCGTCGTCCTCGGCCTGTTCGCCCTGTCCGCGAGCCGGCTCACGACCTGTCGCTCACCGGGCGGGGGCGGTGGGGACGCCACGAACCCCCAACCCGACAAGGTCGTCGAGGTGAAGGGCGTCGACACGTCGATGCTCACCTCCCGCGAGCGCGCGAGCTTCTCGGCGTACGCCTCCGAGCTCTTGAGCCCTTGTCCGGATCAGCCGGTCAGTGTCGCCCAGTGCGTCAACGAGTCGCGCCCCTGCACGGCGTGCCTCCCGGCGGCGCGTTCGCTCGTGGAGCAGGTGCGCCGTGGTCGTACGCGCACGCAGGTGGAAGCCTTCTACCGAGCGCGCTTCGGTGCCGACGGCGTGAAGAACCTGGACGTTTCGGGTTCGGCGAGCAAAGGTCCCGAGGGCGCACCGGTCGTGATCGTCGAGTTCGCGGATTTCGAATGCCCCGCGTGTGCTGCGGCGCGGCCCGTGGTCGAAGCGATCTACGAGCAGCATCGCGACAAGGTGCGCGTGGTGTTCAAACACTTCCCGCTCGGCATGCACCCGAACGCGGAAAAAGCCGCTCGCGCCGCGGTCGCCGCCGGGCGTCAGGGGAAATTCTGGGAGATGCACGCGCTCTTGTTCGAGAACCAGACCAAGCTGTCGCCGGACAACGTCGAGAAGCTCGCCGCGCAGGCCGGCCTCGACCTCGTGCGCTTTCGGCAGGACCGCGATAGTGAAGCCACCGCCGACAGCGTCGCGCGTGAGCGCAAGCAGGGGGAAGCGCTGGCGCTGGACAGCACGCCGAGCTTGTTCGTGAACGGGCGGCCTTTCCCCAATTCGACCGACTTCCAGCAGGACCTCGAGGACTGGGTCACGCTCGAGCTGTCCTTGAAGGGCGTCGCTGCGCCGGCGCCGAAGCCGGCGTCCTCTGCTCCGTCGCCGGCGCCGAAGGTCGAAAAGACCGCACCATGAGGGGCGGCGCCGAAGGTCACGGCTGCTTCCCGACCGGTCGCCACTACCCGGGCATCGCCCACCTGCTCAGGGTGGTGGCCGCCGGGCTGGCCGAGGAATTCCCGAGCGAGACCTCGGTCGACGACCTCACGCTGGTCGTGGTCGACACCGAAACCACCGGTCTCGATGCGGAAGTCGACCGCATCGTCGAGATTGCCTGCGTGATCGCTCGTGGTGGCGAGGTGGTGGAGCGACGGTCGTACCTGGTGAATCCCGGCCGGCCGATCCCGAAGGCCTCGTCGGACGTGACCGGTATCGACGACGAGATGGTCCGGGATGCGCCGCTGTTCGCGGTCGTTTTCGCCGACGTGCTCGAGCTACTGAAGCTCGGCGTGCCGGTCGCGTACAACGCCGAGTACGATCGCAAGATCCTGCTCGCGGAGATCTCGCGCGCCGGGGTCATGCCCGAGGTGCTGCCGGCGGCGCTCCGCCGCAACGTCGAGTGGATCGATCCGCTGATTTGGGCGCGTGAACTGCAGCGTGCGGAGAAGAGCCGCGCGCTGTCCGAAGTTGCGGAAAGGCTCGGCATCGTGCTCGACCAGGCGCATCGCGCGACGGACGACGCCGAGGCAACGTTCAAGGTGTTTTCGGCGTTCCGCCGCGACCCCCGCGTTCCCCGCACCTACGGCGCGCTGATCCAGGAGCAACGCCGCCTCTCGCGCCTCTTCGACGAAGAACGCCAACGCTGGCGCGGCCGAGCGTAACGCGCGAGCGGAGCAGCGCCGGGACACATCAGGAAGGGGGGCCCTTGGGGGTGATATTCCGATTTGGAATATTCCCTCTGGGAATGTCGTTTCCCCGTCGTGCCCCATCACCGCAGTGCGCGAGCACCGCCCCTCGCGCTCCCTCGCCGCCCCCCAACCTCTGCCTCTTGCCCCTAGCTCTGCCGCTGGCTCTGCCCCCCAGGCCTACGGGATCCGAAAACTCCCCGGCAGGGTGACCGCGCTGCCCGTGAACGCGGGCACGCGTGCGCTGCGGAACGCGGTGGCCACGCACGAACCGACAGCCGTTCCGGCGAAGGGAGCGGGCAGGGAGACGTTGCTGACCGGACCGTCCGGCGAGAACGTCACCATCGCGCGACCGCCGCCCGACGGCCCCTCGCCACTCGAGCACGCCTTGGCGCGCCCGGCGGCGGCGGCGAGAGCCGAGACCGCTGCGCCGCGATTGAGCGGGCCGCGTTCCCCGGGCTCGGGTTTCGGCTCAAAATCCGCCACTGCCGTTTCGGCGGGCGCCGGGGCTGTTTCGTCGAGGGTGACGGTTTCAGCCTGTGCGGCCGGTCCGGCGGGGGCGGCGGGCGGTTTGGCGGCCGATTCTTCGAGCTGGACCTTCTCTTCGCGAGCCGGCTTCGGTGCGGCCGCCACGGGGTCTTCGGCGAGCTTCACCCTGACGGGCTGCGGACGCCCAGGGCCGGGGGGAGCAGCACCCTGCCGCTGTGCGGCCCCCAGCTCGGCCTCGGTGACGGGGATGCCGTCGAAGGTCACCCCTCGAGCAGGGCTGCCGTCGGCAGCGGTGCGAGCGCCTGGCGATCCGGGCCCGGCGGAGATCCCCGGCGCGCTGACCAGTGCATTCGGTTGCGCCTGGAGCGTCGTCCAGACGATCGCGCCGACCGCCGCCGTGACGCCGATCGCGCCGAAGATGACCGCGCCGACGGGCGCTCGCTTGGGGCGGCTGCTGCCCGGGTGCGTGGCGCCGTACGGGGTCATGAGGAACGGACTGCTGACGGGAGGCTCGGACAGGCGGTTCGCCGGATGGGAGTCGATCGTTCCCACCTCGGGCACGAGCCCGGCGCGAACCATGCCGTCGGTCGCCAGGAGCGCCTTCCGCAGCGCCTCGTCCTGCTGCTCGAGCCGAGGCAGAAGCACCTTGCGGACCAGCTTGCCCACGCTCGCGTGCGAGACGAGCATCCGCTCCTGCACCAGGTACTGGTCGAGCGCGCTTTGCATTTCTTGCGCGGTCTGGAAGCGATCTGCCGGGTTGCGCGACAGGGCGCGGAGCACGATCGGCGTGAGCCGTTCCGGATAGTCGGTCAGCACCTGCGCCGGGTTCGGTACGCGAGCCTGGTTGACGAGCTGAAGCGTGTGCGCGGGCGACTCGCCGCGGAACAAGCGCTCGCCGGTGGTGAGCTCGAACAGCACGATTCCGAGCGCGAACACGTCGCTCCGGCGATCGATGCGCTCGCCGCTCGCTTGTTCCGGGGACATGTAGCCGAACTTCCCCTTCACTTTCTCGTCGCCCTCGGGGTCGCCGTGCGCGGTGCCGTTCGCCACGCCGAAGTCCACGAGACGCGCCTGGCCGTCCACTCCGACCAGGATGTTGTGCGGTGAAACGTCGCAATGGACGAGGTTCTTGAGCTCGCCGTCCCAGCCCCGGAGCTCGTGGGCCGCGTGGAGGCCGGCCGCCGTGTCGGCGATGATGCGCACCGCCATCTCGGAAGGGATCGGCCGGCGACGCTTGGCTTCGCGGATCACCGTGCGCAGCGAATCACCGCGCACCCACTCCATCGCCATGAACAACGCCCCGCGGTCCTCGCCGACCTCGTAGACGCGGACCACGTGGGGGTGCTCGATGCTGCGAACGATCTGCCCCTCCTCGAGGAACATGGTGCGAAAATCGGGTTGGCGCGCGAGCTCCGGCAGCATCGCCTTCAGCGCAACGAGACGGTCGCCCATCTCGCTCGGCTCGCGCGCGATCCACACGCTCGCCATGCCACCCACCCCAAGCTCCACCAAGAGCTCGTAGCGGCCCAATCTCGACCCCGATCGGAGGGCGACGTCCATGTGTTCGTTCCGCGGCGCGCGGCTCGATTCCCCGGCCAGACCACGGGGGCGGGCCGAGAGCATCGCCAAATCCATGCCACAGCGCCCGCGCCTTGGCGAGCGTTCGGCGGCGTCTTGGGTGTTCGCCAGGGCGGCGAGCCGAATGGCGGAAGGCTGAGACGGCCGCTCTCTAGGGTGAGGAGTCCGCCGGTTCGGGGGCCGAGGACGTGACACCGCGACCGAGGCTCGGGCCGGACCGGCGAACCCTCATGGCCACGTCGAGCAACACCGTTTCCCCCGCCATAAGCTCGATCGTGCGCCTCTCGGCGGGAGCCTGCGGGTGTTCGAGCCTCACGTAGTGGACACCCGGCGAGAGCGGGATCGGCCGCGCAAAGGGCGTCGTCTCGACCTTTTGCCCGTCCACGATCACGTCCGCCCACGGCTCGGCAACGACCCTCAAGTAACCGGGGTTCGCGGGCGCGAGAGCGAGCGGGCCGCGTCCCGCCCGTCCTGCTTCACCGCCGGAGCGTTGCAGTAGCAGCTGAATCGCTGCGGTGCCCCCGACGATCAGGGCGAACGCCAGGAAAAGCACGCGCGCCACGCCGAACACGCTGACGCTGGCCGTCCGCGCGCCCGCGGGCGAAAACGGTACCGTCGATTCACGGCTGGCGAACCCGGCCGCCTTGAGGGCACCCCTGATCGCGCCCTCTCGCGTCTCGCCGAGCTCGGCAAGTGCGCCCTCCAGTCCGCGAATGAGCTCGGCGGCGGATTCGAAGCGATGGGCGGGAAGCTTCTGCAGGCACCGCTGCACGATGCGCTCGACGGCCGGCAGGAGGTCGGGCACGAAGCGCGCGAGCGGTGGCGGCTGCTCGTTGCGGATGCGAAGCGTGGCTCCGGGGTCGTCGGCGCTGCCGAACGGCGGTTTGCCGGCCAGGAGCTCGTAGAGCACGGCGCCGAGCGAGAACCAGTCGCTCCTCGGATCGGGCTGCTCCCCCAGCACTTGTTCGGGCGACGCGTGGGCGAGTGAGCGCTTGCCCGACGTTCCGTCGAGGAGCTCGGGTGCGGTCGGCAGGCGCTCGTCCGACGCCACCGAAAAGTCGATGAGTTTGAGTTCACCCTCGGTCGAGACGAGCACGCTGTCCGGGCAGAGGTCGCGATGAACCACGCCGCGTGCGTGGGCGTGGGCGAGCCCCTCGGCGATGGCAAGCGCGATGCCGACGGCGGAGGCCTGCGAGATCCGTGAGGCCTGGGCTCGAACCTCGCGCAGGGTCACGCCGTCGACGTGCTCGAGCACGAGCCACATGCGGTCGCCCCGCTGCACGAAATCGTGCACGGCGACCACGTTCGGGTGGTTCAGCTTCGCGAGCAGTCGCGCTTCGCGCTCGAGCGCCGCTGCGAAGGGCGACGAGGGAAGGATGCTGGGGCCGAGCGCCTTGATCGTCACCGGTCGGCCGAGCGGGTTCTGGATGGCGCGGTACTGCTCGACGATCGGGCCCGCCCGGACCCGCTCGAGCACGTCGCAGCCGTCGAAGGCCGGAAGGGCGCTCATGCACGCCGGACTACTCGACCCGGCGGCGCGGTGCTACCCGAAGGCCCCCGCGGTGACCGACCCATCCATCCCGAAGCGTCCCCGCGGGGTGCGCCAGCTGGCCGGAAGGCTTCGTGCCCTGGGTGCGAACCTGGTTCTCTATGTCCGAAACCAGGACCCGACGCTCAGGGCGGCGTTCCTCCCGGCGCTCGCCGTCGCTGCGCTGCTCTACGTGAGGAGTCCGCTCTCGAACTACATCTTCGACGAGCAGGAGGCGCTACTCGCGAACCCCTACGTCAACGCGCAGGGGCTCGGGTACTGGGATGCGTTTCGTCGCGACTTCTGGGGGCTCCCGGCCGATCGCAGCATCGGATCCTACCGGCCGCTACCGAACCTCGTGTGGCGGTTGCTCTGGAACCTTTCGACGTCGCCGTTTTTGCACCATCTGGTGAACGTCGTCGTGCACGCGCTGAACGGCGCGCTCATCGCCGGTTTGGTGTTCGCAGTGACGCGCCAGCGCGAGAGAGGCTGGCTCACCGGTGCGATTTTTCTCTGTCTCGCCGTGCTCACCGAAGCGGTCTCGGGCGTGGTTGGGATTGCGGACGTGCTCGGCGGTCTCGGCGTGCTCGGCGCCCTCCATGCGCTCCGTCTCGGAGCGCTCGCGCCGCTCGGGGTACTGGTCTCGCTGTTCCTGGGTCTGTTGTCCAAAGAGAGCGTCATCGTGGCCCTTCCCCTCGTCGGCTGGGCGGCGCTCGTTCTCGCTCCGCTCCTTCACCCCGAGCGCCCGCGGCGCGTGTTCAGGGCGGCGGTCGTCACGCTTTCGGCTGTGGCGGCGCTCGTGCTTTACACGTACCTCCGGCGCCGCTTTTTTCCGGTAGCCGCCGCCGAGGCACTGTCGGCGGGGGACGGATCGGGTTCGCCGGTCGTGCGCGCGTTCCACGCCTTTCTCGCCTGGTTCCAGCAGCCGCCCCTGCCCCACGATCCGATCAACAACCCGCTCGTCAACGCCGACCTGCCGCACCGCATCGCGGGCGCACTCCGCGTCTATGCACGTGGGCTAAACCAGGTCGTTTTCCCGTGGCGGCTGAGCGGCGACTATTCGTTCCCGGCCGAGCCGATCCCGGCGCGCCTGGTGACGGTCGAGAGCGTGTTCGGTGGCCTTTTGCTGGTCGTACCGCCGTTCGCTGCGGTCGGCGTCTGGGTGAAGGCGCTGGTCCAGGAGCACCGCGAGCGGCGAGATCCCGGTACGGGTCCGGTGCCTTCGGTCGGTGTCGCCACGCTCGCGCTCGCTGCGCTCGGCCTCCTGTGGGTGCCCGTGGCCTACTTCCCCCATTCGAACATCCCGGTGCTGCTCCCGACCGTGCGTGCGGAGCGCTTTTGGTACCTGCCGGCGATGGGCGCGGTGCTGCTGCTCGCCCCCGCGGTGCTCGCCATCTGGCGGAACTACCCCTCGCGGCGAGCCCAGGCGGTGCTCGTGCTCTGGTTCGGCTTTCAGGCAGCGCAGGCGCGGTGGCATGCCTTCGACTACACCGACGATCTCGTCTTCTGGCGCGCAACCAAGAATTCGGTCGGCAACAGCGCCAAGGCGCATCTCAACTACTCGGTCATGGTCGGTGCGCGCGGCCGGCTGGACGAGCGGCTGGTGGCGAATCGGCGTGCGCTCGAGCTCGCGCCGGGCTGGGCGATGGCCCACGTGTACCTCGGTGACACGCTGTGCCGGCTTCACCGGCCCCACGAGGCGTGGCCGAGTTACCTGCGCGGATTCCAACTCGCACCGAACGACCCGAACCTGATCGCGCTCGGCCTGCAGTGCTTGTGGGACGAAAAGGCGATCGAGCCCTACACGCTCGATCTGCAAGCGGCGTCGCGCGCCCACCCCGGCAGCTGGCTTTCTTACCTTGCCACGGACATCGTGGACCACGGGGCCGAACACGGCGGCGTGGAGAAGAAGTATCGCCCGCGCTCCTACGACGGCGGACCCAAGGAGTAGGTCGCGCGACGAGGGCACGGGCGCTCGACCAGGACGGCGCGACGGGTCCCATGCTATTCCGGCGGGCATGCGTGTCCTCGTGACCGGCGGCGCCGGCTTCATCGGCAGTCATGTGGTCGAGCAGTTGCTCGAGGCCGGGCACGAAGTCGCAGTGCTCGACGACTTGAGCAGGGGCAAGCGCGAGAACGTGCCGCCCGGGGCCGCGCTGTACGTGAAGGACCTGCGTGATCGCGCGGGCACCCTGGACGTGCTGCGTGACTTTCGACCAACCCAGGTGAGCCACCAGGCCGCGCAAGTGAGCGTCGGCGCGAGCGTTCGCGAACCGCTCGTCGACGCGGAGGTGAATGTCATCGGGAGCATCAACTTGCTCGATGCTTGCGTCGCCACCGGCGTCGAGCGCGTGGTGTTCGCCAGCACGGGGGGCGCCATCTACGGCGAGGTGCCGCCCGGCCAGCGCGCGACCGAAGCGACGGTACCCTCGCCCGAGAGCCCGTACGCCATCCACAAGCTCAGCGTCGAGCAACTGCTCGGAGTGTATCGCCGCCATCGCGGGCTCGATTCGCGCGTGCTCCGCTACGCGAACGTCTACGGACCCCGGCAGGATCCGCACGGCGAGGCCGGCGTCGTCGCCATTTTCTTCGCGGCGGCGCGGGAAGGCCGCCCGCTTCGGGTCTACGGTCAGCGGACGAGCGGCGACGGGGGCTGTGTTCGCGACTACGTGTACGCGGGCGACGTGGCGCGGATGAACGTGCTGGCGCTCGCCGGTGCGATCACCGAAACGACGACGAACGTCGGCATCGGCGTTCCGACGACGACCCTGGAGCTTGCTCGCACCGTGCTCGCGGTTGCCGGTCGCGAGGTGCCGATCGAGGACGCGCCGCCGCGCCCCGGGGACCTCATGGTTTCGCTGCTCGATCCGTCCGTTTGCGAGCGCTACCTCGGGGAGCTCGTGCCACTCCACCGCGGGCTCGAACTGACGGGTGCGGCGTTCCTCAGCCCTGCCACGCCTTCTCGAGCAGTGCCACGCTGACGATCAGATAGCCCCGGTAGCGGAAGACGACGGCCTCTTCCGGCACCACGCGGAGCACCAGATCCTCGCGCCTCACGCCCTCGAGGAGCTCGCGGCTGAATGCCGTGAACGGCTCGAACGTGCGTGCCTTGGCCACGAAATCCTCGCCGTACCGGCTCTTGTTCACGAGCAAGTGCGTCACCGAGTACTTCTTGGCCAAGGCGAGGACCTCCTCGCGATCCTCGGCATACATCGCGCGGAAGGTGTCGTGGGTGCGCTCCTTCTGTCGCGCCCAGGACTCGGTGAGCCACGGCTGCAGGGTCTCGAAGCCTCCCATGTTGGCGCGTGCCGTGAAGAGCGGGATGCTGTCGCAATCTCCGATGTGGCAGAGGAAGCGCGTGTCGAGCGGCAGCGTCTGGATGAACTCCCAGAGCGGCTGGTCGCGCCGGTAGTCGATGTCGTGCCCCATCTGCGGGATGCGGACGCCGTTGCCGAGCCCGGCCCAGACCAGGAAAATCGTCAGCGCTGCGAGCAGGTTCCTGAGCGGCTGCCGGAACTTTTCCGATAAACGCGGGGCGGCGAGCCCGACGCCGGCGACGATCAACCCGAGCGCGACCGTGCGCATGCCGATCATGTAGTAGCGTTCGGGTGAGTACAGGCGGAACGCGAAGCCGCGCGCAATCGCGTAGAGGGCGAGGCTCGAGATCAGGCAAGCCGTAGCCGGCAGCGGGAGTGGCGTCACGCGGAGGAGCGGCAGCGCCACGAGCAGTGCCGCGGCGGCGATCGCCAGCTCCGCCTGATGCGTTTCCACGAACTTTTGCGCCGCCCGCCAGGGTGACGGCCCCTTCACGTCGAACGCGCCCATGAACGCCTTGCCGAACTCCTCGGCCGGGTCGGGAAAGGGCAAAATGCGCAGTCGCCCGGTCTTGCCGAATGCCGGCTCCTGCTCCGCCTGCTCGAGCGTGTGAATGGGCCCGCCGTTCGACATGCCGATGAACACCGCCGGCGCGAGGAGCGCGATGCATGCAACGACGAGCAACCCATAGTGCTTGAGGCGCCGGAGCAGCGTAGCGACCCCGGGCCTCGTCAAGCCGCGCACCGCGTAGGCACCCTCCGCGCCGAGCACCAGCGCGAGGCCCGACGGGTAGGTGAGCGCCCCGAGCAACGCTGCCCCGCGGCGGACCCACGGGCGCCCTCCGACGGCGCCGGCGAACCACAACGCGAGGAGCGGGAAGCCGAAGCCGCGTGGCAACCCACCGCAGATGCGGTCCTGCACGGCGGTGTCGTGAAGGAAGGCGAAGATGAACAGGACTCCCGCCGCCAGACCCGCGCGCCGACTCTGAATCAAGATGACGCCGGCCGCGACGACGATCAGGATCAAGAGCGCCTGGACGTACTTGGTGGCCATCAAGAGGCCGACGAACGGCACCGTGACGCGAAAGAGCAGCCGATACGCGTACGGCTGATACTCGAGCATCTCGTTCGCGATCGGATCGTCGGCGAGCGGCGCTCCCGCGGAGTAGCGGTGGAAGGGGAAGATGGCCGTTCGGGCATCGTCCGGCTGCAAGAACGGATCCTCCAGGATCGGCTCGTTGCCGCCGTACCAGCTCCGGAACCAGGCCATGGCGACGCCGAGCAGGACCACGGCGCTCGCCACATTGACCCACTCGTACGGCCCGAGGCTTCGGACCTGCTCGGGCAGACGCCGGGCGCGAGCCACTAGCTCGTCGCGTCGTTGCCTCAGCCAGGTTTCGAGGGGGCGGATGCCGTGAGCAGTAGTCGAGCTTCCAGCCTTCCGCAATGACGATAGTATGGGCGCGTGCCGTCGAGCGCCATGCCCGAGCCGTCGTCTTCCGACGGCAATCGCCCGGAGCTCAGCGTGGTGGCTCCGATGTACAACGAGGGGCCGAACGTGCCCGTGTTCGTCGATGCCGTGGTCGGTGCGCTCGCACCGGCGGCCATCCATCACGAGATCATCCTGGTGGACGACGGGTCGAGCGACGGGACGTGGGACGCAATCGTGGCGGTGTGCCGCGCGCGCGCCAACGTGCGCGGTGTTGCGCTGTCGCGGAACTTCGGCCACCAGGGTGCGCTGCTCGCCGGCTTGAACCTCGCCCGTGGTGCCGCGGTCGTCACGCTGGACGGCGATCTCCAGCACCCGCCTCAGGCGATCCTCGAACTCTTGGCCGCCTGGCGCGCAGGCGCCCAGGTGGTGAACACCAAGCGCACGGACAGCGACGACACGAGCTGGTTCAAGCGCCTGACGTCGCGCTGCTTTTACTGGTTCTTCTCGCGACTGACCGGTGTTCACATGGACCCGGGCTCGTCGGATTTCAGGCTCCTCGATCGGCGCGCCGTCGACGCGCTCGTTCAGCTCGGGGACGCCGATCTGTTCATCCGCGGCCTCGTGAGCTGGCTCGGCTACCGAACCTCCACCGTTTCGTACCGCGCGGAGCGCCGGCACTCCGGCGTTTCGAAGTTCACCATGCGGAAGATGCTGAACTTCTCGCGCGGCGCGATCGTGTCGTTTTCGGCCTTTCCGCTTCGTCTCGGCATCTTCGCCGGTTTCGTGACCAGCGCGCTCGCTTTCGTCGAACTCTGCTACATCCTCTACGCGTACTCACAGGGTCGCGTGGTGCCCGGCTGGGCATCCGTGATGACGGTGATGTCGCTGATGTTCGGCGTGCTGTTCGTCCTGCTCGGCATCATCGGTACGTACATCGCCAAGGTCTACGACGTGCTCAAGCGCCGCCCGCGCTTCGTCGTCGGGGCCCTCGCCGGCTTCGACCCCGAAACCGAAAAGAGCGACCGCGCGTTCGACCGCTGATGTCACGCGCGCTCAGTTCGAGCGCAGCACCCAGGTGAGCCCGAGCAGGCTCAGGGTCAGCACCACGAGTCCGAAGATCGCCACCAGGAGGTCGACCGCCCGGCCGCGGGTTCTGGCCCGCTCGGGGGTTCGGGCCTCCGACAGCGGGACGTCCACGAGCGGGCCTCCGCGCGCCCGGGTCGACGGCTCCGCCTGCACGGGCGGGGCGTCGACGCTTGTGACGGGGGGCGGCTCGATGCTCTCGTCGGGAGCCATCGTTTCGTCGGCGGCGCCTTCGAGCTCTTCGAGCGCGGCAAGCAACGGGTCCTCGAGTCGCAGGTGGGTTTCGCCGATGACGAGGCGCGCGGCCGGCAACCAGGGCGTCTCCTTGCCGGACTCGAGTCGCTGGTCGTCGAGCAGGGTGCCGTTTTTCGAGCCGAGGTCGCGGACGGCGATGTGTTGGCCGCGCCGGGCGAGTTCGACGTGTCTCCGCGAGGCGTCGGCGTCGGTGATGGGAAGATCGGTCTCCGGCGCGCGACCCACCACGTACGTGCGCTCGAAATCCGACAAGACGAGCTCTTTGCCTCGATCGGCGCCGCTCTCCACCACCACCCGCGCAACGAGGCGCTGCCCCTGGGAGCGGAGCGCTCCCGCGACCAGCGCGAGCGCGATCTCCCGCGTCGTCGCCTGGGGATTGGCTGTCGGCAGCGTTTGCTCGACCTTCAGCTCGAGCCACACCCGCCCGACGCGCACCAGATCGGTCGGCCTCAGCACGCGGGGGGCCTGCGGTGATAGGCGCACCGGTCCGACGAAGGTTCCGTTGCTGCTCCCTTCGTCGACCACGACGTAGTCATTGCCCCGCTGGCGAATGGTTGCGTGCCGGTGGCTCACGCTCGGGTCCGGTAGCCGGATCTCGCAGCCCTCGCCGCGCCCGATGACGAGGCGCGGCGCGTCGAACGTGATCGTCGACGGCGTGGACGCGTCGCCCGAGCGAACCACGACGGTGAGGGCCATCGCCCGATAGTAGCCGCCCCCCGGCGAGCGGCCCGAGGCCGCGCTTCCGGCCCGAAACTTGGCCCGGACCCGGCCAAAGCCCTATCGCCGGGGGCAGGCGGACCCCGTCCGATCGTCCGCCGGAAGGCAGTCATGATCGAAGCTGAGGAACGACGCGCAAAGGGCCATGACCGGGTCGCTCTCGATACCCTGGTCGAGATTTGCGGGAACGAGCCGGGGATCCCGGCGTTCGAGGCCGAGGCCGTGGACGTGAGCGCGCGGGGCATGCACCTTCGCACCGCCTACCTCCCGGACGAGGGCGCGCCTCTCGTCTGCCGCTTCGAGGACAAGGGTCGCGAGGTCGTCGTCGAGGGCCTCGTCGCCTGGCGCAAGGAGAGCGACAAGGGTGGGGATTTCGGCGTGAGCTTCACCGCGCTCGACAGCCGCAGCGTCGAGGCGCTGCGCGGCATCTTGCGGACGGATGAACCCGACAAGAGTGACGCTGCCGACGGCAACGAGGGCTCCCGCGTTCGCCTGCACATCGAAGGCCTCGGCTCGCCGATGAAGGCGCGCGTGCGGGGGAGTGCGGGATCGAGCCAGGTCCAGGTGGGCTCGAGCCTCGAATTCCTCAAGGTCGGACGCAAGCTGGAGATCGAGGACATCGAGGGCGGTGGGCGCCGGGCGGCCCTGATCGACGGCGTTCAGGTGCTCATCAACCCGAAAACGTCCGTGCCGCAGCTCGTGGTGGCGCTCCGCTACGAGGGTGCCGCCGAGGACACGCCCCAGCCGACGGTCACCGATGTCGACGCCCCCGCGTCGCGCGCCGAAGGCTTCACGCTCGCGGTCGAAGCGGTCACGACCGACGCCGCCGAGGACGCCGCTGAGGCCGCTGATCCGGAGCCCTCGGGCGATCAACCCGAAGCTCAAGGGGACGACGACGAACTCGATCCCGACGCCGGCGTTTCGGCCACGACGCGCGCCGCGCGCAAGCTCGGCCACGCCGCCGAAAACGCGGGTGTCGCCGCGCGTGACGCGAGTGTTCGCGCCGCGCAATGGGGTACCACGGCGTTTCAGGGCATCCGTGAGGCGCTGGGCGGAAAGATCGCCGGCCTCCGAAAGAAGTCTCCGCAGAAGCGCCGCACGACGGCACCCGCCCCCGAGGGTCCGGTCTCGGCGGAAGGCCGCAAGCTCCGCCCGCAATCGGGCAAGGCCGACTCCGCCGCCCCGCCCGCTGCTCGCCGGCGTCCGTCGCCGAAGCAGCTCGCCGTCGGCGCCGCCGCCGTCGTCGTGCTCGGCACCGTGGGCGCGATGGCATTTCGCTCGGGTGGCGAACCTGCGAAGGGCAGCGAACTCGCGAAGGCGGAAGCCGCCGCGCCGGCTGTCGACACCGCCGGCCCGGTTGCCGCTGCACCCGCTGCGCCGCCCCCAGCGGCCGCGCCGGTGACGCCTTCCGTGCCCGGCGCGCCGGTCACGGCCAACGTACCCCTGTTCGGCCCAACGCCGCTCGCCACTCTCGAGCCGGCCCCGCTCGGGCCCCCACCGTCGAGCGAAGCTGCCGCCGAGGAGGCGCTCGAGCGTCTGGCGGCGAAAGCTGCCACGCCGCCCGCCGCGGAGGACGAAGCGTTCGCCGATCCGGCGCCGTCCAAGACCGGCGACAACACCAAGAAAGCCTCCGCGCCGGCCAAGCGCCCCGAAGACGTCGCCCCGTTCGGCAAGGGACGCATGCACCTGCCCACCATCTCGCGCCTGCGCCTCGACGGCCCTGGCTCCGAGCTCCGCGGCGAGGCTGACGCGACCGGCTTCACCGTCCTCGTCCCCGGCCGAAAACTGATGGAGCAGGGTGACGGCCTCGCCAAGCGCGACCCGCGTATCGCCCGCGTCCGCACCACGAACACGCCGGGCGGCGCCCAGATCCGGATGACGTTCAAGGAAAGCGTCCCCGCCTACCGCGTGCGCCTCCGCCGCGACGTGGTCGAGCTCCTGGTCAGCGCGCCAGAAGAGAAGCCCAAGGCCACGCCGCAGCCCAAGGCCGCACCGCAGAAGGTCGCGCAGAAGACGACCCCGGCGAAGGCGAAGCACTGAGTTGATGCTCCCCCGGCTTGGTGGCGGCGTGGGTGCGCCCGTCGTGCTCGCGTTGCTGCGCGCGCCGGGGGCCCTCCGACCTGTGCTCGCTCGGCTCCGCTGAGCGGCGCGAAACGTCGAGCCGAGCTCCGCGCAGGTGAGGGTCCCGTACGCCCATGGACGGCGGCGCGTGGCTGGTGCGCGGACCAGACGACTCAATCGAGCTCTGCGGCCGTTATCAGCATAGACAGACCGGCCTTGCGCCCCCGAACTCCGCGAAAGTCCTGGGAGCGGACGCTGCCCGAGGTGCGCCCAAACACGCTTATGTTGCGGCGGCGGCGCAGCACAAATAGATGTTAGCCGGATCGGGTAGCCACCGTGGTGATCTCAACTGACCGATACTCCTTCGCGCAACTGGATGAGGAGGCAGTACAGCGACAGGATCAACCATCCTTTCACTGGTTTGCGGAGGGCAAGCATTCGGACGTCCGAGGGCAGGTCCTGAACCTGAAGGACTCTGACGAATTCCAGCTGCCCCACGCACTCTGGCCCGATCACTTGTTTATTGTTGTCGGGATCGTCGGCACGGCCGACGCACACATCGAGGGCCGCGTCCTTCGGCTGCGCTCCCACTCGCAGCTTGTTGTGCTCCCGGGAACACCGTGTACTCTCCAAGCACGCACAGCCGCGACCGTTGAGCTAATCAGCTTCAAATCGATGCCCCCGTGGTCGACCGGCTAACTCCGGTTTGCAGCAGACGCCTTCCTCGCGTTCGCTCGGGCGGCGCAGCTGAAACCTGGTACGTTAGGCGGACAGCATCGGTGATCCTGTTGGCTTGCTGCAAGGCAATGGCTGATCAGTCGTTGTTTCAACGATGACTCGTGTTTGCTTCTTTCCCTCGGGAGCGGCCGCTCTTGCGACCGTCTTGCCAGTGGCATTGGTCGCGTGCGATCCGCATTTCGAGATGAGAGGTTCGGCCAAGTCCTCGAGCGGGACCCCGATCGCGGGGGCGAGCGTGGTTCTGACCTGCGGAGGTGCAGGTCAGGGGGTAGGTGCCGTCACGCGTCCCGATGGCTCGTTCTTCGCGACCGACATCGGGTGGCGTCCGGACACCTGCGTCGCTAGGATCAGCGCTGCCGGCTTCGTCTCGGAAGACATTCCGATCGGACCGCATTGTCGCGAGCGCCCGTCACACCTCGGTGATGCGTGTACTGGGGTTGTCATCGACGCGCGACTCAAGCCCACGGAACATGCGCCTCCATAGGCGGTTGCCGCCCAACTCCGGTTTGCAGCAGACACCTTCCTCGCTATCGCTCGGGCGGCGCAGCTGAAACCTCTTCGAGGGGTGAGGTGTCAAGATGGAGAGCGGCGCGTCCGCGGTCGAGCTTGCGCCGAGCGGAATGGTGTCGGTCTTGGCGATGCGCGTCCG
>Ga0315912_10000316_pt1 | contig 97587 bp, 68 predicted proteins | sample VfabasoilMG_FD_204469 | JGI IMG/M metagenome (GOLD analysis project Ga0315912, IMG submission 204469) | Garden soil microbial communities collected in Santa Monica, California, United States - V. faba soil | ecosystem: Environmental > Terrestrial > Soil > Garden | place: USA: California... | reverse complement strand
GCAATGTCTCAGGTGGCACGCCTGAGAAATCAGAGTGAGTGCGAACTGCGGCGACGTCACCACGCAAAACAAAAGCCTCGGCCAAATCATTAACCTCACTCCACGTAGCGATGGCAGTTGGTCTCTCCGGCGTCTTGGAACATGCCCCCACTAATGCTACCAGCAGAATAACTAGAAGTGTCTTTGTCATTGGTCTAACGACTCAATTCCGCAGTGACAGCAGACAGCGGCAGGTGACCAGCCTCGCGCTGCGAGGCTGGTCGCTCGCAGCGCGAGCGACGCCACCCGCGGCAACGGGACTGAATCATCCCAACAATCCATGCGCTACCCGTCCCAGATCCAGCGCCGTGGCATACAACATCAGACCCGCCAACAAGACCCAGCCGCCAACCGTCAGCGGCATTTCCAGTCTGCGCAATGGCTGATAGATTTTTCGCAACAATCCCATCACGATTTTTCCTCCGTCCAGCGGCAGGATGGGCAGCAGATTGAAAACGGCGAGATTTACATTCAAGAGCACGGAGAATTGGAGCAGCTTGATAAAACTCAGTCCTACCTGAGCGCCGCCCGCCGCGACGATTCCCACAATGCCAGAAAGCTGTTCGGGCTGGCTGAAGAGCAACGGAATCGCCGCCCCGATTCGGATCGTTATATCCCAGATTTGTTCGACCGGAAGATAAATGACGGAATTAACGGACCAACCAAGCTTGGCGATATTCATCAGCGCCAGGCAGAGGAACGCGCCCAGAATATTTGCGGCCGGACCGGCCAGGGAAAACAGGACGCGCTGCTTCAACGGTATTCGGTCAAAGGCCTCCTCATCTTGCATGGCGGGCAGCACGTAACCACCGCAAGGGATCAGGGACAGCCAATATTCGGTTTCACCCATCTTGAATCCCCATACCTTTGGGCCCAGGCCGACCGAGAAACGCGCGATGGGGATGCCCATCCTTTTTGCCGCCAGGAAGTGACCCAGTTCATGCAAAATAATGAGCAGACTGACCGTGCAAAATATAAGCAGGTAACTCATATCGTTTTGGTGTGATGACGAATTGTGGCGAGCGTGTACTGCGCGAACCGAAAACACAAGCGCGGTGTCGCCTAGGGCTGGCAGTCTCCTGCCAGCCGCGGCGCGCACGGAGTGCAGCGCCCTACCATAAACAGCTCTTGCGCTCTTTACGGCCAATGAGTTTAGAGGTGGTTCGCCTTGCGCGGCGAGGCGAGTCGGGTCGCAGCGCGACCCGACGCACCAATTGAGGATACGCATCTACGGATGACAACGTTGCGTCGTGGGTGATGGCTTATTAAGTTTGGGCCGTCAGGCGGATCTTCAAGTCATGAGCATTTCACAGCCAAGCACCCAGTCTGCGGTGGCGCGCCGATCGGCAGAAGCCGAGTTGCGTAGCCTTATCGCCAAGCACGCGCCTGCGCAGCAACGGCTCGCTGACACAATGCGACGGTGGCTGCGAAAGCGTCTGCCCACCGCCCATGAGGTGGTGTATGAATATCGCGACTGCTTCGTCATCAGCTATTCACCGAGCGAGCGCGGGTACGAGGGCGTGCTGGCCATCCGTGCGAGCGCAGACGGCGTCAAGCTCTACTTCAATCAGGGCAAGGGATTGGCGGACCCGGAGAAATTGTTGCAGGGGTCGGCCAACGCCCGCTGGATTCACGTGGAGGGTGCGGCCACCCTCGCTCGTCCGGCGGTAGTGCGCCTGATCGACGAGGCCCTCGCTCGCAATCGCGTCCCGTTTGCGCGCACTGGCCGCGGACCGGTGGTGATTCGTTCGGTATTGGGCAAGAAAAGTAAGCAGCGCCCCGCCTGACCGGGCGCTAGTGTCCGAGGTTCGAGTTGGTTCGCCTCGCGCTGCGAGGCGATTCGAGTCGCAGCGTGAAGCCGAGCCAACGATTGCTTTCTCCCGCACGCGATCTATCCGCGCAGGCCTCCCACACCCCACCCTTCCCTCGCGGGAGCGGAGAGGGAATATTTTGTTGGAACGGTTAACTCCCAGGGTAGTCATTCCTCGCTTGTGGGCGAGGACCGCCAACCGCTGGGCTGAGTTCTGGTGCGCCTTGAGCGCAGGTGAATGGCTAAAAATCCGCGCTAATCTGCGATCATCGGCGGACGACTCTGTTACCCTTGTGGTTTCCGGGGAGAGTTTGATTTCGGTGGGGTATTCTTCTCTTGCGGCTCGACCTTTTTCACAACGTAGTGGCTCGTGGCGCTGGCAAAAGTTTTCGGCGGCTTGTCGGACATGTCAACCTCGGCCAGCGTGAGTGTCGCATCCTCAATCTTGAAGATGGCATAGACCACGGTGCCGATGGCATTGGTCGATGGGGGCGAACAATCTTTGATCGTGGCGTGCAACTGCTTTGGGTCGGTGCCCGCCGGCAGGGTAAAAGTCGTCTGATACCAGCCCTGTGCGTTACGATAATAGAGCGAGTTGTTTGTGATAATAATGGAGCATTTGCCTCCCGCCCCTTCGCCTTCCCAAGCGCCCTGGAGCGGTTTTAGTTCGGCCGCGGTAGGTTGTTTGACCGCGTCTTTGGTCGTGGGTTCTTCGCCCGCGGTAGCGATGAAAGCGGCGGCGCAAATCATGGGGATGACATGTCGAAGTAGAATCATGGCTGCAAGTGTCAGGCGGCTGACAGAGTAAGGTTGTCAAGAAGTTGTAAAAAGAATGTAAATTGTCCATTCATTTCGCGACGGGAGGAAACGTCAGCGACCCAAGCTCAGAGCCTGGTTACGGCTCTCTGACCTTTGTGTGCTCTGTGAGAGCTTTGGCGTCGTTCGCGGTGGCCGTCGGTAGGGCGGGCAGTCCCCTGCCCGCCGCGGCGCGCACGGAGTGCGACGCCCTACCTCAGATGGCTTTGCCGTCTTTTCGTGCGGTCCCGGGTCGAAAGAAGTTCGAAGTCTTACTCTGTCGGCGCCTGAGTGTCCACCGCAGCGCGCCGAAGTTCGCGCCGGATGGCGAGCAGCACAAGGAAATGAACCCCGGTCCAGACCGGCAACACGAAAACGTAAATCACCCAGAGCCAGATCACGAAACCCAGGTCCATGCCGGCGCCACTCATTGCCATGAGAACAAAGGCCAGTCCCGGCACGACGTACGCCGCGGCGAGACCGAAGTGAAGTCGCTTGCGCTCCGGCGGCGCTTTCATCGTAGCGGCCAGAATGGGATTCACGATGGCCAGAATGCAACTAATGATGAAGGCCGCGAGGAACGCGTAGATCACGAACCATCCGAACGGACCGACGTTCTTGAACGGATTGCCGCAAGCCAGGATAAGCATTGCGGCATCCATGCGGAGATTATCAAGCGATTTCCAGCAACTTCGCTGCGGCCGGCGCTTCGGCGAACTGCGCTTTCACTTTCGCGACCGCATTGTCCACGGTCAGGCCATGACGCTGGCGGAGCACGTCCTGGCTGGAGGCGTGCTCGATGAATTGATCGGGCCAGCCAATGCGAACCACCGGCGTGCTGATGCCCTTCTCGCTAAAGGTTTCCAACACAATCGAGCCGTAGCCGCCCATGAGCGCGTGATCTTCGAGCGTGAGCACCACATCGGCGGCACGGCCAAAGAACTCGTGCGTGCCGACATCAATCGGCTTGGTGAAACGCGGATTGATGACCGCGCAATCGAAGCCTTCGCTGACAAGCTTGGCCGCGGCCTTGCGCGCGAGCGTGCACATCGGGCCGAGACCAAAGATCGCGACCTTGCGCCCGCCCGTGTTCGAAAAATTCTGTAGGACCTCCGCCTTGCCGAGTTCGAGCAGCGCGGGTTGATCCTTGATGGGCACGCCTTCCGCCGCGCCGCGCGGATAACGGATAAACGCGGGATGCTTTTGGAGGGTGGCCGTGAACATCATGTCCTGCAATTCGTCCTCGTCCTTCGGCGCCATGGCAATGACGTTTGGGAGGCAGCGCAGATACGCGATATCGAACAGGCCGTGATGCGTCGGACCGTCGTTGGCGGAAAGGCCTGCGCGGTCCATGCAGAAAATCACCGGCAAATCCTGCAAGCAGACGTCGTGGTGAATGCAATCGTAGGCGCGCTGGAGGAACGTAGAATAAATCGCGCATACCGGATGGAAACCCATGGTCGCCATGCCGGCCGCAAAGATGACGGCGTGTTCCTCCGCAATGCCGACATCGTAGTAACGCTCGGGCATGGCCTTCTCCAAGGCCTTGAGACCGGTGCCGCTGGGCATGGCCGCAGTGATGCCGACGACAGTGTTGTCCTTTTTGCATAACTTCACCATCGTCGCGCCGAAAACGTCCTGATAATTCGGTGGCGTGCCTGGCTTCGCGGGCGCGGTGTTGCCGGTGACAATATCGTACGGTCCGACGCCGTGGAATTTTTCCGGCTGATTGAGCGCGGCCTCGTAGCCCTTGCCCTTCTGCGTCAGCACATGGATGACGATCGGATGGTCGCACGACTTGGCGAACTCCAGCGTCTGGATGAGCAGCGGCAGATCGTGCCCGTCAATCGGGCCGAGATAACGAATGCCCATCTCCTCGAACAGCACCGGGCTGCCATAACCGCCGCGACCGTCTGTGCCCGGCGATTCGCCCTTGGGAATCATGCCGACATCGGCAATCGCGCCCTTGAAACCTTCTTCCGCCTTGTGTGCGAGCTTGAGGGCGACCTCACCCTTGGGCAGACGCATCAGGAATTTCTCGAAGTCACGTGCGAGGGCGTTGTAACGCGGGCTGGTGATAAGCTTGTTGAGGTAGCCGGACACCGCACCAACATTCTTGGCAATGCTCCACTCGTTGTCGTTAAGTATGCCGATGAACTTCTTGGTCGTGTGCCCGATGTTGTTCAACGCTTCGAACGAAATGCCGTTCGTCAGCGCCGCATCGCCGAAGATGCAAACGACGTTCTCGTCGGTCTTCTTCTGATCGCGCGCCGCGCACATCCCGAGGGCCGCGGAAAGCGCCGTGCCCGCGTGGCCCGCGCCGAAGCAATCGTGCGCACTCTCCGAGCGGAGGGCAAAACCGTTCAAGCCATCGGTGGTGCGAATCGTGTGGAAACGATCCGCGCGACCGGTGAGCAGCTTGTGCACGTAGATTTGATGGCTGACGTCCCAGACGAATTTGTCGTGCGGCGTGCTGAAGACGCGATGCAAGGCGATGGTCAGCTCCACGACTCCGAGATTCGGTCCCAGGTGACCGCCGTTCTTGGCGAGCACCGTGATGAGTTCCTGACGGATCTCGGTGGCGAGCGTGCTGAGTTGCTCCGGCGTCAATTTTTTGACGTGGAGGGGGTCTTTGACCATGTCGAGGTATCGGCTCATAAATTCATTCGATTCTGTCAACCCGAGGTCCGCAGCGGAAGCCGCGGAGTGTTTGTCTCAGTCCTCGGTCGCGTCCAAGGCAAGCGGCTTGAGTTTCAGTTCCCCGCCGGCGGCTTTTTCCAGTTGCTGAATCTTCAACTCAGCATCGGCGAGCTTTTCCTGGCAAACCTTTGCCAGACGCACGCCGTCCTCGTATTTGGCGAGGAGTTGCTCCAGCGGCAGCTCGTCAGTCTCCATGGACTCAACGATATCTTCGAGTTTGCTCAAAGCATCCTCGAAGGCGAGAGCCGGCCTGGGAGCGCTGGTGGTTTTTGGCGGATTAGCCACTGGCCGAGACTAAGATAAAAGAAGCTCCCCGTCCAGCCTCTGCTCACGCGTCATGATGGACGACTCGAAGCCTTGCCGAAATAATTGCGGGAGAGCGAACAGCGTGCGAGCATCGGTAAGCACTTGCCTGACTGATCAACGCGGACCGGGATCGATAACGATGCCCAAGACATTGGCCACGGGCCGTTCGCGACCGTCGGTTGGCTCGTTGAGAACGCGGAAATCCTTCGCCCCCGCTTCGCGGATTGCGAGCACCGAACTGCCACCGCCATCGAGATTCAACGCATCATGACAACCAAGGCGGAGCATTTCCTGCGCAAGCTCATCGTAGTTCATCCCCACCGCCACGCCGGGTTTGCGACCGTCCACAACCAGCAACACCAGACGCTCCTGCTTCTGGTCCAGTCCGACCACGGTGCGGGGATGCCGCAAGCGATTGGTCTGGGTGACTGGAACGCCGGCCCGCAACAGCAGCGTATTACCGGCAACCACCTCGCGCATGTCCGCAGTCGGCCGGGCCAGCGGACGGACGGAGACGCGGTTGTTCCGGTCCACGACCAGACACGGACGTTCGCGCAGGGTGGTGGACCATACTTTGCCGGCCGAAACCGCTGGGCCGGAAACGCTGCTCCAAATGTTCGCGCGATAAGCTGAATTCGTCCCTTCCGCATCAACGACTCGGCGCGCTTGGAAAAAATCACCATTCACCACCAACGCCATGCCTTCGCGTTCGGCGATGCGGGTGGGGCGCATCAAAGTCGTCTGCCATTCGCCGGGCCCATCAGGGTCAGGTCCACCGGGCGACACCCGGAGCCGGAGGTTCGGCTGCTTAAGATCCAGGATTGCGACGAACATTCGCGTCGGTGGATTGGTGCGGGTCTCAGAAAAAATGGAAGCGCCCGGGAACGGACGATTGGTGGGCGAATACTCCGCGCGCAAGCAATCCGCGCCAAGTTCCAGCGCCAGGACAACTGCGAGTAAATGGCTTACCCATCGAGAAACAAACTGCATGCCCGCACTCTGACGGCGCATGCAAGCCCGGCGCAAGATCATTCACCGGTCGGCTGACTCAACTGCATTCATTGCCGGCGAAACTGAATTGGAGCGCGAGTGCTCCTTGAAGAAACGCACGATCAAAGCGGGCGCGTCACGGTGAAACTCGTGACCGCCGGGATGGATGAACGTCACCACGGGTGTGGCGGTGGTCAGAGCGGATGGGTAAAGCGTGGTCAACGGCGCATACGGATTGCCCGTATCAGAACAGCCATTGAGTTTGCGTTCCGCTGCCATCATCCGCTGCTGCCACGAGTATTTGACAAGCGCGTCCTGTTCGCCGGCGAGATGCAGCACTGGTTTGGGTTTCAAGCGATTGACATAAACTGCCACGGCAGCTGACGGCGCCATGGCCGCGAACACATCGCCGCGCTCCGCCCAGAGTAAATATGTGAAACCACCGCCGTTGGAATGACCAGTGGAATAAATCCGCCTTTCATCCACGCGATACTCGCGCTTCACCCACGCCACCAACGCGTCGAAGAATTTCAAGTCACGATCACCTTGCGCGCCGGGGACGTTCTGCCAGCCCGCGCGCCTACCTTCCGGGTCAGTGAGCGCACCCGGCGTGTTCAAACCCTGCGGATAAACGGAGATGGCATCCGGCCATTGCCGATCGATGTGAAAACTGCGCGCCGCCTGGCGGGCATTGCCGCCGTGCCCATGAAACACAAACACGAGCGGCGAGTTGTTCGTCCTCGCGGACGCTGGCGCATAGACCAGCGCTTCACGGGTTACCCCGTCCACTTGCAATTCCGCCCGCCGAAAATCATCCGGTGATCCCGTACGACTTGTGACCTGCCCCTCAGCCACCGCAATCATGGCGAGCAGCCACGAACCCAGAGCCAGTTCGAATATTCTTCGCTTCACGATCAAGGAGACGCGGTGAATACGAGGATTGTTACAAGACCATTCAGTTAGGTCACTTTGCGCAGCGCGTTCAGATCAAGCGCGTGGGTGAACATCGCCAGCCCGCCATCGGCCGCGCGTGGCCATTGCTCCACGGGACGATCCCAATATAACTCCACGCCGTTGCCGTCGGGATCGCGCAGATACAATGCCTCACTCACGCCGTGGTCCGCCGCGCCGTCGAGTTCAATTCCCGCTGCGAGCACGCGCCGCAATGCCTCTGCCAGCGCCGCGCGTGTGGGATAAAGAATCGCTACATGATACAACCCCGTCGTGCCGGGTGGCGGCGTTGAACCGCCCGCGCTTTCCCAGGTGTTCAATCCAATGTGATGATGGTAACCGCCCGCGGAAAGAAACGCCGCCTGCCGGCCCATGCGTTGGGTGACCTCAAAGCCCAGCACGTCGCGCCAAAAGCCCAGCGCGCGTTCGAGATCACTGACTTTCAGATGAGCGTGGCCAATGCGGACCGAAGGGTTTATCGGCGCGGTTGTTTGCGTCATGCTGCCAACATAGCAGATTCCCGCGGCCTTGCCGACCGCGAGAGATCCGGCCCTACATTCACGATCAACGGCGGGCGACGATCTCGAGATATTCGGCCCGCACTTCGGTCACCTCCGGTGTGCCGGACGAATTGTGTGCGGCTTGCAGCTTGACGAGATCGCGACGTAGCGATTCCTGTGCGGCTTCGCCAAGCGAATCAAAAGCCCGACCGGTCGGCCCGTAATACCGCCGGAAGAATTCGACGGTTGCTTCCGGCGAGAAGGGGTATCGCAACTCGGCCATCCGACGCGTCAATCGGATTTCGCCAAAGGAGTGCATCCGGCGCAAAACCGCGGTCTCATCGCCCCAAAGCAATGGCGATGGGAGCATGCTCGGCCCCGGCGGTAGATGCGCCTTGAAGACTTCGAACATCTTGCCGATAAAGCCGCCCGGCGTCCAATTGGCCATCGCCACCAGCCCACCCGGCTTTGTGACGCGGAACAGTTCCGCGGCGACGATTTCCGGTTGGGGGGCGAACATTGCGCCAAACATGGTGACTGTTGCGTCGAAGTGTCCGTCGGGATACGGCAGCGATTCAGCATCGCCCTCGGCAAATTCGATGTCCAGGAGTTCGGCCTGCGCCCGGCGCCGGGCCTGCTGCAACAGATTGCTGGCAAAATCCACGCCACTGGTCACGCAGCCGCGCTGGGCCGCGATGACCGCGAGATTGCCGGTGCCGCACGCGACATCGAGCAAATGTTGCCCGCGCCGCAGCGGCAACCGCCCCATAAATTCCGCGGCTGCCGGCTCGTTGTATCTTGCGATCACACCAAAGTCGCCGGACTCCCAAGTGGCCCGATGACGGTCTTTGATGGAAACCATTTCAGTGGCGATCATGGAGGAAAGTTATCCACCTGGTCAGGCAGGAAGCCAATGGAACGAAAGTGGCAATGCGCTAAACCAACAGGCGTGGCCTGAGATCACCAGGGAATCACCTGTCGGTCGCGCCAGAAAAGCCCGGTCTGGCCCTGCGGCGCATCGGCCGCCAGCCACACAATGCCCGCCGCCCCCTCCTCCACGGAACGCGGCGCGCCGGCGCCACCCATTTCAGTGCGACACCATCCGGGACAGACGGAATTCACGGCAATGCCATCGGCCCGCAACGCCGCGGCCAGCTGACACGTCACGGCGTTGAGCGCGGTCTTGGAAATGCAATACGCCGGCGCCCACGTGCCCATTTCGCTAAGCTGCCCTCCGCCACTGGAGACATTCACAATGCGACCGCCGGCGCGTTTCGAAAGATGTGGCACAAAAGCCTGTGCAATCCGCAAGGCTCCCAGGGTATTGGTTGTCAATGTGGCCAGGAGCAGTTCTGCTGGCAGGCGCAGGATATCCTGATCGTCGCCGGACAGGATCGCGGCGTTGTTGATCAGCACGTCAAGTTGTTCCACCTGCTTCGCCGCGCGCCCGACGCTCACCGGATCGTTAATGTCGAGTTCGAGGAAGGAGGCATTGGCGAGTTTCGCCGCGGCGACCTGACCGAGATTCAGGTGTCGGGCCGTGATGATAACGCGAAAGTCGCGGTCGGTGAGTTGGCGGGCGACTTCAAAGCCCAGCCCGCGATAGGCGCCTGTGATGAGCGCGGTTTTCATACCACTCCAGCTTGATCCGCAATATCAGAATTAGCAGCCACGATAGGCCGAATCCGCCGCCCACCCCTCAATGTACTTTCTCCACGGCCCGCAGCGTCAACCGGTCAATCCATGCCAGCGCGATGGCCGATCCTACGAAGGTCACGTGAATCACCACCTGCCAGAGCATCATCTTTGTGTCATGCTTCTCCGCATTGATGAAAGTCTTCAGCAAGTGGATGGACGAGATGCCAATGAGCGCCGTGGCGAGCTTCACTTTCAGGATGCCGGCGTTCACATGCGACAGCCATTCCGGCTGATCGGGGTGTCCTTCCAGCCGTAACCGCGAGACAAATGTCTCGTAACCGCCAACGATGACCATGATCAAGAGGTTCGCGATCATGACGACGTCAATTAGCCCCAGAACACTCAACATTACAAAGGTCTCTGTGGGAGTGTTGGACTCTGTCACCGCCGCCGGCACCGCTGCCAACAAAGATGCCGGCACGGAAGAAGTCGAAATGGATGTTACCATGGTCACCGGTGCAGACGCCGGAACGGACGCCGACGCCGGATGTCCGAGCAGCGCGAAGCCGATGAGGTGCCAAAGTTCCAGCAGGAAGCGGTAGACGTACACCGCCTGCGCCACGATCAGTCCGAGATAAAGCGGCGCCTGCAGCCAGCGGCTGAGGAAAATGAGACTCCCAAGGGCGCGTTTGGATTGCGGTGATTTCGCGTCAGTCATATTTGGCAGGCGAGAGTATGGTTTTGCGTTATCCGGTTGTCCATGGGGTTGTGCTTACATTCAACGGAGAATTTTGTGATGGGCAAGAAATCCAAAACCCGAAAGCTGAAGTCTAACAGCTGATCTACCGAGACGCGCTTCAAAACCACTTGCACCGGGCGGCAAGCAGTCAGAAGGTAGGACCATGAAAGCCTCTCGGTTGCTTGTCCTTGCCATTGCCGCGGCCTGCCTTTACGGCGGGTCGACCGTGGCCCAGGATCCAAAACTGACGATTAGAAGTGTTCAGGGAGAGTTTGATCTGTCGTGGCCGGCAACGGCAACCAACTGGGTGCTAGAACATGCGAAGCACCTGCAGCCGCCCATCCCGTGGATTCGTGTCACTCCGGAATCTTACGTGAACAACGGTGGCACGCGCTCGGCTCGCGTGGCCGCACTCGAGAGCCGGCGGTTTTACCGGCTGCGGAATGCCGGTCCACCGGTTCCCGGGCTGGCCGGATTGTGGGAACTGGATGAAGGCGCCGGAAGTCTGGCCAACGAAGGAAGCGGGGGAGCACCTGCCATGAGCTTGAGCAATGCAAGCTGGATCAGCGGTCGGATTGGCCCCGGCGCGCTTCGATTCAACGGTGGTCCTGCGAACGGAATCGGAAGCCGCGCCTGGGTAAGCAATGCGAACTACTCGGTATTGCCCTCTGCCGGGCAGGCATTCAGCGTCTCGCTCTGGTTCAATCCTGAAGGCATTACGCCCGGCTGGCGGGGAATCATGGGCAACGCGGCCAACGGTAACAATGGCTGGCATGTGTTGTCGCACACACCCGGGTTGGGCACGAACCTCCTCGTGTTCGCAAGTCCGGGCGGCTCGTTGAGCGTCACGGGGCGAACGCTGTTGCTACCGGGTCAATGGCATCAGCTCACGGTCACGCATGATGGGGCGGCGGGAAGTCTTTACTTGGACAGCGTATTGCTTGCGCGCGGTGGCGGAACCCTCGCGACCCACGACGGGCCGATCTATTTCGGCGGCGGCGTGGGAAACTACGACAGCTTTTGGGGAGGCATCGACGACATCCGCGTTTACACCAATACGCTGGCGTCGGAACAAATCTCGCTCAACGGCCACTGGCGGTTTGATGAGGCGAACGACAGTTTCTGCTCCGATGCGAGCATTCAAGGTCACCACGCCATGCTCATGAATCCGGCAGCACGGGTGCCGGGGCGCACGGGTTTGGCAGTTGATTTGAACCAAACCTCGGTGACCATCCGCAACGACTACCGTCGCGTGCTGCCCCCGAGTGGCGGGGCCTTCAGCATTGGGTTCTGGCTGCGACCGGACGTGTTACCGGTGGGACAAAGCGCGTTGATGAGTTGTGGCGAAGGGTCGAACAATGGCTGGCAACTGTCGGCAAATGTCGACTTCTCCGGCTGGGCGCGGCTGCATCTGTCGTCCACGAACAATGGCGGGACGATGAACCTTTGGACGCCGATCATGCTGACCAACGGCATGTGGACGCGCGTGGACGTGACCTACAATGGGGGAGTGGCTTCGGTCTTCGCGAATGGGCGAATGGTGGAAAGCCGTCCGGGTGCGATCCGCGGCAGTCGATCGCCGCTGGTGATTGGAGCGCCACCGAATGCAACGAGGTTTCAAGGCGTGATTGACGACTTGAAAATCCACAGCGTGGCGCGGCCGGAGTCCGACATCGGGCCCATCGCTAAGACGATGTGGGAAACGGCGTTTCTCCAAACCAACACGACGCTTGTTCTGCAGGGAGCGGGACCGCCAGACAAGACGTTGACCTACTCGATTGTCAATCCGCCAACGCATGGGACGCTCAATCATATCGCGGGCTCTCCTATTGTCACCTACCAGGCGGGCAATCAGAAAGGGCCGGATACTTTTGCCTACACCGTCAGTGACGGAGAATTCACCAGCCCTCCCGCGATTGTCACTGTCAGCGTGGTGCAACCGCACTGGCTCTCGCCCAGCGGCGGCACGACGTTGCCATTGGATGGCAGCAGTCCGGCGCGGGCGTGGGTGGCGGGGCCCGCTACAGCACTGGATGAAATCTGGCGGACCAACAGTTATTACGATTGCTTTCATTATGCGCCCGGGGAATACCAGACGCGCGGATGGAAACACGAAACCCGCATCAGTGCGCGGCCCGGCTGCAAGCACATTGGCTCGGGTTCATCCGGCCCCGATCGAACCACCCTCAAGCTGGTGGATAACTTGGAGGCGTGGACGGAAGGCGTCATTTTTGGAGGCGGCGTCACCGATGGCTTCGAGGTTCACAATCTGGTGCTCGATTGCAATGCGGACAATCTGCCGAAGTACACAATTGGAGAGCCGGTGTGGCTGAACGTGCCACTGCTAAACACATCAGCCGTGAGTTCCGTGACCTTGCGCTGGAGCGCCGGCGTGCTGGGACGCGCGGCGCAGTTCAGTGTGTGCACGCGAACTTCACCCACCGAGAATTACACCTGCACGACCTATAACAGCACCGGGCAAGTTGATGTGGTGAACCCCGGTATCCCGGCGACGGAACTGCTCGTGCGCCTGGAGCGGCGCGCGCCGGGAGTGGGTTTCTACGGGCTTTCGGAGGTTGAGGTCGCAGGAAATTCAGTGAGCCTGGCGCGGGCAACGCTGCCCGGAGGTGCTCCCAGTCGGCTGGATGTGGAGCATGGGATTGGCGAGGCCGTGGACGGAGACTCAAGGAGCTGGTGGACGAGCGGGCCGGAAAGCCAGGTGGAAATCTCCCTGCCAGTGGCCCCGGGGACGACGATTAGCCAACTGACTGTGCGCTGGAACTGCATGATCGTCGGGGGCGTCGGCCGGTTGGGAGCGGCCGCTAGCTACGTAATCCGAGCGCGCAATGAAAGCACAGGCCAATATTTCGACGTGCCCTTTTTCCGATCGGCACGCGACGCGGACGGGTGGGAGACGAGTTCGTTCAGCCCGATTGTGACGGATCAACTGGTGCTGCTACTGACCGAAAAGGAGCCACTGGTGAATTATTACAGCCTGAAAGAGGTTTCGTTGCAGAACGGGCCGGCCGGGGTGAAACTGCGGATTCCGACAGCCATGAGTGATGTGAATTGGGGCGGGGTGAATCATCGGGCGCATCGCGCTTTCGATGGCACGAATGCAACCCAATGGGCCAGCGGCACGCAAGGAATGGTCGGCGCGGTGGACATACTGGGAAGCAATCTCAAATTTACGCGGCTGAAGATCGTGGGATTCGGCACGAAAGCGGGGCGTGAATGTTTTGTCATGTTCTTCTTTACCCAGGCTTCATTGCCCACCCCGCTGCGACTCGGCAACATATTGATTGAGGATTGCCTGGTGACCGAGCCGGCAACGAACAACACCGACGGGTTATCGGTGTTAGCCCTTGCCGCCACCCCACCCCACAGCTTGACCAACGCGATCATCCGCCGCTGCACGGTGAAAGGCGTGCGACCTTACTTTGGATACTCGCATGCCTTTGGCGCGGCGCAGTTGGAGGACTGCTTGGTAGAGGACTGCGAAAAGGCAGTCTATTTTGAACCGAACGCGAAGACAGTCGATGATCTTGGCCATATTCTCATTCGCCGCAATCGGTTCATCAACGTTAACTTCGGCTTGCATATGCTCAGCCAAGCGGCGGCCGAATTTGATTCCATCACATTCACAGATAATGAAGTGGTGCTGAGTGGTGGGGGCGGCGCAGGATTTAGCGTATGCGACACGTGCAATTTAGGCCCCAGCGGCACGGTCACAAATATCACACTGTTGAACAATATCATCCGCTATCCCGATTGGGCGCCCCGACCGGCCGGTTTCGAAGGTGGCCTGCCCTATACGAACATGCGCCACGCCATTATCGGAAACAACGTCGTCGCGTTGGGAACGGCTTACGAGTTCCGGATCCGGGACTGCCCCGCGGGTCTGATTCCCTCACCCGATCCCGTTGAAGATTGCACCTACGCGGACCCAACCCCGCCGCCGCCGCCGTCCACACCGCCGTGCGTGAATTTGCTGCTCCCCGGTTATCAACGGGCCTGGTTCAATAATCGGAATCTATCGGGATCACTACTGCCGGTCCGCTTCAGAAACTATGGCGTGGATGCGATGGCCTCGGAACAACAATGGACGGACTGAAGCCGAGGCAAATAATTCAACACCAGCCGAACCCGGGAAAGGTCTTCGCCCGGGCGAAGTTACACGTCGGCCCGCTCCATCACGTTTGGGATGGGTGCTTCCACGGTCCGCGATACGGTTTGCGCAGCTGCTTCGTTGCCTCGCGATCGCCGGTCACCACGCGTTTCTTCGGGTCGTAAGCTAGCGGTCGCTTCAAGTCCATCGAAAGGTTCGCCAGAATGCAACAAGCCGTTGAGATGTGTCCTTCTTCGATGTCCGCCACCGGGCGGCTGCGTTTCTCGACGGCGGCGAGGAAATCCAGCATGTGCCGGCGCGTGGCGGGAGCGGCATTCAATTCGATGTCCTTCTCCGTCAAATCCTCGGGATACTGTTCGCGCTCGAAGAAGCACTCGAAGCGAACCGGCTTGGCGTCGCGACCCTGCGGAATGAAATCCGCCCGCATCGTGCTGGCCTTGAGCGTGCCTTTCTCACCGTAGATGAATAGCGCCCACGGATAATCCGGATCCGGCGCCGCGCCCCACGTGCGGTGTTGCCACACGCAATCGAATTCGTCGTGTTCGAAGACCGCCGACTGAGTGTCGCTGATGTTGGATTTGCCTTCCTTCTGCACATAGATACCGCCGGTGGATGTAATTCGCTTCGGCCAGCCCAGGCCGAGCATCCAGCGCGCAGTGTCATACATGTGCACACACATATCGCCGACGATCCCGTTGCCGTATTCGGTAAACGTGCGCCACCAGCGCCGGTGCGGAATGCCGTCGTACGGCCGCAGTGGCGCCGGACCAGTCCACAGCTCGTAATCGAGAAACTCCGGCACCGGCTGCACCGGTGGATTGCCGTTGGCGCGCATGTGGTAGTAGCAGCACATGTCGACGTGCCCGATCTTACCTAACAGTCCGGCTTCGATTATCTGCTTTTTAACATCAATCAGGTGCGGCGTGCTCTTGCGTTGCGTGCCGATCTGGACCACGCGCTTATGTTTGCGCGCCGCGTCGAGCATCGCCTCGCCTTCCCGCACGTCCCGGCTGATGGGTTTCTGGCAATACACGTCCGCCCCCGCCTCAATCGCCGCGATGGTGTGCAAGGCATGCCAGTGGTCCGGCGAGCCGACGATCACAATATCGAGATCCTTCTCCTGGAGCATCGCCCGGTAGTCCGCATACGCGCGTGGCTTTTGCTTCGACTTCTGGCGCTGGCTCGCAATCTCCACCGCCTCCGCCAGCATGTTCTTATCCGGATCGCAGATGGAAATGATCTCCACGGGCGCAACCTGAACCAACCGCCACAGGTCGCTCTTGCCGTACCAACCCGCGCCAATCAGCCCCACGCGCTTTGGCTTACCGTGGATCAAATCGAGCGCCCCGTCCGCGCCCAGCGATCGCAAACTGGCCAGGGCGGCCAGCGCGGAGGCGGATTGCAGAAAGCGCCGGCGGTTGATGTTGAAACCTGTGAAGGAGCCCGGTGAGCGCGGATCGGATTTCATGCCGCAAGTATGAACCGATTCATCACATGCGCGCAACCGTGGGATGCGTCAGATCGCCAGACCCGCCGGCATTGGACCGGTCACGGTGGCCAGCTTAGCCGATAGAACGCGCTGGCCGGCGGCCCGCCGAGATCAAGGAAACCGTCGGTGTAATCAAATGTTCCAGCCGGCGGCGCCACATTCGTGGCAATCGTCAGCCAGGCCGGCGGGAGATTGGTCGCGCGCTCCAGGAAATAAGTCCAGCCCGGCGTCGCGGTGAAGTGCAACTGCACTACTCCGCCGCTCACCACCGGCAGCCCGACAAATTGCGCCGCTGGCGTCGAGCCGATGTTCACCACGTTCACAACTCCCGTTACGCTCCCGCCCCGGCCATCGCTGAGGACGTAGCTGAACTGATCAGTAACACTGGCCCGATTTGAATACGTCACGGAAGTCGCATTGGTCAGGAGCGCCACCCCATTGGTGCTGGTTAAACTGATGCCAGCCACGACGAGTGAATCGCCGTCAGCATCGGTCGCATTCGCCACGAGAGTCGCGAACGGAATTTGTAGCACGGCCGGGGCAGCGTTCGTGAACGCCAGCGGGCTGGCAACTGGCGCGCGGTTTACAGCAATGGTTCCGTTGGCAACGAGTCCCTCGAGATACCAGTTCAAGCCTGCGCCTAACGACGGAAGGATGTGACTGGCGAAACTGCCCATATAGGCAGTTGCAGAAAACAGCGTGAACATCTCACCGCCCGTCAACCCAACGCCGACATTGGTCACCACCAACGCGCCACTGTAAGTGAGCGTGCCGCTGGTCAGGACGACCTTATCAGCAAGTGGTGATCCGCCATTGCGATTGATCTCCATCCAGTTCGTGCCATTAAAAACCGGGCTGCTGTTGAATGTCAGAGTGCCGATGGAAGTGCCCGGTGAAATGGTGCCGCCGCTGTTGACGGTAACAACGCCTTCTATCGAACCGGTGCCAGCCAGCACACCGCCATCGACAGCCACGCCACCGCTACCGGTGCCCGAGCCAGAGGCGTTGTTCACGAATAGCCGACCACTGGAGATCGTGGTCCCTGCTGCGTAAGTGTTGGCCGCGGTAAGCCGCAGCGTGCCCGCACCGGCCTTGGCAAGCGCGCCGTTGGCAATCGGCACGTTCACAGAAATATCCACGCCATTTGTCCCGTTGCCGATGGTAAGTGTGCGCGAGCCTCCGCTCAGATCAATGAAACCGGAACTGCCGGCGCCGGCACCATTGGCGATGACCGCGGTGACGTTAGAAAGGGAGTTCATCGCCACATCACCGCTCACGAGAATCTTCGCCGGCATCGTGGCGTGGGGCATGAGGTGGATGGAGTTGAACGTGAGCGTGCCCCCCGCCAGTGTGAAGACCCGATTAGTATCTACCTGCAACGTGTGGACGCTGAAACCGCCGCTACCGCTGAGCGTAACCGGCCCGGAGAATTGGGCGCCGTTAGTCGTTGAATCGGCAGAAGGTGCGTAGTTCACCGTCAACGAACCGCCCGTGATGTTCAATGCCTCGCGCACGTAGAGCTTGCGGACATTGTGAGTGCCAGTGGAGAGCGTGACCGTGATGTTTGTATTTGAACGTTCGAGAATGACCGTGTCGTTCCGCCCGGCCGTCGGGCCGGTTCCGGCAGCTCCGGGCAAACGAGGCGTGGGCAAAGGCCCATTCGTCACGGGCGACACCTGACCGGCGCCTGCCACGGGCGCAATGGGTGTCAGTCCGCTGTTCCAATTTGTCAGCGTGCTCCAATCCCCGTTGCCATCATGCGTCCACACGGCCGGCACGAGTTGGTCCATTAGAAACTCAACCCCTCCGCGGGCGGCGTCGAAATCCAGATTGCTGCCACCATTGTTGAAGCTCTGCAACCGACCGGTGCTCGCGTACTGCCAGAATTGCCACGGATGCGTCGGCCCGCCGTAATCGTCCCACGGCCCGTAAAAGCCGGCATACGTATCCTTCGGCTCCGTCCCCTGCACATCGATGGCTGGCACGTTGGTCTGATTTACCCACCGCGCCACCCAGAGCGTGGGATAGCACGGCCCAATCACCGTCGGGACATTGGCGGCGGGCTTGGACATCTGGTCACGCAGGGAAACGGAAGCCGCTTGGAGGATGTTTGCCGTGTAATTGCCATTCACGTAAATGGCCGGCCGGATGCCCGTCTTCTCGTAGATGCGGTTCGAGAAATCAATGCAGAACTGGGTTAGTTCATTATCAGTCCGGACGCCATCGCCCGCTTCAAAGTCGTGCACCGGCACCAGATATCCCGGCCGCATCCACGGACCTGCCATTTGGATGAAATGATCTGCCTCATCCGTCCCGTTGTTAGGAATGCCGGATGAGTTCAGCGTGCTGGCAATGATCTCAGGCCGCGAAAAATGATATGAGCCCACAAACATGCCGGCCCCAGTGGCACGATTGACGTTCTGTATGAAGTAAGGATCATCGTAACGCTGCGATAGCGTGTTGTTTGGCGGATCGTTATCGGCATTGTTCTGGTCGTAATAGCCGGTCGTACCTCCGCGACTGGAGCGCAGGATTACAAACCGCCGGTTCTCGTTCGTGCGGATGTTGTTCCAGGTGATCTGGGAAATGTTCCCTTGCCATGCCGAAATATCCAAACCCAGCACCCGTTGAATCTGTGCGCCAACGGGCAACGCACTGCCCAACCACGCAGCCGCAAACAACGATGTAACTCTCCAGAGCCAGCCGGAAAAAGGCATGGCCCGGCCCAATACAAGGGAAATGCTCTGGCGAGCAGGACTCTGGTTCACTGTGGATGGAACATAATCGCATCGGCCAAAAGGAACAAGCAAAAGGTCCGACCAACGGCACCCTTTTCACCCGAACTCGCATCCCGCACCTTGCGGAGAAAGACGAAAGCGAGAATGAAACCTAAATCACAATGCTGATACCGGCCGTGTAATCTTATGAGAAATGTAAGGCGCGTCGCGACCGCAATTGCCGCGTTTTGACTTTCCATTCGGCAGTGAATGGTTTACATCGCCCGCCATCCCAGAACCCATGAGTGAGAACGCGCATCCAACGTACCGGCAGGGAATGCTGAACCGGCCCACTTACGGATATCCCGGCCCAGCGCCCAAGCGCCCGACCACGCGCGAGGTGTTGCTCGAGTGGTTCGACGCGATCAGTTTTTGGAAGGATTGCACTCGGTTGATTCCTGCCGGCTACGCGGTTTATCACTTGGCGACATTTGGTTTCTTCGTCTGGTATTTGAGCACCCACTTTTCTCTGAAGACGATAATCGGCACCCTCCTCGCGGCTACTTTTGTTGGCACCATTTACAATACCGTCTGGTATCACCGATATTGTTCGCACCAAGCGTTCAAGTTCCGCAGCCTGTGGTTTGCCCGGATGTTTTTGTGGACGAACCCCGTTTGCTTCCGCGAGGAAAGCTACGTCATCCCGCATCGCATTCATCATTCGCATTCCGACGAACCGGGGGACCCGTACGGCCCGCACCTCGGCTGGTTGGGTAGCTATCTGGCCACCGAAACTCAGCAGAAGACGAATCGCAACCTCACGCCGGCAGAATACGATCGGCTGGCGAAAAGCCTGGCGCACATCGGTTTCGTTGCCAATTCCCACGCTCAATATCAGCGCACGGGCTCAGTAGAAAGCCTCTGGCATTACGCCGCGCGCTTCGCTTCCGCACACGTGTTCTGGGGCGGGCTCGCCTGGCTGTTGGCCGGTTGGTGGGGCGTGGGTGTGTGGATTTCCGGCGTGTTCCTGTTCACGTTCATCGTGCGCGATTTCAATTATCGCGGCCACAGCGCGCTGACAGGTACAGAATCGCACGGCCAACCCGTCAACCAGGTCATTTACGGTCTCATCGCCGGCGAATGGCACGAGAACCATCACCACTATCCACGGCTCGCGCGCAGTGGCTTGAAATGGTGGCAAGTGGACGCGCCTTACTGGGTCATTCTGGGAATGAAATCGTGCGGCATCGTCTCCCAGTGCAACTCCCGCCCACCTGCCACCAAGTTCGGCCCCAATGACGCAGAAGTTGTCGTCTGAAATAATCCAGCTGGCCGGCTCGGTTGTGTTTGCGCCACGATCGCGCAATCACCGTCACGTTGTCGCCCGCAACACTCCACCATCCACCCGCACAGCTGCACCATTAGTGGCACTGGCCAGTGGCGAGCACAGATAGGTCACCAGGTTCGCCACTTCTTCCACGGTGGCAAACCGTTGCAGCAACGAAGTGGGCCGCACATTGCGGAAAAATTCCTTCTCAAATTCCGCCGCCGTCTGTTTCGCTTCGGTCGCCAGCGAGCTCACAAAATCCGAGACTCCTTCGGAAGCCGTCGGTCCGGGCAGCACGGCGTTCACAGTTACGCCCGTGTTCTTGGTCAATTGCGCGATACCGTTCACCAACGCCAGTTCCGCCGCCTTGGTCATGCCGTAGTGAATCATCTCTTCGGGAATCTGAACGCCGCTCTCGGATGAAATGAAGATTACGCGACCCCAGTTTTTCTGAAACATCCCCGGCAGATAGGCACGCGTCAACCGCACGCCGGACAGCACGTTTACCTGGTAAAACCGCTCCCAATCGGCGTCCGGTATTTCCGCAAATGGCTTCGGTTCAAATATCCCAGCGTTGTTGACGAGAATATCCACGGCCGGCAATTGCCGCACCAACTCGGCGCAACCCGCCGCCGTTGAGACGTCCGCCGCGACCCCGTGTGCCTTTGGCCCGAGCCTTTCAGCCGCGGCCCGGGCTGACGTGGAGCTGCGCCCATTCACGATGACGTTCGCGCCTTCCGCCGCCAGCAAGCGAGCGATAGCGAAGCCGATTCCCTTGGTCGAGCCGGTGACGAGTGCGGTTTTGTTCTCCAATTGCAGATTCATGTTCAGTTCAGTTGTGGCCGGTGGGGTTCAACCTGCGGCCAACCTAGTTTGAAAATCTCCCGGTGCAAAATAAAGTACGCCTTCGCAGCAAAAAACTGTGAAGGACTACACATCACCGGCATCTTGCCGACCTAATGACAGCTAGCGATACGTTCCCCCCGCGAACAGGTCGAGCACTACCTGCTACGGACTGTCGCCGACGCCCAGTTCATGCCTGATTGGAACCGACAACGAACCGAAGTGCTTATTTCGCTGCTCCGGGCTTTAATCTTCCTTCGTCCAGATCAATAAACTCGAACATGGTCTGCACCGTGCCGGCCGGCAGACCGATCTCCGCAAGCCGCTCGTTCAAACGTTGCGAGCCCGCATCGCGCCAGCCACGCTTGGTCATGAATGCATTCCAAACTTCAATCTCATCTTCACTCCGCTGCCGGCCGTGTTGAAACGCCCATTCGAGCAATTCTGCGTCGGTCTTTTCTCCCTTCAGCGTCTCCACTTCCAGCGCGTCGTAGCTGATGCCGAGAAACCGACAGCAACGCGCATCGAAGGTCACTGGTGTCGGCGCGCCTCGCATGGCTTGCCAGCCTTCGGGCAACTTCCCCGCTGCGGCCAGCCGCATCTTGTCAAGCAGGCGACCGAAATAGACGATGCCATTAACTTGATCAAACGGGCTGCGCAGCCCGGGAATGATGGTTGGATATGGTTGCGCCATGCGCGCAGTAGAGCACGACTCCGATGGCGGTGCAAGCAAGGCTCGACTGAGTTGCGATCGCGAATTGATTCCAGGCGCCGACGCTTTATGGACTGTCTTCGCTTTTCAAGCCTTTCAACAGCGCGTAGATGGCCATCGCGTGGCCGTGCCCCAACTGGAAATCCGCTTTAAGCCATTTCACGACGTCCCCCGCTTTGACCCCGGGTGCGAGTTGTCGTTTTTGGGTTAAACCCTTTTTCTCGGCAAGCAACCGGAACTCAGCGGGAGTCTTGCCGGTCTTTGCTTGAATATTTTTGAGATAAGTTTGATAGGACATGGCAGTAAACTTTGGCGACGCTCTAAGGTCGTCCGCTCAGTACCGTTGAAAAATCCACGACACCAGCCGGGGTTCGCGCAAGGCCAATCCCGTCCAGACCAGCACCCCAAAGCAGATGGCGAAGGCAGTCGGGAAAGCCCCGCTCCGCTGGATCAGATGGGTCGCTGCCGCGCCCCCGAGATAGCCGGTCAGCAGGATCGCTCCCAGGACAGTCGTTCGGGGAACAGCGTAGATCGTCGTGCAGACGAGCAACAAGATGCCTATGCCGACGGCGAGATTCGGGCCCAGACCCATTTTCTGACAGGCTTCCATCACCGGCGCCACGCGAATCACCTTGGTGATTCCGTCGAAGGCCAGAAACAGCACCACCAACCCGGTGAGACCCACGCCCACTTTCGACATCGCGTTGGGAGCAGTCGTCGCCGCCGCTTGCATGATTGTGTCTTGATTCATAATCACAATCACACCGTAGCGGACGGAGCAAATCACTTATTGTATAAAAGCGACAACTGCTCTCCCCCTTGCGCCGCACGCGCTGGACTCTGTCCGACGAATCGCTGCAGCGAACGCGTGAGATGCGCCTGATCGTAGTAGCCCAACTCGTAAACCACATCGAGGATGGCCACGCCCTGCTTCAAGCGCGACACAGCTTTTCGCGCCCGCTCAATCTGATAAATCGTGCCGCGCGACAATCCGGTGACTTGGAGCACCCGACGTTGCTCCGTCCGCGTCGTGACATTCTGCGCTTCCCCGTGGATTGCCGCCGTCGCAGTGCAGTCCTCCCGGACCAGGCCGCTTCGCACCAACCGACTCACAAACGTCTCCATGTTTTCGTAAGTCGGAAACTCCCACGCTGAGCCAGCCAGCCAGAACGAACGCCCAGTCGCGCCCGGCAGCGTCACGTCTTTGCGGTCGCGCAGATTGCCCGAACGCAGGAGCGGCATGTACGTGCCGAGTTTGAACAGCACGCCAAACCATTCGCCCTCCGCAGGACAATCCGCCAGTGTGGCTTTTGTTTCCGGACCGCGCACCGTGAGACAGGTCTTCCCCTGCAAACGCGTCACGACCATTCCCCAATGACACGAAGCCATGGAATGAAACACGCCTGCCTGATGGCTGTGGCTTCGCCAGACCCGCTCAACGAAGTGCGCGTCCGAGGGGCGATCTTCAAACCGGATGAGTTTCGCCGGTTCCATCACCCCACCAATTGCCGGGACTCACGCCGCAAACAGTCAAGACAGAGATCGCAGCGCAAAGGATTCAACCAACGGCTTGGCCCGGACGTCGCAGTTGGATAAGATTGCACCATGACTTCCAATAGAGCATTTGCCGCTGTAGCGCGCAAGCTACCTGCCCACGCAAAAAAGATTCACGCCGGATGTCCTGACCCGGCGACCTCATTCGTCGTAACCATGTAACGCAACAACTAAACACGATTATGACCGCACCCAACACCAATACCGTTCGACTTCACCGAGTGCTCCGCGCCAAGCCGGAGCGGATTTACCGCGCGTTCCTCGATGCGGATGCCATGACGAAATGGTTACCCCCGCATGGATTCACCGGCAAAGTCCACCACCTCGATGCCAAGGTCGGCGGCACGTTCAAGATGTCCTTCACGAACTTCAACACCCAAAAGAGTCACTCGTTTGGCGGAACCTATCTGGAACTGAAGCCCAACGAACTCCTCCGCTACACCGACAAATTCGACGATCCGAATCTGCCCGGAGAAATGATCACCACCGTCGTGCTCAAAACAGTTATGTGCGGGACGGAAGTGAACGTCACGCAAGAAGGCATACCCGCAATGATTCCCGTCGAGTTTTGTTATATGGGGTGGCAGGAATCGCTGACGCTCCTGAACCAATTGGTCGAGCCAGAGATTCCCGATCAGCCGTGAGATAATTCGACGCCCGGCCCGTGCGAACCGCGCCGCCAAACCGCAACAAGCCAGAGCGGTGCGTTCATCGAGGCACGAAGCGACGGCGGAAACCACCCCGGGCCGGGCTTTTGGGGAAATGGCGTTCATTGCCGCCTTCGCGGTTACCGCTCACCGGCTGGGATTGCGGTCGTGGTTGCGGACGTCGTTGATGACCGCGATGTGGTGGACGAGCGGACTGCCCCGGGTTTGATGGGCTTTGAGTCCCCTGCCTTTGCGGCGGCCGGCGATCTGCTTCAGCCGGATTAAACCCCGGCGTGCCGGCTGAGTAATTGAATCCCTCCGCCTTCTTGCGCACGATGCCGCGACCAATGAACCGTTCCAGCGCACGCAATTCGCTGTGATCTTCGTTGGTCACGAAGCTGATCGCGTCGCCAATTTGATTCGCGCGCCCGGTGCGACCGATGCGGTGGATGTAATCCTCCACGTGCATCGGGAAATCATAGTTCACCACGTGCGAGATGCCGTCCACGTCGATGCCGCGCGCCGCGATATCCGTGGCCACCAGCACGCGCACCGCGCCGTCCTTGAAATCCTTCAGCGCCCGCAAGCGCTGGTTCTGCGAGCGATTCGAATGCAACGTGGCGGTGCGCACTCCCTTCTGCTCCAGCTGCCGGGCCAGACGATCCGCGCCGTGTTTCATGCGCGAGAACACCAGCACCATGTCCATTTGCGGGTCGCGCAAGAGATGCAGCAGCAGCGAGGTCTTCAGGTGCTTTGGCACTTCATACACAAACTGGGTAACCGTTTCCGCCGGATTGGAGCGTCGCCCGATCTGGATGGTTTTGGGATGATGCTGGAATTCGTGCGTGAGCGCCTCAATCTCCTTGGACAACGTCGCAGAGAATAACAACGTCTGCCGTTGTTTTGGGAGCTGTTGCACGATTCGACGAATCGACGGCAGGAATCCCATGTCCAGCATCCGATCGGCTTCGTCCAGCACGAGGAACTTCAATTGGGAGAAATCCGCACAGCGCTGGCCCATCAGATCAAGCAACCGCCCCGGACACGCAATGATGATATCGGTGCCCGCGCGCAACGCCCGGATTTGCGGCTGCTCGCCGACGCCGCCGAACACGGTGGCCACCGTAAGCGACAGGTGCTTCGCGTAAATGCGGACGTTTTCCTCGATTTGCACCGCCAGTTCGCGCGTGGGCGCGACGACCAATAGCTTGGTGCCCCGGCGCGGGTTCGGTGGGAGCGCCGCCATTATGGTAAGAATCGGCAGGGTGAACGCCGCGGTTTTGCCCGTACCCGTCTGCGCGATGCCAATGAGGTCGTGCCCCGCGATGATCGGCGGGATGGCGGCAGTTTGAATCGGCGTTGGTTCGGTATAACCGGCTTCGGTGACCGCCTGCAAAATCCTGGCATCAAGGCCAAGTGGTCGAAATGACATAGCCGACGAGGATAGCAAGCGTGCCTGCGATGGCACGTCCTAAAAATACCTCAATTAACCGAGCGGCAACAGGTCAGCATCGGCCGCAGCTCGCTGACTGGCGTTGAACTCTCGCAGGCTTTCGGCCAGTTGCTCCTTCGAATGGCTGGCTTTCAGTGTCTCGATGGCAGCCGTGGCCAATGCGTCGCAGCGTTCGTTGCCCGTATCGCCGGCGTGACCTTTCACCCAATGCCACCGCACCTGATGCGCCGCAGCTGCGGCATCGAGTTGCCGCCACAAGTCCTCATTTTTCACCGGCTGCTTCGCCTGCGTCCGCCACCCGTTGCGTTTCCAGCCACGCAACCATTTCGTGATGCCATCGCGGAGATAGTTGGAATCCGTGTGGAACTCCACCGCGCACGGTTTTTTCAGCGCGGTCAACGCCTCAATCGCCGCTTGTAATTCCATGCGATTGTTCGTGGTTGCCGCCACACCGCCGCTTAGTTCACGGACGTGCGCACCGCTGGTCAATACGGCTGCCCAGCCACCCGGCCCGGGATTGCCATGGCACGCACCATCTGAATGAATTACGACTTCGCGCATATCAAAATGACTTTCGTTCCCCCTCGCCCCCTTGGGGGAGAGGGCCGGGGTGAGGGGGCTCTTCGAGATCACTGGCCCAGTCCGGGATCGGAGCAGAAAATTCCACCGGCTGGTGGGTCAAGGGGTGGACAAACTTGATTCGCCAGGCATGCAGACACAACGGAGCGTCACCCACGGCCAATGTTTGCGTGTCACCAAGTTTTTGCTCAGTCAGATAAACGCCATCGCCACAGACCGGAAAACCCAGATGCCAGAGATGCACGCGGATTTGATTGGTTCGGCCGGTCAACGGCATCGCCTCCAGCAACGTCGTGCCATCAGCCATGCGTTGCCGCACTCGGAATTCGGTGCGAGCCGCCAATCCACCGGCCGAATCCACGACGCGCGAACCGAGTTCGCCGGATTCAGCGCTGATGGGAGCATCGCAACTGAAAACGTCTTCCTCCGGCCAGCCTTGCACGCGCACCAGATAAGTCTTCTGAACCTGGCCGCGCGCGAATTGCGGTTGTAAGCGGCCCGCAAAATGACGCGTGCGCGTTACCAGCACCACGCCGGTCGTGTTCGCGTCGAGCCGATGCGCGGGAAATGGACGTTGCGGATGATAAACCTCGTTGAGAATGTGCTGCAGCGTATTGCGATAAAACCGACCGCCCGCGTGCATCGGCAAGGGCGCGGGTTTGCTCAATGCGATCAACGCTTCATCCTCATGCAGGATTTTCACCCCCCCATCCACGGCAGGCTCGGTCACGTTGGGAAAGATGTGGCGGTAACGCTCGCCCGAGCGCACCAGTTGCGTCGCGGCCATGGCTTCCTGCTTCAGATTCACCACGAGTCCGCCGGTGCATTCCGATTCCCACGTGGCCCGAGAGACGTTCTTCACCACCCGGCAGAGCGTGTCCAACAGCGTCTTGCCGTCGCAATCCTCCGGCACATTGATGGACTTGTAATTGTCGCGCGGCACGCTTCCCGGCAACGGTGTGATTGCGCGTTGGATCGCCGCGTGCCGCTTCGCAATGGTCTCGGTCACTTGCTCAACCGGCGTCTTGAAGCAATACGGACACGATTGCCCGGGCACATAACGTCGATCCTGCTGCTCCGTTTCGGTCAGCGGCGTCTGACAGCGGAAGCATTGGGTGGAGTCCGTCTCTTGCAAACTCGGGTCGAGCCCCACCCGTTGATCGAAAACGAAACACTCTCCGTCAAAATGATCACCGCCACATTCCTCGAAGTATTTGAGGATACCGCCCTCAAGCTGGAAAATGCTTTTGAATCCTTCGCGCTCCATGAACGGTCCCGCCTTTTCACAACGGATGCCGCCCGTGCAAAACATTACGATCGGTTGCGCTTTGAGCTCCGGCGGCAAGCGGGGGACGGCGTCGGGAAAGTCGCGGAAATGATCCACCCCGATGGGCCGCGCCTGCTTGAACGTGCCGAGCTTTACCTCGTAATCGTTGCGGGTGTCGAGCAAGGTGACGGGACGTCCTTCATCCAGCCATTGTTTCAACTCTTTGGCAGAGAGCTTGGGCGCCGGACGCTGCGCGGGATCGATGCCCGGGACGCCAAATGCGATGATCTCCTTCTTGATCCGCACCAACATCCGCCGAAAGGGCTGGTGCTCCGTCCGGCTGAATTTGAACTGTAAATCCGCGAGACCCGCATGGCTCCGCAACTCCACGATCAATTGGTCCACGTTCTCTTGCTCGCCGGCGATGAACAGATTGATGCCTTCAACACTCAACAGGATAGTGCCTTTGAGCCCCCAACCGCGGCACAACGTCAGCAACCGCACCCGCAACGAACGCAGTTCCGACAACGCCACAAATCTGTATCCGGCAATATTGACAATCCGTTTCATCAAACGCGGCAGAGCCTAGCGGAACTTTTGCCGCACGCCAGCCACGGGCTAAACTTTTCTTCAAATTCCTCATTAGGATTGGGCAGATCTGAATCACGGCGGAGCGCGGCTGTGTCGCAGACCAGCCGCAGCGCGTCGAAAGGCTGCGCCTGGTCGAGGACGACACAGCCGCGCTCCAACGGCGCTGGAATTTTCGTCCAGCACTTACTAATCTCCCGCACTTGCAATCCGCCGCACCAGATCATTACGCCACGCTCGGTCTTGACCGGGATTGCGCCGATAACCAAATCCGCGCCGCTTACCGGTTGCTCACCAAGCAGCACCATCCCGATGTTAACGGCGGTTCGCGCGCGGCCGTCGCCCAAACGCAAGCGTACAACGCCGCCTACGAAATCCTGAGCGATCCCATGCGGCGCCGGGAATACGATGCTGAACTCGCCGCCCGGAAAACGCCCCCCACCGTTGCCGGCAAGTCCATGCGCAACCTCACCAAGGAAGTTCAGCTGCGCCTTGAAGATTTCCTGCGCGGCACCACGCTTGAAGTAGTGGTGAATGATTTTGCCAATCAGGCCCGCACGGAAACCTACGAGCTTATCGTGCCCCCGGACACCGCGCCGGGTGCGCGCTTTCGCTTGCCCCGCAATGGCGGTGGATTCTTGCTCGTGCGCGTGAAGGCGCGGCCTGATTTTCGGTTCAAGGTTCGTGCCGCCGATCTGCGCTGCGATTTGAAGATTAATCCCCAGCGTGCCCTGCAAGGCGGCACGGAATCCGTGCGCAGCGTGACGGGAAATTATCTGCGGGTCCCGATCCCGCCGAAAATAGCACGCGGTGAAACCATCCGTCTTCCCGGCGAAGGTCTGCCGAAGGCGCACGGTGGGCGCGGCGATTTGCTGGTCCGCATTCCCTACAGGCCTGACGTGCGCGTCCGCCGGAACACAAATCGCTGACTCGCGTTGGGTTTGGCGTCACGGGCTCGCTTTGGACGGGCGCTCACTGACATTAAGAGCGGCACGTTGCCCCGCGGGGTCTGAAAGGTTCAATTTGGGAACGAGGCTGAAACGACGTTGCAAAGCGCACACGAGATAAAACAACCATACCTGCAAGTGTAGCTTCCAGCCGAGATTCGTATTGCCCGCGACCAGATTATTCACCGCCCATTCCATGCCGCGCGGCGGTTTGGGCGCCATGAAGACTTCGAAAGCATGATTGTCATAGAACATCTTGATCATTCGCAAGAAGACGGTGCACATCTTCTCCACTTCCCGCGTGTAGCGGGCCTGGGCGCGCTTGCTCAAGGGTTTCCCGGCCCGATCGGCAGCCAGAACTTCATTGGCCGCGCGAAAGCCAGACTTCACGGCCAACATCACGCCCGAGGAAAAAATGGGGTCAATAAAGCCCGCCGCGTCGCCGATGAGCAACCAACGCGGGCCCGCGTTCTGTAAATGCCGATACGTGTAGTCGCCGGCAAAGGTAAAATCATTCACGCGGACCGCATCCCGCATGCGCAGACGCAGTTCGGAGGTGGACGCAACCACGTGTTCGAAGCATTCGCCGGGCTTCATTTCGGTGGCCCGAAAATGGTCGAGCGTCTGCACCAGGCCAATGGATGTCTTCTCGGCATCCAATGGGATCATCCAAAACCATCCGAAATCCAGTCGCACGACGGTGATGTGACCATCCGCCGGCGGCTGGTTGCGGCGAACGCCACGAAAATGTGCGAAGGTCGCAAACTTCTTCGGCAAACCAAGATCAGTTTTTGGAAGCTGAAGTTGTTTGCCGAGAAACGCATCGCGCCCGCTCGCATCGAGAATCCAGCGTGCCGATAATTCATGCTTCACGCCTTGGCGCTCGCAAATCATTTTTACCCCTTCATCCGTCACGGCTGCGGATTGCACCCGGGTTTCCTGCCACACCTCGCAGCCGAGCGACGCCGCGTGATCCAGGAGCAGATGATCAAAGCGGGCGCGTTCCACCTGAAAGGTCTGCGCGTATCCCGGCGCGAGATAGCGGCCAAAGATGATGCGGATCATCGCCGAGGAATTGCCCAACACGAATTCCGCGCCCAGCTTGGGCATGAAACCGCCGGCTTCCAATTTCTCCCACACGCCGATCGCCCGCAGCTCGTCATTACCATAAGGAATCAGCGATTCCCCCACGTGAAACCGGGGAAATCGTTCACGCTCCAGAATGAGAACCTTCTTGCCCGCTTTGGCCAGAGTGCTTCCGGCGGTGCTGCCGCCAGGCCCCCCACCGATGATGATGACGTCGTAAAGCATGCTTGAGAATTCAAGCTCTTGAATCTCCCGCGCCAAAACAAGATGAAAATCCAAATATGCTGATGCGTTGCGCAAGTCGATGCTCGCTCAGGCGGGAGATGCGAGTTGGATCTTTAGTCCGACCCCATTCACATTCCGCGGCTCCGGCCTACAGTCGGACTTCGTCCAAATGAACGCCAAGATCGGCGGAGGACTTCGCGAAAATTCTAAATCAACGCTGATTTGAATGGGTGTCAGCAAGGCGGCTCTGTTCTATCATGGCAAGGCGGCGCTGCCACCGCTACTTCTCCGCTCCGCGCCCGAGTTCAGCGAGCTTAAGCACGGTGTTCCAATTCCGCGCGGTATTGGTCACGCCGATCCACTTGTCGAATTTCTCGGCCATCTTGCAAGTCCCAAAACCATACGGCGTGTGGATGTAAGCGACTCCTTCGATGACCTTGATGTCCTCAGCTTTCACTGCGCAGTCGCGAATGCGTTCAACGTCTTCCGCCTTCGGCGCCGTCTCAAGCAACGCCGCGTGCACCGTGGTCGGCGCACTCGCCGCGGCCTTGGCGAATGGATTGTTCGCGATCAAACCGTCCCACGCGGCCAACGTCGGTGCGAAGATCGCCTTGTCGAAAGCGAAATGGTTGCGGCAAAGCTTCGCGATGGTGGCAATGACCTGCTTCTGGTTCAGCCGGCTGCGCACGATAGCGTTGCCGCTGTTGATGTACGTGGCCACGTTCTCAAAACCCGCCTCGGCGAGTTTCGCGCGGAGCACTTTGACCGGAAGTTGCGTTTTCCCGCCGACACCGCGGAAGAGAATTAGATAGACAGTACTTTTCATCAACGGACCATTATTGGCACTTGGGCTGCGGCGATCAACTCTTCGGCGGCCATTGCACGCCGGCGAGTTCTTTCGGCAATTGCTTCGGGTCAACCGGGTAGATGAGTGACAAGTCGGGCTTGGTTTTTGCCGTGAGCAGCAATTCCATTTCCTCGGGTGCGCCGACGATAAGCCAGAGCACCTCAGCATCCGTGTCGTTGAATATTTGGCGCAATTGGTCCGGACCGACCAGCACGCCGCCGTGGCGCGGCACGGTCAGTGTATCGTCGCCCACGCGCATTCGACCTGTGCCTTCGAGCACGAAATAAAACTCCTCCTGCCGGATGTGTTTGTGCAGTGTGCCGGCGCTCTTGGGCGGATACCGCCAAATCCGCGCGCTGAGATTCTCGCTCCCCGTGCGCTCCAGAAAATCCGCATTGGGGATTTGCATCATTCTGGAAGTTTGCCAGGAAAGATCTTCCGGCTTGATGAGGTGATAACCTTGAATCGCTTTCATTGGTTGCCTGTTGGTTGAAGAAACACACTTTCTTAAATCCATCCCATTTGTAAACCAATGAAAAGCGATTTGTTCGATCTGTCGTTGGGCTGGAGTCACCAACTGGGTGAAACACCCCATAGTGCCACACCGCTTCCTGGCCTATTCTCCGTGTCATGAAAGCTATCCGGAAAACAAACCGATTCTTTCTGAATCGAGGCGACCCGATGCCGCTTTGGATGAAAGCGCGAGCCCAGGCGATTGGATTCCGACCCGAAGACCTCGAACGAACGCACTGGAAAAAAGTGATGCGTTCGATGTTTGAGGGACAAAGCCTCGTCGAGAATGTTTCACCTTGAGAACGTCTAAACTCTCACCGCCCCCCGAAAGCCCCGCGCGGCGTAATACGACTGCGCGCCGTTGCAGCCGATGAAGACGCGACCGTAACCGCGGCCGCCCCAGAGCGCGCCACCCTGCTCGCGAAAATCCGCCAGGGTGGCGATCCAGCTCGACGTCTTCGTGTCGAACTCCCCCGCTTTTGCAGCGCGAGGTATTCCTCCTCCGTCAACAGCGCGATGCCCATCTCCGCCGCCAAATCCATCGCCGCGGTTCTGGGCCGGGCCTCCTTCCGCGACAACCAGCCTTCGCGGTCGTAACACACGCTGCGCCGGCCGGCTGGACTTTCGGGCGCGCAATCCATGAAAACGAATTCGCCCGACTTGCCCCACACCACATCCGGTTTGCCGCCGGTGCGTTCCATTTCCGCGAGCGACCACAGCTTGTCCGGCTTGGCCTCCAACCGCGCCTGCACCTTGGCCCACCCCAAACCTGGGTGACGGGCCTTTGTTCGCGTCAAACCGGACTTTCAACGCGGCCAGCAATTCGTCGCGTTGTTTGGGGGACAAGTTATTTTTGGCACTGGCGTTTGGCTTCATAGCTTGGGTGATCGTCGGCAAAGTAAATCAATTCGGAGAACGTGCCACAAGCCGGGCGAACAATTCGCCGGAGCGCGGCTGTGTCGAAGACCAGCCGCAGCAATGTTCAAATCGGAACTGCGCTACAGATTTCACACGCCATCTGGTTTTCAATGCTGCTGCGACTGGCTTTTAGCACAGTCGCGCTCCGTCACAGTTTCAATACGGCATACTCATCTCGAAACCGCGCGCTGCTCCACGGCCATGCTTTCGGGTCGAGGACCAAACCCGCCTTCGCCGGATTGCCCTCGATGTATTTGCGCGTCTGCAACTCAAGCTCGCTGTCGCGCATGTATGTGTCCCAATAATCCGCCTGCCAAAGCTCGCCGCGTCGCTTCAGCATCCGGTTCGCTTTTTGCGCCGTGTATTTCTTCCAGCTCTCCAGAATCTCCGCCATCGGCGTAGCGTCCACCTTGAACAACGCGTGAACGTGATTTGGCATCACCACCCACGCGCGCAGGTCATAACGCTTGCCGTGGAAGAAGCGCACCGCATCTTCGACCAGGCTGGCTATCTCCGGCTTGCGCAGGTGGCACTGACCACGTCCTCGGTCGAGATACGCTTCCAATTCCGCTCGCCGTTGCTGATCGTCCTCAATTTTCCAGAGATGTTCCCACTCGGAGCGAAGCGTTTCGGGAAATGAGTCGGCCAATCGGAACGTGACGAATTGCGTCAAACCCGGCTCATCGCGATGCGGCAGATAACCGCGCTCATTCCAGCCACGAAAACCTTGCTTGAGGTTTTCAATCTTCGGCGGCGATGACCAGCGCCGCTTGCCTTCGACCAAATCACGCACGCCCGGATTGCGCGGCGGCCTAGAAGGACGCGGTTTGGGTGGCTGACTCACGCGAACATTGAGCCGAAAACACGCGAACGTCGCAAGTCTGGGAACGCCCCGGAGCGCGGCTGTGTCGCCGAGACCAGCCGCAGCAGCTTCGCAACAAGTGGCGCATGGGAATGATCAACACGGCTCGACGTGCGGACGTGCTGCGGCTGATCCCGCGCGGCGCGGGACACAGCAGCGCTCCGCCACCGGGCTGCGACGGTGCGCACAGCGCCATTCGCAGCAGCGTGGAGGGCGTAGGTGATGCTGCAGGTCGGGATTCAAAGGAGCGATCCCTCTTTTGGTAGTCCGTAGGTTTGATTTACTTGAAGCTATCTATGGCCACCAAATCCGACTTCATGGCTGCTGAGGAAATCAAAGCGATTCTTCACGGCAAAGACAAAATCGAACAGGAGCGAATAATACTCTGGGTCGCCGAAAGTCTCGGTCTGGCTGGAAGTCCGAGCATCCTTGCTGGAACGGCTGCACCGCCCGCAGCCGCTCCCGCAGTTCTACCAGCATACGCACAACCTTTAGGCGCTCCGCTCCAGAGGTCAAAAGACATCAAAACATTCGTCAATGAAAGAAATCCGAAGAGCGACGTGCAGTTTGCTGCTGTGGCTGCTTATTTTTACCGCTTCGAATCCTCGCCAGGCGAACGCAAGGAAATCTTAGTGCCGAAGGAGTTGGACGAAGCTGGACGCCAGGCTCGAGGCTACAGTTTCAAAGATGCTCGGAAGACGTTGAACAACGCTGTGGCATTGGGTTACTTCGATCGCGCAGGCGATGGACAGTTTAAGTTGAACGCAGTTGGCGAAAATCTAGTGGCAATGACGCTGCCCGGCACAGGTGGCGAGGTGAATGGAGGCAACGCTCGACGCGCAACAAAGAGGAAGAAGAAAAACCGCGCCGCAAAAACAAAGGCCAAGTAATTTATGGCCGATGCGCTCGGTGCAGTTGAGGCGGCGATTCGGGAGGTGTCAAAGGCTCGCCAATCAGTCATGCGAAAGAAATCGAAGCAGGTTTCTTCTGCAGACGAGATTGACCAGTTGAAATCGGTCGCCTTTGCGTGGTTTCAGTCGCACCAGCCAATTGTCAAAGCGCATCCATCAAATCCTGACCTCGCGTCTGTGGACTTGGCCTATCGAACTGTGATGAACTCGACGGGCCGACACGCATCCCGGAAGACGTATGCTGACGCTTTGCTTGAAGCGCGCTTGTGGAAGCCCGTGGCTTCATTGCGGCTAATTTTCACGCCGCGCCACCAATAGTGGCAAACGTCACTAACGACGCGCCACCAAACTTTGCTCCTCTCGCAGCAGATGCAATCATGCAGGCGATTTTGCAGCGGCGGTGGGATGAAGTTCAGCGTTGTCTTTCTTCCAAGTCAAATCTCGCTGCCACGGTGATGATGGGCGGCCTTCTCGAATCACTCCTTCTCGCCAGAATCAATAGTAGCCCGGACAAAGCTGCCGTATTCAAAACGAAGTCAGCTCCGCGCGACAAGGCGGGCAAGACCCTCATGCTTCCGGAGTGGAAGCTTATTCACATGGTGGAAGTTGCGCATGAATTGGCGTGGATTACAAAGTCGGCGAAAGATGTCGGTAACGTGCTCCGTGATTTCCGTAACTATATTCACCCGCATAAAGAATACACCGATGGCGTTTCGATATTGGACGAGGACGCCCGCATGTTTTGGGAAGTCACCAAGTCGGTTACCCGACATGTTCTTGCTTCAGTTGGCAAGAGTCCATAGTGCGCCAGCGGAGCGCGGCTATGGGCGAAGCCCTAGCCGCAGCAGTTTCGCGTGGCCGCAGGCGCTCGGAGAATTCAACGCGGCTTGGTGTTCGGGCATTGCTGCGGCTGGTCTTCGACACAGCCGCGCTCCGGCGCTCCCACGCTTCACACTTTCGCGTAAACCTCCGCGCCCTTTTCCACAAACTCCTTCGACTTTTCTTCCATCCCCTTCTTCAGCGCCTCTTCCTCGGCGATGCCTTGTTCGGCGGCGTATTTGCGGACGTCTTCGGTGATTTTCATCGAACAAAAATGCGGGCCGCACATGGAGCAGAAGTGCGCGGTCTTTGCGCCTTCCTGCGGCAACGTTTCGTCGTGGAACTCGCGCGCGGTGACGGGGTCGAGGCTGAGGTTGAATTGATCTTCCCAGCGGAATTCAAAGCGCGCCTTGCTCAGCGCGTTGTCGCGGTATTGCGCGCCGGGATGGCCCTTCGCCAGGTCGGCGGCGTGGGCGGCGATCTTGTAGGCGATGACGCCGTCTTTCACGTCCTTCTTGTTCGGCAGGCCGAGGTGTTCCTTGGGCGTGACGTAACAGAGCATCGCGCAGCCATACCAGCCGATCATCGCCGCGCCGATGCCGCTGGTGATGTGGTCGTAGCCGGGCGCGATGTCGGTGGTGAGCGGCCCGAGCGTGTAGAACGGCGCTTCGCCGCACCACTCGAGTTGCTTGGCCATGTTTTCCTCGATCATGTGCATGGGCACGTGGCCCGGGCCTTCGTTCATCACTTGCACGCCTTTGGCCCAGGCGCGCGTCGTGAGTTCGCCCTGCACTTTGAGTTCGCCGAATTGCGCTTCATCATTCGCATCAGCAATCGAGCCGGGACGCAGGCCGTCGCCGATGCTGAACGCGACGTCGTAGGCGGCCATGATGTCGCAGATGTCGTCCCAGTGGGTGTAGAGGAAATTTTCCTTGTGATGCGCGAGACACCATTTGGCCATGATGCTGCCGCCGCGCGATACAATGCCGGTCATGCGGTTCGCCGTGAGCGGCACGAAGCGCAACAACACGCCGGCGTGGATGGTGAAGTAATCCACGCCTTGCTCGGCCTGTTCGATGAGGGTGTCGCGGAAGAGTTCCCACGTGAGGTCCTCGGCTTTGCCGCCGACTTTTTCGAGCGCCTGATAAATCGGCACTGTGCCGATGGGCACGGGCGAGTTGCGGAGAATCCATTCGCGCGTGGCGTGGATGTTCTTGCCGGTGGAAAGGTCCATGACGGTGTCAGCGCCCCACTTGGTGGCCCAGCGCATCTTCTCGACTTCCTCCTCGATGCTGGACGCGACGGCGCTGTTGCCGATGTTGGCGTTGATTTTCACGAGGAAGTTGCGCCCGATGATCATTGGCTCGGATTCGGGGTGATTGATGTTGTTCGGGATGATGGCGCGCCCGGCAGCGACTTCGCTTCTCACAAATTCCGCAGTTATCTCTTTCGGGATTCTTTGAGGAAAGCGGGCGAACACGCTTGGAGTAAATGCGGAGTGCGGAGTGCGGAGTGCGGAGTGTTGTGCGCTCCCGGCATGCTGCTTGTTCAAGTCGTTGCGCGTGTTGTCGCCGCTCAATTCCGCAATCCGAATTCCGCAATCCGCACTTCGCAGGTTCTCGCGGATGGCGATGAATTCCATCTCCGGCGTGATGATGCCCGCGCGGGCGTAGGCGAGTTGCGTAACGACTTTGCCCGCCTTCGCGCGAAGCGGGCGGCGGCGTTGCGACGTGAGGCCGGGAAATTCCACGAGGCGATTCTTCTCCGCCTTGCTGGCGTATTCGGCGTGTTTGCCGGAGAGATAACCATTGTCCTGCGGCTTCACTTCGCGACCATCAATCTCCTCGACGTCACCGCGGTCACGAATCCACTTGTCACGCAACGCGGGCAGGCCTTGCTCGGACGTGCCGGTGAACGCGGGGTCGCCCCACGGCCCGGAGCAATCATAGACGCGGACGGGATCATTCGGCGTGACCGCGCCGGTGTAAGACTTCGTGTCAGTGACGCTGATCTCGCGCATTGGCACACGAACATCCGCATGAATCTGGCCGGGCGTATAGACACGCTGGCTGTTCGGCAATTGTTCGCTGCTGTGCGGTTCAAATGATTCTTTGGATGCGATCATAATCTTTAAAGCGTGTTAAGGTTCGGGAGAAAACCGGAAGGCGGCGAGAGTTGTCGAACTTCCTGCGCTGGCATTACCCAACAGGTTCAACGGGTCTCCCGAGACATCGGGACTCTCAGCCGTTCCAACGGCTCCCCAGTGACAACCAGACTTTAGGACTGCCCGACAGCAGGGTCAACGAAGTTGTTGCGCGAATTGAGCCCCTTTCCCTCCGTTGTCAGGCAGCCGGTCGAGGGTTAAATCACTGGGTGCAAACCGACCTTATGGCCGGCTGCCGGATGCGCTCTCCACCGCTGAAATCAACTGTTGCGCCATGGCATTCAGCTGGGCGGCCAGCGTTGCGTCCTGTGGCGCAACCTGGGCAGTTACTTTGTTCTGAAATGCGCGGAGTTGGTTCAAAGCCGGCGTGAGGTCACCGCGTTCGAAGGACGCAGCCGCGGCCCGCAGCGTGACTTCCAGGGCATGCCGCAACTTACGATCAAGGCTCGATTCCTCCATTACCATGATGATAACGCCGAGCGATTGCGCGGGCGTAATCACATCGAAGCTCGTCGCTGCCAGGCTGCTAGTCTTACCATCATCAACTTCGAGCGTCACCGTGTGGGCGCCCACATTCAGGGCGTTGGTGGTCGCCACCGCCGAGGCCAATTCATTGGTACTGTCCCGCCAGCGGTAAGTAAGCGGATCATTCTCTGCATCGCTTGACGCGGAGCCATCCAGTCCGACCTGCGCACGCAAGCCGTCGGGCGAAATGACCAACTGGTTGGTCACGGAGGGAAACACGGCGAGCGGGGCGACTTGGATGCGGGCGACTGGGGCGTCGTTAATGGGCAGCACGTTGATCGTCACCGCGACGCTGGGAGAGGTGAAATGGCCGTCCGTCGCCTGAAAAGTAAACCCATCGGCGCCGCTGAAGTTGGTGGCCGGCCGATAAGTCAAAACGGGAGGACTGCCACTGAGCGCGCCGTGCGCCGGCGGCGCAAAGCTGAAGGTCAGACTATCACCATCCGGATCCGTTCCTGCGAGCGTAATCGTCGCCGTTGAATCTTCGTTGAGCGTCACAGTTTGCGGCAGGGCGATCGGCGGATCCGCGACCGGCTGGACGGTGAGGCTGACGATTGCCGGCGCCGAAGATACCCGGCCGTCACTGACCACGAAGCTAAACGCGTCCGCGCCGAAGTAATTGGCAACCGGCCGATAGGTAAGATAGGGCGACACACCCGACAACGTCCCGTGGGCGGGATTAGTCACGACGGCGTAGGTCAGCACATTGCCGTCGGCGTCGCTGCCGCTGAGTGTAATGGCCAACGCGCCATCCTCGGGCAGCGTGACCAGTTGGGGATTGGCGCCGGGAATGTGGTTGAGCGTCAGTACCGCCGTACTGCTGGACACTGCGCCGAGCGTATTGCTCACGCGGACCGCGTAGTTCCCGGCCAGATTCGCTTGCACGTTCACAAGTGACAGAACGGGATTCGTGGCGTTGGGCAGATTGGTGCTGAAAAGCTGCCACTGGTACCGCAGCGGCGACAGCCCAGTGGCACCAACGGTGAAGGTCGTGTTGGAGCCAATCGTTACCACCTGACTCTGCGGTTGGGCCGTGATGATCGGCGGCCCCGTGGGCGTGAAGCTGACCTGATCCAACCAACCGCTATCCGACCCAACGCTCAAACTGCCATCTTTGGCGTACGACCAGCGCAAGGTATGGGTACCAGAAGGGATCGAATAGCTGGGTTGTTGCCAAACGGTATCGCCTGAAATACTGGCCAGCAACGCATCGGAGCGATAAAAGCGCAGATAGTCAAAGCCCGTCTCGGACGACGTCCGCCACCAGAATGACAACGTGCCCGGGCCCGTTACGGTTGTCATGATGCTGGAAGTTTGGTTGCCCAGAATCATTCCGCTGACGGCGGCGTCAATCGCATCGTGGCTCAGGTTGGTCTGGCCGCGCCAGAATCCATTGCCGGTGGTGGTCCAGACAAAATTCGTGTTGTCCACGGCCTCGGCCAACGTCACTCCCGGCAGCACCGTCAAGGTCGCACGCGCCGAGGACACCGAGCCGAAGGCGTTGGTCGATGCCAGCCAATACCTGCCGGAGGCGGCAAAATCGACGTCGGCCAGCAACAAATTAGTGCCGAGTGCACCGATAATCGGAACGCTGCCAGAGAGCTGGTTGCTGAACCACCATTGGTGGCTCATCGGCAAGCCTCCGCTCGCATGGACCACGAAGGCGACGGTGCTGCCGCGGTCCACCACCTGATCCACCGGCTGCAACACAATGACCGGCGGCGTATCATCGTCCACGATGATCAAGCTTTTGCTCGCACTTCCAAACCCCGCGGCGGAGGCAGACACAAGGACGGAGCGGTTGCCGTCCGGATTCAAGTTGTTGATGAATGTGAGGGTGAAGAACGCATTTGACTGGCCAGCCGGAACGATGGCGGTCGCGGGCACGGACAACTGCGCGGGCGCGCCAGACACCAGCGACACCGGCAGATTGGTGAGCGTAATGCCAGAGAGTTGCACCTGTCCGCCGCCAGCCCACGTCCCACGATTTTCCATGGCCGAAACGGGAAGCAGCACCGAGAGCGCAGCGGTTTCATTATCAAGCACCGTCACGGTGGCGCTGCCGGACGACCAATTTTGTACTCGGGCCGTAACCGTGGCTGTTCTTGGTCCATCAATCTCCTGATCATTGATCACCGAGGCGGTGAAGGCAGCCTCCGCTCGGCCCGCGGCAATGACGACGAGCGGCGGAACCTGAAGTTCAGTAGGATCGTTCGATACCAGTTCGACCACAACCGCCACGGGTACTGCGGTAGCAAGAGAAACCACTCCTTTCAGAGGCGCGACGTCTTCCACTGCCGTCGTCGGCAAACTCAATTGGATGGAGTTTGTCTCGTCGTCAAAAACGCGGATGGGCCAGGTCAGCTTGCTGAAACCCGGGGCCGATGCGGAAAGCGTCGCGGTCTGCGTGCCGTCGATTTCGAGGTCATCAACCACGGTCAGATCGAATACAGCGTTGGTCTGACCAGCGGGCACGACGATTTGATTCACCACGGTGAGTTCAGTCAGGTCTCCCGAAGCCAGCGTCACGACGAGATTAGTCCCGAGTGGCTGGCTCAATCGGACCGCGCCCTGCCCCGTCAAGATGCCAGAGCTTTCATTCACCGCACTGGGCGCGACCAACGACCATGGCAGCGTGCAATTCCCGTAGGCCCTAAAGTCGCTTTCCGTGAATCCCTGAGGGACACCGTTACCCCGGGAGAGACCCACCAATCCGCCAACGCTGCCAACGTTCAAATATGTGAGGCGAATGCGACCGTCGAAGAAAAGCTCGATCTGGAACCGGTTGGTCGAGCCCGGGTTGCCGTAATCGGGGACATTCAGGTAAGTAACGGCCACCCGATCGCCCAGTTGTCGCCACGAAACCGCGCCGCCCGCCGACGGATCGAGATCGTTGAACAGCGCCGCCACCCGCGATTGGTCAAAGTGCGCGGCAAATGATTCCGTGTATCGGGTGTCGCCCTGCCCTTGCGTGAGATATCCATTGCTCCCGACATACAGCGTACCAGTACGATTGCCATAAATCGCCACCGTCGCGCCGCCGGTGAGCGTGATGGGCACAGAGCTGTCGTCCGCCAGCGTTAGCGCGACACCACCGGAAGGATCGGTCAGAAAGGCGCTCACGTTTTGACGGCACACCGAATAGAAACTCCCGGACCCGTTCGGGGTGAAGGTAATCATTTGATTATCGAGGTCATTATCAGCATCTGCGAATAGCTCAGTGAAGTAATCCGTTGCTCCGATTACCAGCGTGACCCTTCGGGTTTGCACCACTTGCGTAACGTGATTCGAAAACAGCAACTCTTCAGTGTAGATACCGGCCGGAAAATTATTGACCACCGGGTCAACGCCCACGGTAAGCGGTAGCGCCGGACCGCGCGACAGCAGCGTGCCGTTCGTCGCTGAAACCGTGACCCAGCCAACGGGCGGGCGGAGCTCCCAGCGCACGAGGTTGGCGCTTTGGTTGGTAAGCGTGTAAACCGACGCGGCCGGCGTGAAGGGCCCACCGACTGGCCCGGTCACAAGCAAGTCGGTGAACGGGATGATGAACAAGTCGTCCGGCAGATCGAACGCCTCTTTCACACCGTCCGTTGTCTGGCTCCCCGGCGAGGTCGCGCTGGCGCCCATGCCCCGTTTGGCAAACGCGGCCCAGAGTTCCGGCAGGTTAGCCCCGCCCTGGCTGACAATGTCCGCCTGCAAAATCGCGTCCCGCGCCTGAAGGAAGTTTGGATTCGCCGGGCAAAGATTCATTCCATCGGTCACCAACCGCAGGATCAGTTCGTTGCCGACGGCAAAACCGTGTTTGCGAATCAGATTGGCTCGCGCCTCCCAAAGGGTCACGCACCAGACTTCGCCCTGATTGTGCACTTCCGACGCCAGCGATGCCGACCACGGTTGAAACAGCGGACTGAGCGGCACCACGACGTGCGGATCGGCCTGTGTAGAATCAATATCCTTGAAGGTCAGCGGATTTTTCGTCAGGTCCGTGCTGTAGGGATAGCGCCGGATGCCGGAGTAATAGTTAGCCTCGAAGCCCGGGATGAACTGGTAGGTGAGATAACCGCCGGCGGCATAAGTCCCGTCCACGTCATCCGCGGGAGAAGCAAGCAACGCCAGCCCATAGAAATCCGACCAACCTTCCCCCATGCCGGCGGTTTGCAATTCGCTGATGCCAACACCACCACCGACGCGCCGATTACTGAGGCCATGGGTGTATTCGTGCAGAATGACTTCGGCATCGTAGTCGCCGTCCCGATCGGGCGTCGGTCCGTCGAAAACATACATCTGCATCCGTGGCGCATTGCCGTCCGACGGCGTGGACATGTTGGCATTGTTGAAGCCGCCACCATCCTGCGCATCGGCTGACACCGCGTCATTCCCCAGCCCCCCGCGGCCGAAATTGTTCACCTGAAAATTTCCCGCCGCCTCGGTAAAGCCCAGTTCATAGAGCCGGTCGTGCATCCAGTTGCACCAATAGAAAAGCTGCACCACGGCGTTCGAGGCCGAAGCCCGGGGCGGCTGGTCAAGATCGAGCGGAAAATCAAAAACGCGGAATGGCGAGCCGACGGGCCGCGGCAGATCCGCAGCATCGTCGTTGTTCCAATCGGTATGGGCGTCCACATTGTTACCGCGCGTCTCGTTGGCCCCGTCGTTGATCCAACCGCCAGGCGACGCATTGGTGTTCAGCGCGGCCAGTGTCACCAGCGTGCGCGACACCACGGGCGGCTGGCTCGACTGTGGGGTGTCATGCCCCGGCGAATATGGCGAAGGACTGTCGCTCGTGAAAACGCGATAGGTCGCATTACTGACATAGCTCGTGAGCGAACGACGAAGCCAGAGCTCACCCGTCTGGGCGTCCACCAGTGAACGAAACAACTCTCCGCGCACCCGACTGGTGAACACAACCTCCCAACACAAACGCAACTCGCTACGGGTAACCGGCAGCCAAACCAGCCGAACTTCGGCTTCACCGATCAGCGGTTTAGCCCGAAACCGTTGGTGGCGCGCCGCTCCGTCCTTCGCTTCCTCTATCGACTCCAAGCCGCCATCCGTAAGCACGTCGCCGACCTCCGCAGCCGCAATTCGCACCGCCGCGGCGGCATCAGTTTCCGGGTCAACTCCGCGTGCAGCCTGACCACGCGCTAATTCGCCCGCTGTGGGCAGGAAGTCATTGGCCACGTTGACTAGTTCCCCGCGGGTGGTTGTGTGCGCGATCAGCACCGCCTCAAAGATTTCCAAACCATCCAGCTCCTGCTGCCAGACGACCGTGCGCAGTTGATTGTGCGAGGTAATGAACTCACGTCTCACCCGTGCGTCATTCAGTGCCTCGTCGCCAAAACCGAACAAGCTCCGGTTATCATTGAGAAACGATTTGAGCGGCTGATCCGGCTCCTGGTTCGCAACGCCGGTCGCGCGCGCCTGATCGGGAGGGGTGAGGACTCCGGTCCGAACATAAATCCACGAAGGCACGCCGGTCAGATCGTTGAAATCCACGCGCGCGGCAGGCTGCCGGGATTTCAAGGCCGCCAACGCCTCCGTTTGGACGGCCCTCGTCGCCGCGCGGGCCATGCCGACAGGGGGGACAACTTCACGGTGGCGTTTGTCGCGATCCGGCAGCCGCTCGTGTTTGGGGGGCTGAGTGCTTCGGCTGGCTTGCGGTACGAGGAGACACGCAAGGAAAAGACTGGCGGCAGCCAGTACGCACTTGGGTTTCATATTTCCTTTGCGTCGCTCCGATTAAGCCCTGGTTACAAATACTCCCGAACCGCAATATCTGAGTCTGGTTTGCTTTCCAAAGTGCACAACCGACATAAAATGTAAACTCGAATAATTACGAACCGTCCCGTAACCGAAACTTAGGGGGGCCTCGCAGCGCGCGGCGAATCGCCTCGAAACACCGGATACTTCTGTGTGGTCACGTGATTTGACAACTCGCGACCTTTGTGGCTGACTGGCTTCGCGTTCAGGGCGCATCCGGGTCCGCGGAAAAGGCCGAGCCTACCTGCCATTGTCGGTGCAATCATTAACCTTGATGCTGCCTGCCCGCGGACCTCAGGCGATAGCAGAAAGGTTATATGTCAAAGTCGCTGCCCTCGCGGCCAAGTCTTGAGCAACTCAGGAACCAGGCCAAAGACCTTCGCAAACAATTCCTCGCGGGTGAACCCACAGCTGCCGAACGGGTCCGCGCGGCTTACCCCGACCTCACCGCAAAGGACAAAGCCGAATTCCGTCTTCACGATGCACAGTTGGCGATCGCTCGCGAATACGGTTTCGCGAGTTGGGCCAGGCTCAAGGATCACGTTGAGTCCATTCTGCTGGAGACGGGCGAGCCGATGGAATTGCTGAAACAGGCGTTTCACGCGGATGACGCCACCTGGCTGCGCAAGTTGCTCGAGCGTTATCCTGAATTCAAAGCCCAGATCAACGCGCCCATCGGTCGATTTGATTCACCGGCGGTCATCAACGTGCAAAGCCGCGAGATGCTCGACGTGTTGCTGGCAGCCGGCGGAGACATTAACGCCAGGAGCCATTGGTGGGCCGGTGGCTTCGGCCTGCTGCATGGCGCAGCACCGGATCTGGCTGCTTACGCCATTGAGCGCGGGGCCACCGTGGATGTTCACGCCGCTGCGCGACTGGGCATGCTTGAAAAGCTCCGCGAGCTTGTCGCCGCCAATCCGCAACTCGTGCACGCCCGGGGAGGTGATGGGCAAACGCCGCTGCACTTTGCCAGCACGACCGAGATCGCGGCGCTTCTGCTCGATCAGGGTGCGGACATTGATGCGCGCGACTTGGACCACGAATCCACGCCGGCCCAATGGATGATTCGCGAGCGGCAGGAAGTCGCCCGGTTTCTCTTCAACGGGGTTGTAAAACGGATGTTTTGATGGCGGCCGCGCTGGGTGATGCGAAGCTCGTCCGCAAGCATCTCGATGATGACCCCGAATGCATTCATCTGCGCGTCACTGATAATTGCTTCCCGATGACCAATCCAAGATCTGGCGGAACGATCTATCAATGGACGCTGGGGTGGTATGTTTCGCCGCACGAAGTCGCGAAGCAATTCGGCCACGACGATTTGTATCAATTACTCATGGATCGCAGCCCCACCGAGGTGAAACTGATCGCTGCTTGCTGGACAGCGGATGAAGCGACCGTGAATTCCCTGGTGGCGAGCAACCCCGGGCTCATCACCAACCTTTCCCCGGGCTACCAGCGGCACGTCGCCCTTGCCGCCCGGAACAACAATCTCACGGCCACCCGGCTGATGCTGACTGCTGGTCTGGCCGCGGACGCACTGGGGCAGCACCGCGCCACGCCTTTGCACTGGGCCGCCTTTCACGGCAACGCGCCGATGGCGCAAGCGCTCCTTCGCTATCATCCGCCGCTGGAACTGAAGGATGCAGATTTCCAAAGCACGCCCCTGGGCTGGGCCATTCACGGCTCCGAGCACGGCTGGCACTGCGAATCGGGAGACTATGCGGGGGACGGTCGATTTGTTATTGAAGGCCGGGGCGAAACTTCCGGAAAGAATTGGAGGAACTGACGCGGTGAAAGAAGTGCTTCGACACTACGGCGCGCGGGACGGCGGCACCACCTAACAGGTCCAGTTACTGCAATTCAAATTCCTTCCCGGGTTGTTTTAACGATCTGTGGATTGAGCGAGTTTGTGACTGGTATTCCGATAGAGTTCTTTGTCAACGCCGACTTCGCGTCGCAGAATTCTCCCGGCCTGCCCCGTGAGCCACAGGTAGTGGTCGCTGGGGAGGCCTTCGTAAGTCAGGAACTTTGCCGGGGGCTGGCCCGTCGGCGGCTGGTTGGTGCATTTGAAAATGGCCGTGGATTCGTCCATTTCATCGAACATGGCCACGTAAATCATTTTCGCGCCGGACTCAATGGCTGCCGTCATCAGCCCCCAGTAGAATCGCCCCTTCAGCCGTGGGATGGCATCATGCGGATCGCGGCCTTTGGTCAAGTTGTGCCAACTGAACCCGGGATAAACGCAAGGCACGTAATCCAGTTTGCGGGCCGCGCACCACGCCTGATCCGCGGCGACCTGCGCTCCATAACGATTCATTTCTCCATATGAGGTTGCGGAGAAGCGTCCCACCATCCAAGGCATGATCACATCGGCTTGGGCCATGATCTCGTGCAGGTAAGGGTCCGGTTTGGTGTCCGCGCGCAAATCCCGAAAATAGTTGGGCACGCCGAGCATCACGCTGCAGCCGCCGTATTCAGGGTCGTGCTTCAAAAATTCCAGCAGCCGTTCCAGCCCAATCTTGCGGATGTCGTACGGACGGTCAGGGAAACCGATGCCCCAGATGGTGACGAGCGGTTTGCCCCGATGATACAGATAGGCCTGGTTCGTGCCCTGCGAAGTGAGCTTGAGTTCGTCCACCAGCTCCTTCCAATCCTGAATGAGCGAAGCACAATCCTCCCCTGGCTTCAGGCCGGAGAGATCGTACATCACCGCCATGGCCCGATTGTACTTCTGCGCCGCTTTCAGCGCGTGGCCCAAAATCACCCGGCCATGGGCGCGACTTTTTTCCGTGCGCGTCACGTCAAAGAACCGCTGCATGAAGACGCCGTCAATGCCGTATTGCTGCATCCAGCGGAAGTGCAGATCCACCGTGCTTTCATCCCAGGAACTGAACACGCGGGCCGGCGAACCGTCCGCAAGTTTGAAGCTGGTCGGATATGTTTTTTGGTATTCGGAAATATCCGGCCACAGATCAACGGAGCAGTGATTCGAGTCGAATTTTCCACCGCCGTAATGCACCCAGCCGCGACCGGAACCGTCACCTTCGGCCCGAAACCAGCCTTGGTAACCGCACATGATGCGGCCTTCGTAAGAAGGAAAGCGCGAGGCAGGTGAATGCTTCGTCCCCGCTAAAGCCGGGCTCGCGGCCAGCAACGTCAGTGCGGCCAGCCCGCCGATGGAAATTATTTTCTTCATTTGAACCGCGCAAAGGCGGCGCGTGAGCGTATTGCCCTGATGAGCGCAGCGGATGGAATTGACGCCATAGAATTTCGCCGGCTCAACTCAGGGCGGCGTGATGGGGATGATGCCGGTGACGGGAATTTCGCTACGCAACATCCTACCAGCCTGATCGGCCAGCCGCAGATACCAATCGCTACCCAGGTTGTAGCCGTCCGCGGTTAGCGCCACGAACGTGCCTTGCGCGGGCAACTGCGCAGCAGTCGGGACAAGCTTATACATCGCCGTACCCTCATCCACTTCGTCATACATCGCGCCGTAAATCATCGTGCAGCCGGACCGGACAGCGTTGTATGCCTGTCGCCAGTAAAAGCCGCCGCCGTTGCGCGGAATCTGGTTGTAAAGGCCGTTGTTCTGCAAATTCGCCCAAGAAAAACCGGGAAAGATCACGGGTAAGTAATCAATGCCGCGGCTTGTGCAGTCAGCCAAATCGGGAACAATCTGGTTCACGCGAAAATTATCCACCTCGGAGATGTTGCCGTAACGCCCGACCGACCACGGACTGATGACGTCGAACGAACGAAAGACGTTGCTCCAGCCAGGATTGGTTTGCGCATCGCCCGTCAAAGTCCGCCAATGCGTTGGCAATCCGCCCATGACGGTGCAGCCTGCCGCCTTGAACCAATCAATGGCCTGTTGCGCCTGTGGCGGCGTATCCGAGCGTCCGCTGAAACCAAAACCCCAGATGGCCACGACGGGTTTGCCGCGGTGATGGAGGTAGGCAGGACTGTTGGTAACTTTCTGTGTGTTGACGAGGTAGAGCCAGTCGTTGGTTAGTTTGCTCACCAGCGTGTTCGTGGGGTAGCCGGAGATGTCATACATGATCGCGAAGACGCGGCCGTAGGTCTCAGCTCCCACCCTCACGTTGACGGCCACCTGATTGCGCAGGGCGGAAATGTTTCCACCGGGAAGGTCACTGAGGAATCGCTGAAAGAAAACGCCGTCGAGATTGTTTTCCTGCATCCATTTGAAATGGCGCACCACAGTCTTCTGCTTGTAAGCGGAATAGAGCTTCGCCGGCGAGCCATTTGAATAGGTCATGCTCGTGTTGAATAACTCGTCCGCGTCCAACTCCGAGGTGTCCGGCCAGAAATCGAAGTTGGCATTGTCCGCCGTCGGCGTGTTGTTGGCGAACCAATGCACCCAGCTGTTCTGCGCTGAACCGTCACCCGGGGTGGAGAACCAGCCTTGATATCCCATCAGCAATTTGTGATTCATCGTGGAAGCATCCACTCCGGACACCAATTGAAAGAACGACCGCTGGCCGGACATATTCAGGATCACCTGATTCGTGCCGTTGCTGGTCGATACGCTATTGGTCACCGTCTTCCAAACTATGGGAGCGGCGAGGTTGGTAGCGGACTTCAATACATAAAACACGGTCGAGGTTGGCCATGAAAGCACGAGATTGGTGTTAACCAATTGGATGGATAGGACGCTGACCATATTTGTGGTCGGTGGCTCATTCTGGGTGGCTGTGAGAGTGGTGGTCACGCCATTGAAATAGTTGCTCACGACGCCCGTTCCGCCGTAGCCGGTGATCTTGCCGCTGCTGATGAAATCGTTGACTGAAGAAACGTGATTGCCGGAAATCACCACGGTACCAGCGCCAATATCCAATACGGAAGCGCCCACGATCGAACCCGGGCTGCTGGCACTCCACTGGGAAAGATTCAACGTGCCGCCATGGACCTGCACCGTGCCTTTACCCCCGTTCCAACCTAATCCAAACATCCCGGCCACCGATACCGTTCCCCCATTCATTTGCAACGTACCGTCGGACCCCGGATCGAAACCCACCCACAAATGATTTCCAAAACTGACCGACCCGCCGCTCTCAACCAACAAGAGCGCGGTATTGTTGTATCCAATGGCGGACCAATCGGTGGCACTTGCCGCCAGGTTGCCACCGTTGGTGACGATGACCAACCCGCCTTCCCCATTATCACCAATGACGAGTTGACCGGCGTTGACCGGGCTATTCACCACGCAAGCGCGCGCGCCAGAAACATTGAACACCACCTTGTTCGTGCTGGTGGCAATCTGGCCACCCGTCCAGTTGGCGGCCTCGCTCCACAGACCATTACCGGACGGATTGGCGGCGGGATTCCAAACGGTTGTCGTCAGTTGCGCCTCAACGCACAGCGCGGCGAAGAGGAACAAGCCAGTTGTCAGAGACTGTTTTCGTAACGTCATTATGTTGCCGATGTTCAGTACTGTTCAGAACGGTTCCAAGGAACCATCTTCCAATTGTTACACTTCACGGGCTTGCCTCTCAAACAGCGAAAGGCAAGCCCGGTGAAGTTTCCCACTAACCCAATACCTTGATCTTTCTCAACGGTCAGGGCGAAACCGTCCGATAGAACATCGGCCCGGCGGTCGCCGGGAAGACAAATGTCACCGGCGCTCCCGTCGCGGCGTTCGTGCTGCCCGCCACGGGCGTCCAAACGGCGGGCGACAAACTCGGAGTGCCTTCGATGTAGTACGTATGTTGATGCGTGGTCTGGTAGGTGATGGACACGTTGCCGCCACTGACCGCAATCGCCGTAATCGATTGACGAGGCGCGGGCAGTAATACGGCGCTGATGGTGGTTCTATTCGCGCCGGGATCATAGCTATAATACACGTTCGGCCCGCCATTCGCCGTTATCTTTCCCGCGCTGACAAAGTTGCTGACCGAGGTAAACCAATTGCCATTGATCACCACCTTTCCGTTCCCGGCCACGTTTAACAAGGAGTCGCCCTTGATCGAATCCGTGGGATGCCACTGGTTCAGGTTTAAGGTGCCCCCATTGATAAGCGCGGTGCCTTTTCCGCCCAACCAACCGCAGCTGAACATGCCATTAACCGATACCGTTCCGCCATTCATCGTCAACGTGCCGTCCGATCCCGGATCCAATCCAATCCAGAGATGTTCCCCGAGAGTGACCGATCCGCCGTTTTCAACAATCATGAGTCCAGTCTGGTTGACGCCAATGCCGGTCCAATTATCGCCCCCGCAAGTCAGGCTGCCGCCGTTGGTGATGATCAGGGTGCCGCCGGGACCGTTGAGGCCCATGGCGACATATCGGGCAAACGCCGCATTGGTCACGATGCAAGGAAGCGCGTCAGGCACGTTGAAGGTCACAACGGTCACGTTGCTGGGCGTAACGCCGCCGGACCAGTTGGCGCTCATGTTCCACAAGCCATCGACATTCGGTAGCGCGAGCGCGGGGTTCCAAGTCGCTTGCTGTGGCGGGAGATAAACACCTGCCTGATAGATCGTGGTCTTGCCGATATTAATGTTGTTATAGTCCACCACCAAGTTGGTTCCGAGACTGTTCGTGATCAGCCCGGTGCTGATAAAATTGTTCACCGAATCCCAGTGATTACCATTGATCACAACCTTGCCCGTCCCGGTCACATCCAGGACTGAAGCGCCTTGGACGGAAAGCGAATCCTCCCACTGGGAGAGATTCAAAGTGCCGCCCTTGATCTGCGCGGTACCTTTTCCACCCTGCCAACCTAAACCGAACATACCGGCGACAGATACCGTTCCGCCATTCATGATCAGGGTACCGTCCGACCCCGGATCCAAGCCAACCCACAAGTGCGTTCCGAAGTTAGCCAAGCCGCCGCTTTCCACGACCATCACACCGTTGCTGTTGTAGCCGATGGCGGTCGCATTGGCAGCCCCGCAAGTCAGGCTGCCGCCGCTCGCAATGTTCAGGGTGCCACCGGGCCCGTTGTCGCCCAGGACCACATAATTAGCCAGCGCCGCATTCGTGACCGTGCACGGAATCGCCCCCACGACATTGAAGATCACCTTCGTCACACTGGCGGGAGCAACAAGGCCGGTCCAGTTGGCGTTCTCGTTCCACTTACCCGTGCCGGAGGGATTGGCCGCCGGATTCCAAACAACTTCCGTTGGCGGAGGGGCGAGCGGAGCGATCGCGAAGAGCGTGGTCTTGCCGATGTTCGTGTGGTTGTAGTCAATCCCCACCGTGCCCAGCCCGCCATAGGCAGTAATTCTCAGGGCATTGGTGTAGGCGCTCATCACTGCAGTGAGATCGTTCGGAACAATGACCACGCCGCTGCCAGAGATATCCAGCACCGAGTTGAGTTGAATCGAATTTACCGGCGAGATCTGATTTAGATTGAGGACTCCGCCATCCTGGACGTAAAGCGAACACTTGCCCCCGGATGCAGTGCTAGCGTTGACCGTGCCCAGACCGATATTTCCTCCGATATTGAGACTGCCGCCATTGGTAACATAAATACTGCCGATTCCAGGGGCGGCGCTGCCACCCCACAGGTGGCTGGTGACCAACACGGTTCCGCCGTCAATGGTAAGAATACCGGTGGCGTTGGCGCCGACGAACAAAACGTTGGTCACCGTCACCTCTCCGCCGGTGTTCACCGTCAGTCGGCCAACGACGGCGGCGCCGCCATTGTTGCCAACCGTGCTGTTTGCCGCTCCCGACGTCTTAAGGTTTCCACCGCTGTTGATCACCAGTTGGCCGGACTCATCAACCCCCAGTTGAAATCTACTGATCACTGGCGCCTCGTTGGTAAGAGTTACAATGTTATTGCCCCAGTTGCACCGGGCCGTGTCGGCGGCACCCGGCAATCCTCCAGGACCACCGCCCCCCGCTTGCCAGCCGTTCACACCGGTGACAGCGACCGTATCATTATAGTCACCACTGGCTTGGTATCGAAGATCTACAGCCATCGCCGGGCCGGCGACCATGACGCCCAACAGGGCACACACCAGAATAGAGTTTTTGGGGGTTGTACTTTTCATTTTACTTTCGTTCTGTCATGGCGGAGTTCCTGACCGAACCCTTCGCCAACAGGCAGTTTTTTTACGCACGCTTTACACTTCATCAATCCTGCGGCGGCGCAGCCGAACACGAAATGGCCTCGAATTGCTTTGGTGCGTGAGGGAAGACTAGTCACCGTCTTGGAATCTCGCTATTCCCCTAAAGCGGGGATATGGTTCGCTCCCAACTGACTTGGAAGGATGTGAAGCCGTTATTTGTGACCGTAACGCGCCACCGCTTCCAGCCGGTTGCGCACATGCAGTTTCTTGCAAATATTTTTGACGTAGGTCTTTACCGTTTCCGTGCCGATACCCAACTGATCGGCGATTTCTTTGTACACGAAACCGGATGCGAGCAAATTGAGAACCTCGCGTTCCCGCGGCGCGAGGCCTTCGGGTTCATCCTTCGTCGGACCTGGATCATTTTGTCGGAATTGCCGCACCACTTTGCGCGCAATGTGACTCGACATCGGCGCCCCGCCTTGATGCACATCTTCAATGGCCCGAAGCAACGCATCAGTCGGACTGGACTTGACCAAATAGCCATCGGCCCCAGCCTGCAAAGCTTGAAAAATCCGTTCACTATCCTCGTAAACCGTCAGCATGATGACATGCGCCGTCGGCAAGTCATTCCGCAGCCGGGCGACGCACTCGATGCCGGACATTCCCGGCAGATTGATGTCCATCAGAATGACGTCAGGCTGCACCGCCACCATCCCGGCGAGCGCCTTCTCCGCGGACCCATATGTGCCCACGCAACAAACGCCGGCGGCGGACTTCAGGATATTCTGCAATCGATCCCGCAGCCCGCTGTCGTCCTCGACAATGGCCACCCGGCGGAGTTGTGGATCAATTTTCTGCTGGGACATGTTCGTAGTCTTGTTTGACAAAGAAGGAACTAGCAGACCGGCAACGGAAATTCAAAGGTGACCTTTGTTCCGGCCCCGGGCCGGCTCGTGATGGAACAACTCCCCTGCAGCGAACGCAACCGGCGTTCCATATTGTCCAGGCCATTGCCACGAACGATGGCCGCCGGCTCAAAGCCGCAACCATTGTCGCCTACTTGCACGGTCAGAATCTTGCCCGCCTGCCGGATGGCAATCTGGATTTCTGAGGCGTGGCCGTGCTTGATCACATTGTGAATGGCTTCCTTCACGGCCATGATGACATTATGCCGGATGTGGCTGGACACCGAAATCTCGGCGGGCAAATCCGGAATTTCCAACCGACAACGCAACTGCGCCTGGGCACATATCTGGTTGGCCATTTGGCAGACGTAGCTCGCCAGCGAATCGAGATGATCGTTTTTTGGATTCACGGCCCACACGGTTTCATACAACGCCCGCACCAGATCACTCGTCAGTCGGGAAACTGCTCCAAAATCCGCCCGGGCTTCGAGCGACAGATTGGGCTTCAGTTGGGCTGAAGAACTGAGCAGCGCAATCTCAGTCACTCGCGCTCCGAGATCATCATGAATATTCTGGGCAATTCGAAAACGCTCCTGCTCCAGGTCTCGCTGCCGCTCCAAATCCTGCACCTGTCGCTTCATGCGGCGCCACGCGGACAACCGCCAGCTGCCGGCGGCCAGCGCGCACAACGCCAGACCAATGGCGACCCAGAACCAGAGCGTTCTCCACGCCGCGACCGGCACCGTGACCAGTTGGGAAATATCGCGCCCCGCCGGAACCCCCATGAGATTCAAAGTTTCCATGCGAAACCGGTAGAGTCCCGCCGGAAGATTGGTGTAGTCCACCCTCCCGTAATCAGCCGCGCCAATGCTGTAAATCTCCTCCCATTCAAACGTCAATTTTTCTCCCGGAACGAGTTCAGGTCCTTGCACCTTGGCGGTATTCCAGTCGGCATGTCCCTTCGGATGATCATCCAGAATCGCGAGCGCGACTTCCGGGCCGGGACCGAAGTGCAGGATTCGTGCATTCGCCGGCCGGAGGCCGCCTCGGTCCCACCCGGCCGGCAAAACTTTCGTAGCGTCTGTCACCCCGTCGCTCTCCGCCCTCACCGGCGGAATTATTCGAAAACCATCTGGGTCGCGACGGGAAGGCCCCAACACCAGGTTTCGCACCGCGAAGAACCCGACGGCCTCGGGCGGCCCAGCCGAACTGATCACCACCCAGAAACGAACGGCATCAGCCGGAACCGTCACAACCTCCTTCCTACGAATCCAGGGTGAATCGGTCAAATTCCCCGTCCAGCCAGGACTTTCTCCCATCACTGGAAAAACCTGCTCGGCAACTTCCCGCTGATTCGCATCAATAAAACGGACCATCATTCGCATCAAAACGGATCGCTCATGCCACCCCTGCTCGTAGCCATCGAGCTGACAGCGAAACCGCAACGGGACATTTGGCGCCAGCGGGTTGGGACCATAAATGAAAGTGCTGGTGTCGGGGTGCGCTGGCAAATAGACGGCCGCGTTTGAAATTCCCGCCAATTCGCGGTTGTTGATGGCAACCGAACGCAGCATCAACGGCGGGTTGGATTCATGCAGATTGACGCTGTCTGCCGATGGAAGCTCGCTGCGGACACGGACAGCTTCGGGGTTTAGCTCCACACGGGAACCACCCGGCAATTCATTTTCCGCGGCCTCGGCAAACTCGACCGCTTCCGCCGTGAGCCTCAATGCTAAAAACAACACGCCAACCGCCCACATCGGCAACGGTGGTAATTGCTTGACCGGGTTCACGCGAGAGACTCATAACACGAAGGCGCGAACGCACAAAGGAATTGATTCTGATTGCCATCCGAAATGCTGTCACGGTCATCACCATGCGCGCCAGACCCCAGAACCGGTACAAAAAAACCGGCCCGCATCACACGGACCGGTTCGGATAAGCCTGCGCCAGTTGATCAGACAGGCTCAGGCTTCAAAGGATTTACCACAACCACAGCTCTGCTTGGCGTTCGGATTGACGAGCTTAAAGCCGCCGCCGGTCAACGCTTCGCTGAAATCCACCTGCGTGCCTCGCAGATAATCGGCGCTGAACGTGTCCACCAGGACTTCCACGCCCTGATCCTGCACGCATTGATCGCCGTCCCGCTTTTCGTCGAAGACCATTCCGTACTGCAACCCGGAACAGCCGCCCTTCTCCACGTAGAGGCGCAGGTGCTTGGCGGCATTCTCGGGCTTGGCCAACATGCTCTTCACCTCGGCGGCGGCGGCGGTTGTCAAACTGACTAGTGGCGTTGAATTAACGGAAGCAATCATTGATCTACAAGCCACACTAACCGCCGGCACCGAAGGTGTCAAACGAGGCGACAAAGTTCTTATTCACCAAGGTCACAATGCTACTTGCCGTTCGCGCGCGCCCGCTCGGCAGCTTCCGCCCGCGGCTTCTCCAGTTTTGCCTGCAATGGTGGGAACAGCTTCTGCATGCGCGCACACAATTGCTCCACTTGCGACCATTCGCCAAGGTCGCGGCCCAAGCGAATCGCTTCCATTCCGGCTTTCTTCCGCCAATAAGCGTGGCCGGCTTCATCGTAAAGCGCATCCAAGTAATAATTGAACGCCGCGCGCATGCTCCCGCGGGCACTGTTTCCGCCAGACTCCGCCATCCGTTCAAGCACCATTCCGCAGCCCACCAATGCCTGACCGATGACCTCACTGCTGGCGGCCGGCACGTTTGTCACTTGTTGATAAGCGTCCAGCGCCAACGGGAAGTACTGCGCGTCCAGCGTGCCTAGTTGATAATAGGTATTGCCGATATCGCCCATCGCGGCTGCGGCATCCGCGCCGGGGCTCTCCCGCACAATGGTGCGGTACACGCCCACGGCCAATTCGAGGTTCGCAATCCGGTTTGTCCGATTGGATTCCTGGAGCAACCGCAGCGTGTAACCATAAGCGGAGCGGGCCGGCGACTTCAGCCCGGGCGGGCAATTCGGATTCGCCGTCAGATTGGTGAAATGCGTAATAGCTTCGCGATAACCGGTTCGGCCAATCGCCGCGCGCCCGGCCATCATGCAGGCTTCTGCCGCCAGTTCGGTCCCGGGCCAGTAATGATACAGCAAGCTGAACCGCTTCTCGGCCTCGGCAAAATCGCCGGCGCGGAAGGCATAATCGCCCAGCCAATATTCTGCAGCCGGTACGAGCGAATTCGAGGGAAAGCGCGCAACAAAATTGGTGAACAAGCCGAAGGCATTCGTTTCATGCCGGCTGTTCGCCACCGCCCGGGCGCGGTAAAATTCCGCCACGGGTAACATGGCGTGGTTGGTGAAGCGCGCGGTCCATGCTTCATAACGTGCCACGGCTTGCGCCCAATCCCCCTTCTGCTCCGCCACGCGGGCGGCCGCCAGTTCCACCTCCGCCCGCAACGCCGAATCCGGAAACTGGGCCGCGAATTCCGCGAATAATGCCGCCGCCTTGTCCGGGTGATTTGCGTCCGCATAACCTTGGGCCACCAGCAACAGGCTGCGCTCCGGCTGGACGGCGGCGGGCGGAAGCTTGAAAATCTGCCGCATGGCCTCCTCAGCTCCCGCCATGTCTTTCACCGCGAGGCAGGCGCGCTCCAGCTGATACCACGCCAGCGGACCCAGTTGCATTTCTGCCTCGGGAAATGCCTTGGCCGTCGTCAGCGCCGCGCGATAGTTATCCCGCGCTCCGGCGAAATCGTTCATGGCAAATGCCGCGTCACCGACCTTGAACTGCGCCACGGCGAGCAGTTCCGACGGCCCCAACCGCGCCGCGGCTTCCGTGAAGGCTTCCCGACTGAGGGCGGGTTGATTGCTCAGCCAATAGCACCAGCCACGATTGAGATGCGCCTGACCCAGCAATGAACTTGGCGGTGTGTGGTTCACCAACCGGTCGAGCAACAGCAACGCCTGGTCGAGATGATTGGTGGCTGAACTGCGACCGACGTATTGTTTGAGATGCAGTTCCGCCAAGGACAACAAGGCGACATCCGCGGCATCCGGTGCATTCGTTGACCGGTCAAGAAACGAGGCCAGCTTGCGCATGGCCTCGTTGACTTCTCCCCGGGCAAGGTGCAACTCCGCCAGCTTGCCCAGCGCCTCACGCTGGCGGTCTACCGGCGCAGTTGGGGCGAGATTCTGAGAATACGCTTCGACGGCCTTGGCGGTCTGCCCGCGACGCTCAAGAATCAATCCGCGCAGCGCCCAACTCTCGGCCGTCAATCCTGGCCGGGCCGTGAGCCCGGCGAGTAGTACCAGATTCGTGCTGAGTTGATCCGCCTGTTCGGGTTGACCGGCCCCCAGCGCAATGCGGGTCAGCACCTGCTGGCGCTGCCAGGTTTGTTCCGGGTTCAACACCGCGGCGTTCAAAGATTCCATTGCCAGCCGCGCGGCCGTGGGATCGTTGCGTTCGAGACTCGCGCGGGCCGCCAGAAACCGGCCCCGGATTGTCCACGAGCTGGCAGGATCGTTCGTGGCGAACCTATGAAACACCCCGCCGCGATCATTCAGCAATTGCGCCACCCGCTCCCAGTCGCCGAGTCGGGCCCGGGCTTCGGCTTCACTGACACTCGCCTCGAACCGGTAGGTGGAAGTCGGAAAATTGCGCGTCAGTTCGGCGAAGGCATCGGCAGCGGCGGCGTAGTCCTGGCTGCGAAACCGTGCTTCGCCGATCCAATAGAGATACCGGTCCGTTTGGCTGCCGGCGTTGGCTTTGCGTTCCTCCAACAGCGGAATGGCTTCGCCAAACCGGCTCAGTTGGAACAACGCCTGCGCCCGATACAAGACCGCCTCCGCCGCCAGGGCCGATCCGGGATATTTCTCGACGAACTCCGCAAACTGACGTTCGGCGCGTTCCCAGATGGTGTCTTCAAATGCGCTCTTCGCCTCCTTGAAGGCCCGATTCTCCGCCGCGATATTGACCTGCGCCAACGACACCCCGCTCGCAAGCCACAGCAGGGCCAGCAGAACGCGGAAACATTTCAACATGCACCGCAACTTTACGCGAGGAGTCGGGCCGGCTGAAAGGCTGAAATCAAGCGCCGCCGGGCTGCGTCAATCGGAGACGATCGCTGGGTGGATGTTGAACGCGTCTCGCAACGCCAAAACGGCTTCGCGTCAGCGGCCTAACACACTCCGGAGATAGCGGCCGGTATGGCTTTCGGGACAGGCGGCGACTTGTTCCGGCGTGCCTTGCACCACGATGCGGCCGCCCCCATCGCCGCCTTCCGGCCCAAGATCAATCACCCAGTCCGCCGTCTTGATCACGTCGAGATTGTGCTCGATGACGAGCAACGTGTTGCGCGCGGCCCGAAGTTTGAACAGCACCTCCAGCAGTTTGGCAACATCGTGAAAATGCAATCCCGTCGTGGGCTCATCGAGAATGTAAAGCGTGCGCCCGGTTTGCTTGCGACTCAGCTCCGCAGCGAGTTTGATGCGTTGGGCTTCGCCGCCACTGAGGGTGGTGCCGGATTGCCCCAGATGGATGTAGCCCAGCCCGACTTCCGCCAGCGTCAGACACGGATCATAAATCTGCGGCACGGCCCGGAAGAAATTGACCGCCTCGTCCACCGTCAGGTTCAACACGTCCGAGATATTCAGTCCCTTGTAGGCGATCTCCAGGGTCTCCCGATTGTAACGCTTGCCGCCGCAAGCTTCGCACGTCACATAAACCGGCGGCAGAAAGTTCATCTCAATCTTGATCGAGCCGTCGCCCTGACATTTCTCGCAACGCCCGCCCTTCACGTTGAAACTGAACCGGCCGGATTCGTAACCGCGCACTTTGGCCGTCGGCAGGCGCGCAAACAAATCACGGATGGCGTTGAACATCCCGGTGTAGGTGGCTGGGTTACTTCGCGGGGTCCGGCCGATCGGCGTCTGATCAATCACCACGATTTTCTCCAGCCCTTCGTAGTTGTTGATTTCCTGGTGTAGGCCGGGACGTTCTTTCGACCCGTAAAATTTCCGCATCAGCGCCCGCCGCAAGGTGTCATCCACCAGTGTGCTCTTGCCCGAACCGCTCACGCCCGTGACACATGTAAAGAGGCCCAGCGGTATGCGCGCGTTGACGTTCTTCAAATTGTTCTCGCGGGCCCCGATGATTTCAATCGAACCGCGGTCTTTCGATGGCTGCATTCGCTCCTTAGGCACGGCGATGTTCAGCTCGTCGCGCAGATACTTGGCGGTAAGCGAGCGCTCATGTTTCAGCACCTCGCCAAGTGGCCCGGCCACCACCAGTTCGCCGCCGCGCTTGCCCGCGCCCGGGCCGAGGTCGAGGACATAATCGGCCGCGCGGATCGTGTCGGCATCGTGCTCCACCACGAGGACGGAGTTTCCCAAATCGCGTAGCCCTTTCAGCGTTTCGAGCAACCGATCATTGTCCCGCTGATGCAGCCCAATGCTCGGCTCGTCGAGGATATAAAGCACGCCCACCAGTCCCGCACCGATCTGCGTCGCCAACCGAATGCGCTGCGCCTCACCACCGCTGAGCGAACCGCTTTCACGATTCAGCGTGAGATAACCCAGCCCGACGTTCCGGAGAAACCCCAGCCGCGCCCGGATCTCCTTGATGACTTCGCCGGCAATCTTGAGTTGAAACTCCGATAGTTTGAGCTTCGCAAAAAACTCATCCGCCTTGTCCACTGACAGCAGGCATACGTCCATGATTGAAAGGCCGGGAATCTTCAAATGCGGAGTGCGGAGTGTGGAGTGCGGAATGTCATTACGCGCACGCAATTCCGCATTCCGCATTCCGCATTCCGCACTCCCCAGAGTGACCGCCAGAATTTCCGGCCGCAACCGCTTGCCCTCACACGCATCACAAAACTGGGGACTCATGAAGGCCTTGAGCCGGTTTCGCGTGAACTCGCTTTCGCTCTCCTCGTAAAGTCGCTCCATGTTCGGCAACACACCCTCGAACGGTCGCTTGATGGTGCTCTGCTTGCCCGCGCGCCAGAAATGGAACTCAACCTCCGTTTCGCCCGAGCCATGCAGCAATGCATTTTTGAAATCAGCTGGCAAATCCTTGTACGGTTTCTCCAGGCTCTGCCCGTAATGCGATGCGACCGCCTTCAACATCGCCTTGTAGTAAACCACCATTCGCTTGCCGCCGCGCCGCCAGGGTAACACTGCCCCTTGCTCCAGCGATTTGTCCGGATCCGGCACAACGAGTCCCTCGTCGAACACCATCTTCTGCCCCAAGCCATGACAGACCGGACACGCGCCATTCGGTGAGTTGAAGGAAAAATGTTTCGGCGTCGGCTTCTCGTAACTCTTGCCCGTGCCGGGCGAATACATGCGGTTCGAGTGCAGTGTCTCGATCCACTTTTCCTCATAGCCGGCGACGTGAGGCGGATTGGCGGAAGGTTTGGCCCGCGAACTCACGTTCGCGGCTACAGGAGGAAGCTGGTGCAACGTCCTGATCACGCCCGTTCCCCAGCGCAACGCCGTCTCCACCGAGTCTTGCAGGCGCACGCGGACTTTTTCCTCCATCACCAGCCGATCGACGATCGCTTCAATGGTGTGCGCCTGCTTCGGATCCAGCTTCACCCGCACGTTGGGGTCGGTGAGTTCGACCAGTTCGCCATCCACGCGCGCGCGCACAAACCCCTCCCGTTGCAACCGCTCAATCACATCGCGAAACTCGCCCTTTTGCTGGCTCACCACCGGCGCGAGCAACATCACGCGGGTTTTGTCGGGCAGCGCCAGAATCTTGTCCACAATGTCACTGGTGGTTTGCGCGACAATAGGTTCACCCGTGTCCGGACAATGCGCCTGCCCGACGTGCGCATAGAGCAGCCGCAGGTAATCGTAAATCTCCGTCGTGGTAGCGACCGTCGAGCGCGGGTTCATGCCGCTGGTCCGCTGTTCAATGGCGATGGCAGGTGAGAGGCCCTCGATATAATCCACGTCCGGCTTCTGCATTTGGTCGAGAAACTGCCGCGCGTAGGCGGAAAGACTCTCCACGTATTTACGCTGGCCTTCGGCGTAGATTGTATCGAACGCAAGCGACGATTTCCCGCTGCCGCTCAAACCGGTGATGACCACCAGCTTGTCGCGCGGAATCTCGAGCGTGAGATTCTTGAGATTATGCTCCCGCGCCCCGCCGATGCGGATGAATTCTTTGCTCATGACTGCGAATTTTTGGACTCAAATAATCGCCCAGCGTAGGACAGGACCTAAGTTGAGGAAAGGAAAGAAATGAACTGGCGCTGTTCTGTGGCGCTCAAAAAGTGCATTCGCGTTGCAATTCGCGCTGGAAAAAGCGACCTCGATCACGGATATTAACCGGGCCATGAAGGAGTCCTGCACCGCTGCTGCTACGAAGTTTGTTTGCTTACACGTCACAATACTATTCTTTGTTTCAGCACCGTTGCACCCCGTATTCGCAGGTTCTTGGATTCCAACATCCGCAATGATTGCCGGTCGTTCGGACCATACAACCACACTACTGGCAAACGGAAGAGTACTGGTAGCAGGAGGGCGAGGCACGAATCACGCAGTGCTGGTAGGCGCTGAAGTTTACAATCCAATAACCAAGCTTTGGTCACAAACAGCACCGATGAATCGTCCGCGAATGTTTGCCACGGCAACACTGCTCGGAGATGGGAAAGTGCTCGTAACAGGTGGGTATACGGGCACGAATTATACTTCCAGTGTGGAACTCTACGATCCCTCCAGCGGCACGTGGAAACTAACGAACGCAATGAACGCCACTCGCTATGCTCACACTGCAACCCGGCTGACCAATGGGAAAGTATTAATCGTAGGAGGGAGAGACTTCAGCAGCGGCGTCCGTTCCAGCGCTGAATTGTTCGATCCCCTGACCGGGAACTGGACGTTGACGAACTCTATGCTTTTCCCACGGTACACTCACGCTGCAACACTGCTAGGAAACGGCAAAGTATTGATTACCGGCGGATATGACGGGACCAACTATTTGTCTGTTTGTGAGTTATACGACCCCGTTACCGGAACCTGGAGCACCAATGGGGCCCTGCAGGAAGCTCGAGGTTCACACACGGCGACACTCCTTTCGAACGGGAAGGTGTTGGTAGCGGGAGGATACTCTTACACCAACGGCAACCCGATCCCAGGGCTGCCATCGTCCGAGCTATACGACCATGTTACACAAACCTGGAATCCTGGCGGCAACATGAATGGAAACCGCTACATTCACACTGCCACTTTGCTGCCGAGTGGTGACGTTCTGGTTGCGGGGGGCTCGGACCAAAATGGGTACATGTCCCGGGCCGAGGTTTATCACCCAGCAACGGATACCTGGAGCATGACCGGCGAACTCAACACAGTGCGGGGCTACCACCGGGCAACGATATTAACGAACGGAAGCGTTTTAGTCACCGGCGGATTCCGTTTCAATGACACCTACATGAAGGAGACAGAACTGTACGTCCAAGCATTGCCATTCTCCATTAAACCTCCAGTCAAACTACCAAACGGTAATTTGGCGATTACCTTTACAAATCTTGCTGGCTTGGATTTCGAAATGTTTGCTGCGACAAGTCTCTCTCAACCCTTGAATGCCTGGACAAATTTGGGTTCCGTCGTGGAAGTATCACCCGGGAAGTTCCAGTTCACTGATACGCAGGCGAGTAATAATCCGCAGCGTGTCTACCGCGTCCGGGCCAACTGAACGATCTTAGAGGAACAACAGAGTTAACAAAGGCAGATGAAGGATGTTCTCATTCTCCGCTTTACCTCCTGAAATATTCCGCTTCTCCTGTGAGGTCAATATTACCGACGTGCCGGCTGCGGTTACTTGCGATATTGTGGATTCAGACTGTGGAACTCAATAGGCGGATGGCAGTAATTGGGCTCGCGCTTGGCTTGGCGGCAAGCGCGGGTGCGGGGACGATTGTGCTCGAAGCGGAGAACGGCACGCGCACCGGCACGACCGTAACGACTGCGGTCGCCGGCTATTCCGGCACGGGGTACGTCACTGGATTTGATACCACTGGCGACAACGTCGCCTGGGCATTCGGCGCATCGAACGGGCTCTACAATCTGCGGATTCGCTTCCGCTCGCAGTACGGCCAGAAGGGCTTCGACGCCACGCTGAACGGGGCCACCAGCTCCGGCATGTTTCCGCAAAGCGTGACCTTTGCGACGTTTGATGTCGGCCTCGTGGAACTCACTAACGGTAACAATACGCTCCAAATCGGTGGCGGCTGGAATTACTACGAGATTGATCGCGCGGATCTGATTCCCACCAACGCACCACCACCGCCGCTACCTGTCCCAATCACTCTGGTAAACTCCAACGCCACCTTTGCCGCGCGGATGTTGATGCAGGACCTCGTCGCGGACTACGGCCGGATCACCTGGTCCGGTCAGCATGAAACCAATGACGCGATTTACGTGCTGAACACTTCCGGTCGCAAGCCACTGATCATTTCCGGCGACCTGATTGATTATTCACCGTCGCGGGTGCAATACCAAGGCATGCCGGCGAATTACACCGAACGCATGATCGCAGAGGAACGGTTCGGACACGTGCAGGCGATGTGCTGGCATTGGAACGCGCCGACGAATCTGATCAACCAGCCCGGACAGGAGTGGTGGCGCGGATTCTACACCGAGGCGACCACCTTCGACCTCGCCGCGGCGTTGGCAAATACCAATTCAACCGAGTATGCCCTGCTCTTGCGGGACATGGACGCAATCGCCATACAGTTAAAAAAGTTCGCGAGTAACAACATCCCGGTATTGTGGCGGCCGTTGCACGAGTCCGAAGGCGGCTGGTTCTGGTGGGGCGCGAAAGGTCCGGAACCGTTCAAGCAACTTTGGCGGCTGCTTTACCAGCGGCTGACGGTCCATCACGGCGTCAACAACCTGATCTGGGTGCTCACGAGCGAAAACCCGGCGTGGTATCCCGGCGACGACGTGGTTGATGTGGTCGGGGTGGACGCTTATCCCACCGACAAGAGCGACGCGCTCAGCGGCCGCTGGCAGGCATTGCTGACGCGATTCAATGGCAAGAAACTACTCGCGTTGACGGAAGTTGGCGGCGTGCCGGACATTGAAAAGATGCAGCGCTTCGGCGTGTGGTGGTCGTGGTTCGCACCATGGACCGGAACTTACGGCCCGACCGCAATGCCAAACGCGACGGTCGTGCGCATCTATCAATCACCCGTCGTCGTTACCCTGGATGAAGCGAACGCGGCCCCCCCGCAACTGCTCAGCGTTACGCGCCTGGCGGATGGCAATGTGCAACTCGCCGGCAAGGGCCCACGGGGGGCGACAAATCGAGTATTTGCGACCTCAACCATCTCCTCACCCGCAAACAGTTGGTCCGGCATCTCCACAGGCAAGTATTCCGGGGGCGTGTTCACTTTCATCGACCTTCAGGCCACGAATTCGCCTCAGCGCTTTTATCGCGCACGGGCGAATTGAGTCAAAGCTTGCCTGCGGGTCGCTGCGTGGCCGCGCTACCGATTCTCAGCCCGAACTCGAGCCATTTCTGCGGGGGAGTATTGCACTGAATTTGACGGGCCACGGCTGCCAGCAAGGCGTCCCCGGCTCCAACGGTGTTACGCGGCTTCACCCGCGGAGGCGCGGCGAAAGTCTGGAACCCTTCAGCTACGTTCACAAGCAAACCACGCTTGTCACCACGGGAAACCAAAACCCAACCGGTCGTTGCTTCCGACAGCGCGCGGGCTGCGCGAACAAGTTGCTTTTCTGAACGCAGCGCCTTGCCCCACCAGCCAGCGAGTTCGTGCTCGTTTGGTTTCACCAGGAACGGGCGCGCCTTCACTGCGGCGGCGAAGGCTGGTCCGTCGCAATCCAGCAACGTTCGCACGCTGAACCGGTGCGCGAGGCGGATAAGCTGGCCGTAAGCAGTCATCGGCACACCGCGCGGCAGGCTGCCGGAAAGAATTTGGAGTGCGCCGGCAGAGCGCAGCGGCGACGGCGCTTTTCGCCACGCGTTTCCAAAAGCGGGGTCGTGCTTCGCTTGCCCCCGCAATCCAAAATTCCGCAACCGGCTCTCAATCTTGGATAAAACCTCCACCCATTCTCGTTGCGAAAGCTTTGGCCCGAGCGGATTTAACCGCATCTGCCGTCCGGCGTCTGTTGTGATGATGACGTTGACGCGGGTGGGTTGACGCAGGCGGATGATTTGCGAAAGGATTTTTTCTTCGCGCAGGTAACCAGCAAGTTCGTCGCCGGTCCGCCCGCCAAGCGGCAGCAGCAATTGTGGCTTGCCACCAAGATGTTTCAGCCAGCGCGCGACGTTGATGCCCTTGCCGCCCGCCCAACGGCGTTCCGACTGGACGTTGTTCTTCTCCTCCCAGAGCACATCGTTGACGCGCCACTCGGCGTCAATGGACGGATTCAGGGCGAGAATAACTGCGGGCTTCACGGCCAGAGCCGCAGCCGGTAGAAGCGCAGCCTGCTCAATCCACCGGTCTGGGAGCCGTCATCCACGTAGCCGAACCGGCCCGAGGTGGAAGACACCGGCGGAGTAAACGCCGTCCAGACGCTGGGTGGTACCAGGTTGGTGGACCATTGCACCTCGTAGAGCTGGTTGGTCGGTCCGTTCCACTGCAACAGGAAACCACCCGGCACCCGGGTAATGGAGTTAATCTTGGGCGGTGGCACAAACGGATTGATGACGATGCCCTCCACTACGCGGAAGAATCGGTATGGCGATGGCAGCGGGACGCAGTAGGTCGTTGTCGGTCCGGTGCCGCGGATCGTCGGCGAAGCCACCACCCAGTTGGTGCTGTTGAGGTCGGTCCGGCCTTCAATGTGATAGGGCACGCCCGGCAACGAGGTCCAGGTGATGCAGAAGCCGTTGGTCGTGGTCTCCGTGTGGACGATAACGATGTTCGTCCCATACGTGGGCCATTCCGTGGCCGTGGCACAATAACTCACGGGACTGGGCGTAAGATTCACGGCCGCCATGAACCAGTCGCCGGGCGCCAGCGGCACGGGTTGCGAGAAATCAAACACCGTGATGACTTCATCGTTGGTGTACGGATTCGCACTGAAGTAATCGAACACGCTGAAGGTGGGCGGCAAGCCGCGGCGCAAGAAGAGCACCATGTCGTCGCTCAGCGAAGTCAGCTCAAACTGGGCGCGCACGGCATTGGAACTGACGATGAAGCGGTAATAGTCAATGGGCTCGATTTGTCCCGGATTGACCTTGCAAAACGGCACGCTGTTGGTGAGGTCAACAAAGGGCGGGAACTCTTCCAGATCGAAATCAATGCACAGCGTGAACACCACCGCGTTGGTGCCGGGATTCTGCACGCCGAGGAAGTAGCGTTGGCCCGGGATCAACACCGGCGCAGGTGAGATATTCGTCGTGAGCGTGTAGCTGCCCACCGGAGAATTGGTGATGAGCATGTAATCCGGGGGCAGGGAATTCGTGCCGGTGGGCGGAACGCTCTGATTGAACAGCACATTCACCGGACCGGTGGCCGCACTCAGCCGATTGGTGACCGCCCGGACGAAAGAGGGCACATCGACCGCGTAGTAGCGGATCTGGCCGGGCGGAACGATGGACGTGTTGCAATCGCCGGAATTGAGCCGGCCGGGCACGGGCAGAACCTGCTGGTAGAGGAAGTCCAATTGCCAGCTCAGGAGTTTCGGCAGCGGCACGTGGCCGCCGGCGCGCGTGTCGAGGATTTCCAGCCGCCACTCGCCAAAAGCCACCTCGCCCTCGAACGCCTTCAAGGATTCCTCGGGCAGGAAATACAAACCGTCCGGCGGCACGGATACCACGAAGGAATCGACCAACACATCCGATTCACCGCGATCGGCAAACACCTGAATCGGCGTGGAGTTGCTGGTGGCGATGAACACCAGCGCGTTGGTTTGCCACACGGGCGTGCCGCGGATCTGGTTGGTGGCCCCCGGCGCCACCAGGAACGTCGGAACCGTCTCGCAACCGCTGAGCGGAACAATGATTGCCGCGAGCCCAGTCATGTCGTGATCCAGCAAGTTGTTCGTACCGACGCCCACCACGAAATCAATCAAATCGCCGGGCAACAGGTTCAAGTTCGTGCTGAAAGACGGGCCCGGGCCGAAGGCGTTGACTTGACCGTCGAAGAGTGACACGCCGTTGCGCAGCACATGCACATCACTGCTGATCGGTCCGACGGTATCCACGCCCGAGAACGTGACCACCAGCCGGTAGGCGTCATTGGTCGGGCAGGTATAGCGAATGACCCCGTACTCGCCATTGGGGCCAGGACTGAACGCCAGCTGATTTGCGCCGAGCGTGATGCTGCCGCTGCTTCGCGGCGACCCGGAGGGATTGTGCAGCACCGTCAAAGCGCCTGCGAGGACGTTGGTGCGCCAGAAATCAAACTGCCCGTCGTTCCCGAACTCCGGGTACCGCGTGATGACGCCGCTTAAGTTGGTGGCCAAACCATAGCTCCACACTCCGCTAGGATTGCCATTGGTGGAGAATCCGATTGCCGCGCTATTGTCGGGCCGGATGACCGGCGGCAGGGACGGCACACACTTGCCCGCGCTGCCGGCGGCAACGATGGCGCTGATTTCGGTCTGGTTCAACGCCCGGTTGTAGAAGGACATTTCGTCAATCGCGCCGTAGAAGGAATTGTCCACCAGTCCCAAGTCATTCTGCCAGGCACCGATCATGCCGGGGGCAGTGAAGGTGAAGCCGCCAGAAGCATAAGGCGCCGTGGCGAAGGCAACGCCATCCACGTAGAACACCACGGTGGTACCGGATTTGGTGACCGCCACATGGTGCCAGTTGGTGTCGGAGATGAACGCACCGGAAGCAACCTCGTTCGCCTGCGACCGGCCCATGGCCAACTGATTGTCGTTGCGGATGTAAAAACCAAAACCGGCCGGCCCGCCTTGCGTGCCGCTACCGACGGCGAACAGCGTGGAGTTGCTATTGCCGTTGAAGGACAGCACGGTCGGACTGGTGCGTTTGATCCACGCCTCGATGCTGAAATCCTGCAACCGTAAGTTCGCATTGGTGCCCACGTAAACGCCGTCACGGTCGCCGTCGAACACAAATGTCTTGCCGACCAAGCCATTGGTGAAAGTCACATCGCCCGCCGCGACACCATTATTGCCATCCACCACATCCTCGAAACCACCTTCGGCCGGCCACCAACTGACCAAGCCGTCGAATTCCGAGCTGCGACGATACGCATAACTCAGCCCGTAGGACTTGCCCTTCTTGGTCGCCAAAGTCCGGTCCATGAATCCGTTCCGCATCGCCAACGAATTCCCCACCCCGGTGTTGACCAGCGCTGGATCATTGATCACCTGCACGCTGGTATTCGTCAAAACGCTCCAGCCATCCACGATGGCGGGTCCGGGATAGAACCCAGGGAGCACTGCGTCAAAGGTGCTAAGCACGTAGTTCGAGGTTGTGCCAGTGGACACAAACGGCGGCTGCCCAAACTTGATCGGCGTGGTCGTCAGCTCCAGGTCCTCAGTGAAGACCACATAGTTGTGAATCTGCTGGATCGAACTGGCGACGTAATCCCACATGGTCGTTTGCTGGGGATTCCCGCCCTCGTTAATGACGAGCGTCACGAGCGTGGAGAAACCGGGTCCGTAATTGATGCGGAACGAGCCCGTGCCAGTGACGTAACCGCTGTCGAATATGAGCGCCCCGTCATAATAGGCAGTCAACCGATCCGGCACCGGATAGAAATTGTAATCCACGATGATGAAGCCTTGCGTGGTGCCGGTGTCGATCACGTTGGTGCTGGCCGCCGGACCACCAGCGGAGGTTACGGGCACGACATTGGTAATGCTGATGGACGAGCCAAAGCCCATTCCGCTGGTCCAGCCGCGATCCTCCGTCAGCAGCACGCGCGTGCCCCGCGGACTGATCAGCGTGATGGCGAGGTCCGAGATCCGCGGATGATCAATGCGCAGGCCCACTTTCACATCGCCCACCAGGCCAAAGTTCGGATTGAAGATCGAGGCATACGTCACCCCGTCGTCTATCAGCGGAATTTCTTCTCCGGACGAGAATTTCAACGAATTGTCCACCCCGGGCGCCCGGGTGATGGTCACCACCAGTCGGATGTTCTGACCGGAGGAATTGGGATTGAACACGCCGATGAAATACCGGCCCACCGCCAGCGGCGGGAGATCTTGCGGGGTGATATTCAGGCAGCCACCACCCGCAGGAACGGTCATGAAGTAATCATACACGTTCCGGGTCGGGAAACCGCCGCGCCGGATGTACAACTCCACCGGGGCGGTGTTGTCGCCAACGCAGACCGAGAGATTGGTGGCGTCGGCGGGCACGTCCACAAAGTCGAACGTGAATGTGTTCGGCGGCAGAAACCGGGCGCTGTCGCCCTCCGTGTCTGATTCTTCGACCATCAGACTGACGCTGTCCACGTAGCCCGTCTGCGTCAGCGAATCATCAATAAACGTGAGAATCCAAGGCCCCAGCCGGTCTTCACCCACGAAATCTCGCAAGCTGCCCGGGCCATCTGAGTTCAGCTGATAATATCCCGGCGCCGGCGGCACGTATTCCCCGTTGTCTTCGTAGATGAAATTGTAGGGGCCAGGTGTCGGCGGATCGACCGGGGCGGGCCGATGGTTGTTCAGCACGGCAAACTTCGTGTTATGCGCCAGGTTGCCCACCACATCACCGAGGTTCTCGTGCGTGATTGTGTTCGTCACCACCACCCGGCGGGTCTGGCCTTCCAATCCACACGGGCAGATAATGAACGCCGCATCCGTGGCCCGCGCGACGCTGGCCGGACTGCGGTCGGGAATGACAGCGTTCGCCGGGTAGCAGCGCACGGTGCCGTCGGCGGAATCAAACGGGAGGAGGCTGAACACTCCGAAGAACGAATACTCCGCCGCCATCTGGTCCTCGGACTTGATGCCAATGAAATAAACTTCGCCCTGGACCGAGTTGCTCAGGATGACCTGCTCCGTGCCTCCCCGAGTAACCGACTTGACCGCCCCTGCAATCGCGGTGGGATCCAAATTCAAAATCGCCGGGCTCGTGGAAACGTAAAGATCAATATCTGCCTGCACGCGCGTAGCGTTATCCACGTCGCGCTCCCGAACACCCAGCGCCGGCACAGACAACGTCGCAGGCAGGAAGGTGACGAACGCCGCGTTGCTGAACGAGGTGGTGTTGGTCACCGCATAGAAGTGCCACTGATTGGTCATGCCATTGGTCGTGCCGAGCAACGGAGTATTCGCGCCGACCAGTTGATTCCCCAACAGGAAGCCCGCCGCTCGACTGGCAGGGTCGGTTGCGGTCGATGAGTCAAACGTGTTCGTCACCAGGGTCACGGGCGTGACGCTGCCCACAAATGGCGCCTCGGTCTCAAGCCGCAACGCCTCGGGCGATTCGCCGTTACCACAGGAAATCACCAACGCATAGTCCTGCACCGTGTCGTTGGGATGGCCGGTCACGGCGTTCACATTGACGCGCTTGGCGCGGACGGTGATGGTGTAATTCGTGCCGAGGTCCGGCGTGATGTAAACGTTCTCCACGTTGTTCACCAGATCCACGGTCGCGACCTCATTCGTATCCCACGGCTCAACAAAATTGCTGCCGCTCTTGAAGAGGTTTCCAAAATAAACGTCACCCGTGTCGAGGTTTGTCACCACCAGGTCGAGATCGTTCACGAGCTTGGTCGCGGCGGCGGGATTGCCGGGCGGGTCGGTCCACACCAGCGTCACTTTCAACGGCAACAGCGTTCCGTCCGGCGTGACGGAAATCCGCCGCGTCTGACTCTGGCCCGTGGCAAGCGCCGTTGTGGGGCTCTGATCGAAGAACTGCACCGAGGCAGCGCCCCGCGCGGCGCCTCCGTGCGGAATGCCATTCGTCACGCCCGGCGGCAGGGTGGTTTCGAGATTGATCGCGCCCCAGCCGGCGTAGTTGATGGTGTTCTCCACCTGGAAATCGTAACCCGGACCCGCCGGCCGCGCGCCGTTGATCAGCGCCGCCTTCATGAGCGCCGGGCTGACGGTAACATCCAAGCCGCGCTCGAAGAATTCCTGCATCAAAGCCAGCGTGCCGGAGACCTCCGCGGCGGCCATGCTCGTGCCGGATTCAAAACGGTAGTTGGGCGCCAGCGCATCATTCAACGACCGCAACACCAGCTTGGCATCGCTATCCTCGCCGATGGTGAAAATGGTCGTAACGATGTCGAGCGAGACGTCCTGCGTATAGACATTGGCGACGCGATAGTACCAGGTCGTGCCCACGGGCGTGAGCGGCAAATTACCCGGCATCGAAAAGACATTGGTCGCCACGGGCGAGGTGCTTACAGGTGGCGCGATCTGGCGGACAAAAATTGGCGTCGGCGGGAAAGGCGTGGGCGAGGCCGCGTTGGGGAAGACCCGGATAACCACGCGCACGGCATTGTCCGGAATGAAAATCTGGTTCAGGAAGTTTGAACCCTGTCCGATCGTCACGCCCGCCAGCGTGTTGGCGGTGACGGTCAGGGGATCGTAATACGCCGTCTCATCCCACTGGCGCGAGCGGCCCGAAACCACCATGCCCCCGGGGGCCACCACGTCAGGCTTGTAGCGGCCGAAATCGCCTTCGATGCCGATGCCCACATTCCCCCGGCTGGAGGAAGCCGTCACCTGCGTTTGCGAATCCGTGGCGTTGGCGAACGGCATGTTGGTTTCGCAGACGATGTTCGTGGTAACGGTGATCACGTTGCCATTCGTCAGGCTTACGACGTTCGTGATGCAGTTGGAGATGATCGCGTTGGTGATGTCGCGCAACTGCTCCAGCGAACCGACCGTGATGACATTCTTGGCGGTGGCCGGGGAAACGATCGAGCCGGCGTCGCCCGAGATGCCGCCATCGGTACCGGCGCCGTTGTTGCCGGCGGCGAACACAAACACCAATGGCTGCGGCCCCGTGGTGCCGGGTTGCGCGTCGCGCACAGCCGCGTCGTAACTGGAAGCGCTGATGCTGTACGAGTTGTCCTGCGCGTAACCCCAGGCGTTGTTCCCGATGAGGACGTTCGTGCGGGAGACAATTTCCTGGAGATAGGCATCGGGAAGGAACGGCGTGTTCGCGGCATTCGTTCCGTTAAAGAGCGTCGAGAAAATCCGCGCCGCGGGCGCGCGACCACGGTAATCCGCATTGGTCACCGAACCGGGCGGCGGACTGGTCACCGAGAGCGACGCCGCGCCGCTGCCCGCAATCGTGGTCGCCACGTGCGTGCCGTGCCCGGAGAAATCCACCAAGCTGCGGGGAATGTCGCCCTGCACGCGGCCCGAGAGATCCGTGTAGCCTTGATCCACACCCTCGTCCGTTACGCCCACCGTCACCCCAATGCCAGTGAGACCGAGATAATTGGAAGCCGAAATAAGCGTGTTCGTGGCGACATGAATCCGCACGCGGCTCACATCGTTGGCGCGCACGCGCGCGTAAGCCCATTCGACCAGTTGGACGCCGGTGAGATTCGCCAGCGCGACGAGACTGTCCGCCGTGGGTTTCACGCGGAGCACCGGACCAAAGGGCGAACGATCTTCGGCGATGATCTCGGCGCCGAGACCCTGCACGGCGCGCGTGGTATCGCCTGCCGAATCGGCGAACAACACCAGATTCAACAGCGCGTTCTCCGGCAGCTCGGTCTGATTGACGGCGAGCGGCAACAACGTGGACCGCACCTTGAAATACGGTTCGTAGGGCAGCACGCTTTGGGTCTGCGGATTGCCCGCCAGTTGCGCCGCAGCGGTGGCACTGGCCCGGACCAGATAAGCATTGTTGGGAATGTAGGAAACGATCGTCGCCCCGGCGTTCTTCAACGCCGCGCGGAAAGCGTTGTCCGGCGCCTGGCGCGACTGGACGATGTAAGCCCCCGGCTGGGCCGATGCGCGCAGATGCGCCGGAATGGCCAACTGACTCGACTGCGCCGTATCCACGATGGCGTTCTCCAACAACACCGCTCGATCTTCCCGCAACAATTCGCGATAGGGCCGCGTTGTGTTGCTGAGCCGGTATTCGAGCGGACTGGTGTTCGTGGCGATGCGCCCCGGAGTGGCGGCGTTTACCGTCGGAATGGACGTGGGCTTCGAGATAATGACGGTAGCAGACGTAGGCCCGGAACGCGGCTGCGCCGCCGCGGGCGGCGGAGTCGCCTGACGCCGTCGCGCCACGGATGCATCACCCCATTTCCAAAAAAACCACGCGCCGGCCAAGCACAGCAGGCACAGCGCGAACCACATCATCGGACGCCGAAGCATATTCACAAAAATCTTACTCAGTTCATCCTCCGCCGCCATTACTTATTTGGGCTGGCAGTCGGTATGCAGGACGGTTGCCGGGATAAAGGATGCCACCTCCCTCATCGATCCCCGCCCCATTCATCACCCGTTCAGTCCGGTGACAAAATATTGTAGTTTTCCAGCACGATCTGGGGCGTGTCGGACCGCGGATTCTCCACGCGCAGAATCGAGCGCGCCGCGAACTCCGCCGTCACCTGATAATTAGTACATAGACCGAAGAACGAGCCGCCCGTCACGATGGAATTGGGCGCCGGCTTGAGCGACTGGCCATAAGTATAAATCACATACCGGGGCTCGCTGAACTTGAGCAGCCCCATGACCTGCTGCGGCAGCCATTCATAGACATTGTCCCGCACGTTGTTCTTGAAGAGCGGCGTGTTCTTGTCCGGCAGGAACGGCGAGGTATCCGTCAGTTCCGTCACCGACAGCACATCGCCCAGGCGGTTAAATGTCTGATTGGCGAACACGTTTGTGTCGTTGCGGGAGCGGTTGATGCCGGCATAAATGCGTGCCAGCGGACCGTTCGTACCGGCCAGGGCCACAGGTTCAATCGTCACGGGACTGAACGCCGCCCCCGCACCGGAATTGGTGACGTTGAGGGCGATCACGCCGCCAAACACCGCCGACCAGGCCGCGAGATTCGTCTGGTTCACTGGCAACAAACCCCGCGTGATGTTCTCATCAATCGTCGCGGTGAAGATGTCGAATAGGATGCGGTCATTCTTCGGTTTGGAGATGCGCGCGTCGCGTTCGTCGAAGTTACCGCTCCAATCGCGCCAGGTCCGGTCATCCACGTCATCCGCCTTCAAGTAAACCGTTTGCCACGGCGAACCGCGATGCACCCGGCCCAGCCAGCCCACATTCGGGAACTTGTTGGTCGGGAAATCCCAGTCGTCCGGCTTTCGTACCATCGGATCCTTGAGCGCCGTCTTGTATGCATTCGGGAAACCATCTCCACCCTGCCCGCCCGTCTTGGCCGTGTTCCCACCCCACGGATCGAACCGGTCGTTCAACTGGCCGAGGTTCTTCATGACCTCGATTTTGTCCGGCGCGAGGCTCAAAGGCAGCGCGCGGATTTCGTTTGTTGCCGTCGCCATGTCGCCGGGGAGATAATGAATCAATGGATCATTCGCCTGCCAAGTGACATATTGGATGACGCGTTTGGTCGGTGTGAATGGCACCTGGATGTCAAAGTTGGTATCCGTCATGGCCGGGAAATAGATCGGCGAGAGACCGTTGAAGACCCGGAATTTGTCGATTTCCTTATTCTTGGTGTCACCGGTGGGTTGATTGAGGCCGAAGCTGGTCCAGTCAGTGTTGCCGCCACCGCTGTTACCCAACGAGACATCGATCTGGTTGTAGATGCCTTGCGGCAAACTACCGGCCAGTCGATTCGTGGCCCACTGACCGTTGAAGCCAATGGCCTTGTCGGGGTCTTTGATCTCCTGGCCTAAATCACGGTTTCCATTGAGATTGTCGAGCTGCACATAATCCAGAATCCGCTGCGAATCCCGATCGCGCATGATTACCCGCAACCGGTTGGTGACGCTGAGCCCCCACTCCGGCAACGGCCATACCCCGCCGGGCCATTGGTTCGGTGATTCAAACGGCAAGTTCTGATTAGCCAGAAACGACTTCGTCTGGAAGCGATAGACCGAATCCGGCAGGAAGATCATGTTGGTCCGCAATGGCACCTGGAAGGACGAGCCGCCCACGATTCCCTTCCAGCCGGTCCATTGCCCGGCAATCAACGTAGCCGTCTTAGGGAACGTGTAGTTGAGACTGGAGCGGAATCCGGAATTGTTCGTCAGCGTGATGAAGACGTCGCTATCCACGTAGATATCCACGTTGCGGTTGAAATTGGCGAGATACGGATTCCACACTTCGACGCCCACAGCGTTGGACACACCAATGACGAACATCAGGTTGGTCTGCCAGCCGGCACGGCTTCCGTAAGACGTGAAGTTCGGCTTGCTCATCTGCAGCTTGCGCGTGATTTGGAAGGTGGATTGCAAAGCGAACTCATTGAAGTTCGGCAGGCCCTTGCGCGCGCCAATGACCCACGGCACACCATAAATGTTCCGGATCGACGGGGTGGTGGTCAGCGTGGCGATGGCATTGGAGTCCGCCAAACTCAAGGGCGCATTCAATTCCGGCGGGCCGCCCGATCCCGACGGGGCCGCCACCTGCCCGACCTCACGATAGCCGACGATGTAAACTTCGTTGTTGTTCGTCCGCAGCACAAGCGGCTGGAACACGTTCGGCATCGCGAAACTGTTTGCTACCAAAGTGCCGTTGGTGGCCGAGACTTCCGCCATGTTCGCAGCGATCTGGAGACAGCGATGCACGGCCGGCGTGTAAACGAACGTGCTGTTCGTGTAAACTGGGATGTGGTCCACGCCGAAGCCGAACTGCGCCTTCAGCAACCGGTCCGCCGCGTTGGTGAAGAACGTGAGCGGCGTCCAGCGGTAGAAATTCGTCTCGCTGATGGTGCCGGTGGCAGGATTACGGGCCACGAGGTTGTCGTAATTCAGGTTCATCTTGCCCTTGTCCGGCGCGGAGTCGGTGCCGGCCTGCTCGATCAACCGGAAGAAGGTGGTACTGTCGTAGGTCGAATTGCTGGTCGTGAGCCAGTTCAGCTTGGTGGCAAACGGACCGAACTTGCTGGTGTCAAAAAAGTCCTGATGGTTGAAGACGTGGTTTGCATTCTCAGACCCAGGCCACGGACGGGCCGGAAGATCCGGCTGGACCGTCTCCGTGATGCCGCCAGGACCCACGAGCAGATTGCCATCGCCGTAGCCATCCACGTCGTCCGTGGTGAAAGTGGACGCTCCCGAGCCGCCATAAAGCGTCGAGATGTTCAACAGCGAGTTCAGATTGGATTGGATGCGGTAATTGTAGATGTAGCTGGCGTCGAAGAAGGCGTCACCCGCCGCCACGCCGAAGGAGGGACGGTAGTCGTAAAAACGCCACACGTTCGTGTTCAAGTCCGCCAGGAAAGAGCCCAGATTGATCTCCCACGGGCCGACTCCCTGATTGCGCAGGAAGTTCGGTGTGTTGGGGTAATTTCCGACCAGGTTGTGAATGTAATTGATATCGAGCGAATTCCCGATGGGCACGGCAACGTAACAGAAGCGTGCAATGAAGCGGTTCGACGGCGAGTGCGGAAACTCGGGGCGCTCCAGAATGCCAATCCACTGCGGATCGCCGACGAAGCGGTTGGAGAGAATGCCGTTGGGCCCGGTCAGGAGCTGGCCATTGTTATTCACCAGCGCCAGCAGGCCGTTGGTGTCCGGCCGGCCATTGCGGTTTATGTCCAGGTAATACCGGAATTCCTCACCCCCGGTCTGCCGGTTGGTGACGACAAATACCGGCGGCCGCGGATCGTATAGCAAGTTCAGCAGGTTGACGAATCGGTCATTGCCGGCGAGCGAGCCGCCGGGGGAGCCGGCGTAGTAATCGAAATTGACGTTGCGCGGATCCACGACTCCGTTGGTAAACCCGAACGCATTGTAAAAGTTCGTCGAAACAAACAGCCCGGCGTTGTAGGCATTGCCGCTGACGAGAATGTGAGCGAGCACATGGGCGGCAAAATGCTCCCGCGCCGCATCGTTCGCGTTGCGCGCGACGGTCTGGTCCTTCACCGTGCCGGCGGCGGCCTTCTCGGCGTTGCTCAACACCAGGAAGGTGACGGCCATGAACGTGATGACGGCCAGCAGGATGAGCGTGATGACCAGGGCGACACCGCGGTGGTCACGCGCGACGGAAAAATGGGAACGACGGAGGTTCATGAGTAGGCGGCGGAATCAGCGTTGCGAACCGGAACACGCAGGCGGAAGATGTGCACCTTGCCGGCCTGGTCCTCGAGATAACGGCGGCGGGTCGCGTCGTCCTGGATGGATTCCGCGCGACGCAACGCGCGGTTCTCGAGGATGCCAATTTCGATTTCGACGGATGCCGGCAGCGCGTTGCTCCAGAAGTTATAGCGGCCGATTTCCCCGAAGGCGAAGGAGGAATACAGCACGTCCGAATTCGCTGTCGGGCCAGAGTTGATGGGCGAGGTGATCCACTGCCCGGCGGGATTGTAGGCGCGCACCTTGAAATGCACGACGCCATCGAGCACCCGGCTCATGTTGGTGCTCCCGACCGGCGTGGCATAAAAACGGTTGAACAAGGTATCCGGCGTCTGCGCCGCGGAACTGCTGCCCATGAACCGGTAAAGTGTGCCCACTCCGTTGGTGATCGGCCGCACCACATAGCCGATGCCCGTCCAGGTCTGGTTTTCCCGGGTGAGAAAATAAACGTCCTCCAGCAAGTTGGTGCGTTTGGTGGCCGGCAAACCCGGTAGCGTCTGCAGCAACGGGTGAACGGAAGTCTGGGGCGCCAGTTCCGCGTAGAAATTCACGCCGCCCGGCCACGGCCGGTAGCTCGCCCGCATCTGTTGCACATCGCGCGTCAGCATTTCCGTGACGATGCGGCCGCCCTCCAACACATCCACCTGCGTGAGGCCCATGCGGAAGACCCGCTGAGTCTGGCTGAACATGGCAAACAGCCCGAGCGTGATGAGCGAGAGCAGACCAACGACGACGATGATTTCGATCAACGAAAACGCCGCTGCCATCCGCCGCCCGCGGGAACAGGGCCGACCGGTTGAATCATTGCTGCTCATGTTTGCTTCCGGTAGATGGTGGGTTGGAAAAAGTAGAGCACTTGGTTGGTGTCCTGCACCGGCTGATGCTGGCCGCCGACCTGCGTGCGATAGATCTCACGACCGGTCGGCCCAACATTGCCGAGCGGAATCACGGGCCAGCGGAAAAGCAACCGCACCTCATGGAGATTGGCCTGCAGGTTACGAGCATAAATCGAATTCGTGTCCACCGGCATGGGCAACGGCGTGATTTCGGAAGTCATCCGGTAACTGAACGCCAGATCGCGGACATTGGCATCCCGTTGGGGCACCTTCTCCGTGGCGGCTCCGCTCAAGGCGCGGACATACGCAACCACATTGTTGCTATAGAAATTCCCCGGCACCGCCGGATTGGGCGCATATTTCGGCCAGCTCAGCAGACCGATGATCCGCGAGCCGCGATCTATCGGGTAATTGGCAACCACCGCGGAATTGAGGGTCGGGGTAATCGAATTGGTATTGTAGGTGAAAACGCTGATGCTTTGCCCTCCGACAGGGTTGGTGCTGGCATCGAACTCCTGCGTGAAGCGCCGCATTTCATAAACGTAATTCGTCAGATCGTCCAACCCGCGCGAACCGTTGCGGATGGCATCCATGAAAAAGTTCGCATCGTGGTCAATGATGGTGTCTTCGCGGTTCTGCTTCTGCACTTCCATCCCGAGGGGCAGCACGCCAACGATCGCGACCAGCGCGAAACCGATCACCGCCAAGGCCAGCGCGATTTCCACCATGGTAAACGCCGCCTGGCCGCGCACGCGCCGAGCGACCGGATTGAGAAAGAGAGTTTTCATCGGACCTGCGGTTGCTCCACCGAGGCGCGCCCGGTGAGCCAATCAATGTGGATGAGGGTGAAGGCGTTGATGGTATTGCCCGGCGGGTTTTCGCGATACGAGGGCGGCTCGCGCAGCGGAATCTTATTCGGATCCGCCGCATGCGCCACGCTGCCGCGGCCCAACGGGATGAATTCATCCACCCCGGAAAGCAACTGCCCAAGGTGATTAAACCCGATATACGGCACAGCCGGGAAACCGGGGCCCGGCGCGAATTCCGAAGGGAACGGCACATCGGTGGCCACCTCAAAGCCATACACGTTGGTCAGCAACGTCGTCGTGCCCGGAGGATCGTAGATGGGGGTATATTGGGTACGCGGGAGGAACTTAAAATCAGCGATGACGACTCCCTCCGGCAAAGTCTTCCAACTGGCGAGGTAACGCGGCGTGTATCGGCCGGGTTGGTCGCCCACGCTGCGGCGCGAAACGAAATTGTAGGCAACCATCTGCTTGTCGTAGAGCTTGGCGGCCTTGTCCTTTTCCGTCTGCGGCAAGGCGGTGTAGGCCGGACCGGTATAGAAATTTGTCGGGACGAACACCATGTAAACATCTGTGCGCTGGCTGATGGCGAGCTGCCGCGCGCGCGCGACGTCGCCCATCATCTGCCGGATGCCGGCGGCAAGATTGTCCCCGCGGAAATTGCTGAGCACGGGCATGGAGATGGCCACGAGAATCCCGATGATGGCGATGACCACCAGGAGTTCGATGAGCGTAAAGCCGCGCGCTTGCCGGGAGGAGTTCATGATTGCTTCACTATTTCCAACTGAGAATGTTGTCGCGGTTCACGCCGTCATTCGCCTTGCGCGCCGCGTCCGCCTTGCCATCGGGGCCGGCTGACCAAACCATCACCGGACCGTTAACCACAAAGTAGGTGCCGGTCGTGTCCGTCTTTTTGCTCAGGCCATTGAGACCGAGATTCGCATTGAGTGGATCCTGGGAAACGGCGGTAAGTCCATAAAGGCCGTCTCGCACGACTTCATCGTAGCTCGTGTCCAGGCTGATGACGTAGGGATTCCCCCATGGATCACGATAAACCAGATCCGGACCGACGCCCGGGGTACTCTGGTCCCGAGCCAGTGCAACATTGATCAAGGTCAGGCGTTGCGGATTCTTGGTGTGCCCAACGTTGGCCGTGTCGGTGTTATCGGCAAACTTGTCCTTGTCCATCAGAATGGCGATGACGACGTTGTTGCTGTTGTTGAAAGGATTGGGTTGCACGCCAGTCCAGCCAAACGCGTAGTCGTTCGCCCCGGCGGCCACCGTTGCCGGCATCCGGCTGTAGGTGGTTTCGTATTGTTTGACGGCGTTCACGATGTACGCAATCTCGGTCTTTGCCTGGGCCACCCGCGCCTTTTCTTTGGCTTTCGCAATGGCGGGCAGGAGCATCCCCGCTAGGATGGCGATGATGCCAATGACGACCAGCAATTCCACCAAGGTGAAGGCGTGCTGGTAACCTGATTTCAATGCAGAGGAGTTTTTCATGGGTCGAATCTCTTAGGATTTGAATTGCGTTGCATACAGCGGCCATCGGGGCGCCGGCCCGAACGACTGAACGCCCGCGGGCGTCGCACCAGCACGGCCACGGGCCACGCCGCCGCTTCCCACCGGATATCGAGGCGGGTGGCGAATGGGCTGGAGTTGAGGCGCAGCATGGCGTTCAGGGGTCGTAAACAATCTGGGGCTTGCTGCTCCAGTTGCTGATGCGGTTGGTCTTGCCCCCGACGATCAAATCCACCCACAGATCGTAGTGGCCGGGATTGTTCGTAGGGCTGCTGGAATTGTAACGCCAAGGGTTGAAATTCCGCCCGTCAGGCATTGCTGAATACCATCCTGGCAAGGGTGAGGTCGCATCTTTCGGCAAATCAACGCTACACGTGAGCAGCACAATCCGTCGCCCGGCGACATTGCTCACAATGCAAAACTGGCCGGGTTTCAGGTCTCGCAAGTAATCCTGTGCCGGTGCGCTTTCGTCTCCCCCGCCACGCGTGGAATTCATAAACCCCGTGATACCGTTATCAAAAGCCGTGGCAACATCAGCATTGGCGAGCGTGACCAGGTTATCCAACGACTGGTAGCTATTGGCGGCGAGCTTTGTGCCTTTCAGCTCAAAGAAAAGCGGATTGAGCGCGAAATACTTGCGCCGGTCCGCCGGGAAAAACGCGGCGAGCGGATTGCTCGGCGGCAGAAAGCCCTGGCGCGTCTTGTAACTGCCGATCGCCACTTCGAGCTGCTGGAGTTCCGCCTTGGCCTTGACCATGTAATTCCGCTGCTTGATGCGGGAGAAGGCCGGGAAAATCATGGCCGCCAGCACCGCGATGATGCCAATGACAATCATCAATTCCACCAGCGTGAAGGCGCTGGACCGGATTCGCTGGGTCAGGGTTGCTTTCATGGGTTTACAGTCAACGTTCCCGCAATTCATTTTCCATCCGCTCGCTCAGCCACTGCTTGATCATGCTCTGGTAATTCAGGTAGCGCGAACGGGCGAGCCGTTTGATCCGCGCGAGCATCCGCGGGTCCATGCGCAGCGTGATGGTCACCGACTCCGACACTTCGCTGCTGTTGGCTACCGCGCTTTCCATCAGGCGCAAGTCCGGCCGGTTTTCCGTCCAGAACTGCCCCTCCGCCTCTTCGCTATCGAAGAGCGGCACGTCTTCCCAACTGGCAATCGCACGCATGCTTGACGGTCCGGTTCAGCCGCAGATCACTGCGACAACATTTGATCCAGCTTCCGCTGGTAAAAAAAGCGTTCTTCGGGCTCAAACAACCGCGCACTGATCACCCGCACCAGCTTGCCGTTGGTGCGGTAAATACTGAAAATTCCCGCGCCATTGGCCGACATTCCCAAGTTGAAATAGCGCGCCTGCGCACTGAATCGCGGGGAATCTGGCAGCAGCTTGATCGCGAAGGGGTCCTCAAAGGACTCCTCAACTTCCCGGTGACTCAAAGAACTATCCAACTCAAAGGGCGGATTGTTCCAATCGAACTCCATGTCGAGTTAATTGTATGTGTATCGCCCATGCAATGTCTTTACTTTGTATTTACACTCTGGGCGAATGTTGTCAACGGATTTTTCCAAATTATGTCGGATTTTGCCCAACGAGCCGTGATGGGACCGAGAATCGGTCCAAAACCGGCGTGAAAATGGCAACTGCATGGCGGGCGGCCTAATCGCCTTTGTCGCCTTCGCTGGAGCCGACCTGATTCATCATTTCGATGAGCGGCAGGAACATGGCGATGACGATACTGCCGACGACGACAGCCAGGAACACAATCATGATCGGTTCCAGGAGCGAGGTCATGGCCGCCACGGCGTTATCCACCTCTTCGTCGTAATTGTCGGCAATCTTGAGCAACATTTCCGGGAGCGCACCAGTCTGTTCACCGACGTCCACCATGCTGACCACCATGGGAGGGAATACCCCGGAGGCTTCCAAGGGAGCGGTAATGGTTTCACCTTCCTTGACGCTCTCATGAACCGCGCCGACGGCGTTACTTACGACCACGTTGCCGGCAGTTTCCTTGACGATGGTCAACGCCTGCAAGATTGGCACACCGCTGCTTACGAGCGTGCCCAGCGTCCGAGTAAACCGGGAGATGGCCACCTTGCTGATGACCGGGCCGAGCACCGGCATCTTCAACTTGAGCTTGTCCAGGATGAGCCGGCCAAACTTCGTCTTGCCGAACAGGATCACCGCCACGACCAGGACGACAATGCATCCCAGCACCAGCAGGATCTGGTTCTTCACCAATTCGCTGATGCTCAAGACCAGACGCGTGAACGCCGGCAGCGTGATGTTCATGCCTTCGAACACGGTGCGGAACTGCGGCACGACCTTCACCATCAGCAAAATGAGAATCGAAACGGCCACCACCAAAACGGCCACGGGATAAAACATGGCAGCGATGACCTTGCCCTTGATTTTCTGGGCTTTTTCCATGAACTCGGCCAGACGTTGTAGCACGACTTCGAGCACGCCGCCCAGTTCGCCTGCCTTCACCATGTTCACAAACAACCGGTTGAAAACTTTGGGATGCTGCGCCAGCGCTTCGGAGAACGTGCTGCCGCCTTCGATGGACAATGCCAGCTCGCCAATGATGGAACGCAGCGTCGCGTTGCGCTCCTGCTTTTCCAGCACGCGCAATCCGCGCAACAGCGGCAGACCGGCATCCACGAGTGTCGCCAGCTGGCGCGTGAACGTGGTGAGTACCTTGGACTTTACTTTACCGCCGAGGCCGGGAATCTGGATGTTGATGCTCCCCTTACGGCCCTTCTTCTTGCCGCCCGCTGCCGGCGCCATCCGGGCGCCCTTGGCGCCCTTATCCTTCTCCACCTCGACAATCTTGGTGGGGAAGAGCTTCATCTCCCGGACCCGCGCAATGGCCTCGTTTTGATTGGCCACCTCGAGCGTGCCCTTCTGCTCCTTCCCCTTCTCGTCCATCGCGACGTAGCTGAACTTCGGCATAAATCAGGTATATTTTACGACTTCTTCAATCGTGGTGTCACCTTCAAAGATGCTGCGCAAACCGTCCTCGCGCAGGGTCACCATGCCCAGTTCCACCGCCTTTTGGCGCACCACCACGGTGGGCGCACGCTCAGTGATCATCGTTCGGATGGTGTCGTTGCAAACCAGCAACTCGTAAATGCCTTTGCGGCCCTTGTAGCCCGTGTCGTTACAGTTCGAGCAACCGCGCCCGTAGTAAAACACCTTGTCTCCCAGGTCGTGCGGCGAGAGGTTCAACAGCGCGAGCTGATTCTCGGTGGGCTCAAAGGGCGTCTGGCATTGCTTGCACACGCGGCGGACCAGTCGTTGCGCCAGCACCCCCATCAGCGTGGACGCAATCAGGAAGGGTTCGGTGCCCATGTCGATCAAGCGCGTCACCGCGCCCGGGGCGTCGTTCGTGTGCAGCGTGCTCAGCACCAAGTGACCGGTAAGCGACGCCTGGATGGCGATTTGGGCCGTTTCCAAGTCACGCATTTCCCCGACCATGATAATGTCCGGGTCCTGACGCAGAAATGAGCGAAGTGCCTTGCCAAACGTCAGCCCCACGGCTTCCTTGATCGCCACCTGCATGATGCCCTCGATGTCGAATTCGACGGGGTCTTCCGCGGTGAGCAACTTGGAATCAATGGTATTCACTTTGCGCAAACACGAGTAGAGAGTCGTGGTCTTGCCTGAACCCGTCGGCCCGGTGACAACGAAAATGCCATTGGGCCGGTTGATGACATCGGTCACGTACTCGTGGACGTACTTCGGGAAACCCAGCGATTCGATGTCGAGATTGACGGCGTTGCGGTCCAACACGCGCAACACGACCGATTCACCGAACTGCGTCGGCAAGGTGGAAACACGCAGGTCAATCTGCCGGGAGCCGAGCATGTAGGCAATGCGCCCGTCCTGCGGCACGCGGCGTTCGGAGATGTTCAAGTTCGCCATGACCTTGATACGTGAGATCACCGGCAACGCGAGGTGTTTCGGCGGCGGCGCCATCTCGTAGAGCGCGCCGTCCACGCGGTAACGGATGCGAAATTCGGTTTCAAACGGCTCAAAGTGGATGTCACTCGCCCGGTCCTGCACCGCTTGGAGCAAAACCAGATTCACAAACCGGACGATGGGCGCTTCGTTCGCCAGATTCGCCATCAACGCTTCGTCATCGGTATCGCCGGCTTCGGCGACTTCCTTGGCGATTTCCTCGTCCCCACCGAGCTGTTTGAGGATGTCGGAAAAATCCGCGCCTTCACTGCCGTAATTTTTTTCCAGCGCCTTCTCGATGTCACTTGGGTCCGCAACTACTACCTGCAAATCGCGTTTCACCATGTAGCGGAGCTCATCCAACTTGCTGGTATCCAGCGGATCGGCCAGCGCCACCTTTAACGTGCTCCCATCGTCTTCCACCGGAATGCACTGATACATCTTGGCGGTGTTGGCAGGGAGGTTCTTGAGCAAGTCGGGGGGAAACTGCCGGTCCTTGATGTTCACGACCTCCGTGCCCAGATAATTCGCCATCAGGTCCAGGATCGTGCCCATGTCCATGATGCCGAAGTCCTGGAGAATTTGCGCGACCGGCGTGCCGCTGCGTTTGGCTTCGCTGACGACCTCCTCGTATTGCAGGTCGTCAATGAGGCTCTGACTCTTGACCAGCGACAACAGGGGACTGATGATTTCTTCCGCCATATTACTACTTCAATTATTCCTCGCCGGGTTCTTCGCCCACCGCCTGCGCCAGTTCCAATTCCTGCAACTTGGCCTGAATCGTCACTGGGTCCTGCGCCTTGGTGATGACCTCCTCGCGCGCAATCATGCCGGCCATGTATTTTTCCAATAGGAACGAATCCAGCGTCACCATGCCCCACTTCGCCCCGGTCTGGATGTCTGACTGGATGCGGAAGGTCTTGTTATCGCGGATGAGCGCGGCAATGGACGGCGTGTTGATCATGATTTCAAACACGGCCACGCGCCCGGGCTTGTCCACCCGCGGAATGAGCAACTGCGAAATCACCGCCTGCAACACGGTGGACAACTGGATGCGCACCATTTCCTGCTGATTCGTCGGAAACGCATTGGTGATACGATCAATCGTCTTGGCCGCGCCCGTGGTGTGCAGCGTTCCAAAAACCAAGTGGCCGGTTTCCGCCGCGGTGATCGCCGCTTCGATGGTCTCCAAATCGCGCATTTCGCCGACCAGAATCACGTCCGGGTCCTGGCGCAGCGCGCGCCGCAAGGCTTCACCGAAATTCGGCACGTCCACATGGACTTCCCGCTGGGTGACCAGCGCTTTCTTGTGCTTGTGATAGTACTCGATCGGATCCTCGACCGTGATGATGTGCGCCTCGTCCCGCTCCTCATTGATGATGTTGATCATCGAAGCCAGCGTGGTGGTCTTGCCCGAACCCGTCGGCCCGGTCACCAGACACAGCCCGCGCGGTTTGTAGAGCAATTCCTTCACGGACGGCGGGATGCCGATTTGCTCCATCGTAAGCAGCTTGCTCGGAATCTGGCGCAGCACCATGCCGAAGTTGCCCTTTTCCTTGAACACGCTGACGCGAAAACGCGCGGCGTCACCAAAGGCGAAACCGAAGTCCGCACCACCGCGCTCGCGCACGTGCTGGATATGATCCTCGGACGTGATGCTACGCATCAGTTCCTCCGTGTCCTCCGGCGCCAGACTCGGCCCCTCCACGCGGTGCAAAATGCCATGGACACGAATCGTCGGCGGCGTGCCGACCCGGACGTGCAAGTCGGAGGCCCCTTCCGAGACCACCAACTGCAACAAATCTGACATCTGATATGACATGCTTGCTTCTCCGTTCAGTTACTCATGAAATGTGACCGGCCTGGGGACATTTGCTCACGATTCGTCACCCACCGTGGCGCGAATGACTTCGTCCGGAGTGGTGAGACCGGCCAGCACCTTGCGCACGCCGTCCTCGCGCAACGTCCGCATTCCCATCTCACGCGCGCGTGCGCGCAACACCGACGACGGCGCCTTGTCGTAAATCAATTTGCGCGAATCGTCGTCAATGACGAACACCTCGAAGATGCCCATCCGGCCGCGGCAGCCCGTGCCCGAACAATTATCGCACCCCTTGCCCCTGCGGAAGGTCGCTTCCTTAGCTTCTTCGGAAGTGATGGACAACGCGCGCAATTCCGATTCATCCGGCGAAAATGGCCCCCCACACTTCTTACAAATTTTGCGGACGAGACGTTGCGCCATCAGGCAGCGCGTGGATGAAGCCACCAAGAATGGTTTGACGCCAATATCAATCAAGCGGGTCACCGCGCTGGGGGCGTCGTTCGTGTGCAGCGTGGAGAAGACCAGGTGACCGGTGAGCGACGCGTTGATCGCAATGGACGCCGTCTCCAAGTCGCGAATTTCACCAATCATGATCACGTTCGGCGCCTGACGCAGAATCGAGCGCAGCGCCATCGAAAACGACAACCCGACCGCCTCGTGCACCTGCACTTGATTGATGCCCGCCAGAATGTATTCCACTGGGTCTTCGACCGTGATGATCTTGCGGTCAGGCCGGTTGATGAAATGCAGACACGAGTAAAGCGTCGTCGTCTTGCCCGAGCCGGTCGGTCCGGTCACCAGCAAAATGCCGTCGGGCAGACCAATCATCCGCTCGAACGTCTGCTGATCGTCGGAGAAGAAACCGAGTTCCGCGAGACCCAGCCGCAGACCTTCCTTGTCCAAAATACGCATCACGATCGATTCGCCGTGATTCGTCGGGAGGCAGGAGACACGAAGGTCAATCAGCTTGTTACCGACGTTTGTCTGAATACGTCCGTCCTGCGGCACCCGGTGCTCCGAGATGGACATGTTGGACTGAATCTTCAACCGGCTGACGATGGCCGCCTGCAAGCGCTTGGGCGGGTTTTTCATCTCGTGCATCATGCCGTCGATGCGGTACCGCAATCGAAACTTCTTCGCCAGCGGTTCGAGATGGATATCCGACGCGCGCAGCTTGAACGCGTCGATGATGATCTGATTCACCAGCTTGATCAGCGGCGCGTCAGCCTCCACTACGGCGCCATCGGTGGCCGCGCCCAGCTCCCCCACGGCTGCGATCTCGACCTCACCCTTGGTGATGTCCTGAATCATCTGTTCGACGCGCGAATCACCGCGGCCGCCGTAATATTTGGAAAGCGCGGCCTCGATATCGGCCTCGGCCGCCACCTGCAAATTGATTTCCGCGTGCAGCAGGTGCTGGAGGGTGTCGACCGTGGCCAGGTCGGACGGATCGGAAATGGCGATGGTCAGGGCGCCATCATGCTGCGCGGTGGGAATGATGCGGTACTTGCGGGCGATGTCCCGGCGCACGGCCCCGATGACATCGTCCGGGATCTGCATTGCCCCGAGCGTGACCATTTCCACCCCGAAGTGGGCGGCCTTGGCCTGCGTAACGTCCTCGGGCCGGATGCTCTTGTTCGCCACGAGCAAATCCACCACCCCCACCCCGGCATTGGCAGCTTCCTGCCGGGCCTGCTCCACCTGATCGGGCGCCACGAAACCCAGGTCGGCGAGCATGTCTAACAAGTAATCGTCTTTTTCGGCCACAAATTGATTTTCCAGTTCTGGTGTTGGTTCGGCAGGGTATCGCGCAGCGGCTCAAAGTCAATTCGGAGTCCCGGAAAGTTGTTCGAAGTTCAACGCCCGAAGCAGCGCAATGAAGCCGCCGGTCGTTGCGGCGCGCACGAGGAAAAACCCATGACTCCGAGATTCGGGCCGCACCGGCTCTCAAACTGCCGCCAGCCACATCAGACGAATCACCAAAAAGCGAGGCCGGGAAAATATTCCCGGCCTCGCGCAATGACTACGGAGTGAAGGTTTATGGCAGACGCATGCGATAGAACACATTGCTGCGCGCCGGATTTACCGTGATGACCAATTGCGTGGTCGAGCCGGAGTTCGCAATCGGAAACCAATTGTTGGTTGCGACCAAACTGACGATGTTGGATTGCACCGTCCAGCCCAGGTAATTGGGAGGCCAGCTGAGGGTCAGCGTATTGCCTGAAATTGCGAAGCTGAGGTTGGTGCGGTCGGTGGGAATGACGGAGAGCACGCCAATCGTTCCATCAACTGCGAGTTTGTTTGTCCAGTTCACACCGCCACCGGTAACGGCCAGTGCCGCGCCGTTGGCAACCGCCTTGTTGAATAGCGTGAAGGTGTCGCCCGCCTGGAGTGCGGCGCCGAGGTTGGTAACCGTCACTGTGCCCGTACCCGCATTTGTCAGAGTGCCGCTTACCACCGTCTGGTCACTGAGCGCGCCGGCGCGATTTACCTCGATCACCAGATTGCCCGCCAGTGAGAGGTTGTTATTGACGGTGAGTGTGCCAATCGAAGCGCCGGGCGCGAGATTGGCGGTTGCCTGGACATTGACCGGGCCAGCGATAGTGCCGGAGCCCCCAAGGGTTGCGCCGTTGGTTACCGTAACGGAGCCGGCGGCGAGCGAACCGTTGACCCTCAAGGTCCCGTTCGTGATGATAGTCGGGCCGGTGTAAGTGTTGTTTGCCGTTAGCGCCAGCACCCCAGCACCACTCTTGGTGAAGCCGAAACCAAACCCTCCGTCGCTGATGACGCCGGAGATGGTGGTGAGTGCGGTGTTCGCCACTTGCAGCTGGCGGTTTGTGAGCGTGCCCAAGCCATCGGTACCGTTCAACGAAACCAGGCCCGAGAAGGTCAGGGCATTTGTGCCGCCAATGATCAACGTCTGATTATTGGTGGCACTCGGAAATTGGATTGGGTTCGCAATGGTCCGCGCACCGCCCCAGGCGAGCACCGTGCCGCTGCCGGTCAGGTTGGGCACTTCAGGTGCGAGCAACAATGGACCGGTCCCGATCGGGCCCGATGTTACCGCGCCCACAGAATCAGCGCCAAAGCCGATGGTGCCGGTGGTGGGTGTGGCACCGCCCGTATAGGTGTTCTGGCCGGTAAATACGGCGGTGCCCCCACCGCGGTGAATCACGTTGCCATCGCCGGAGATGACGCCGTTATACACTTGGACGCCGCTGCCGAGATACGGAGCCAGGGAAATCAAAGGCGAATTGAGCAACAGCCCCGCATTGTTGGTGCTGTTTGCGCCATAGACCCGGATCCGCTGGTTGACCGTGCTGTTGGTCGGGCTGGCGTTCAACGTAAGCACTTTGCCCGGCGTACCGGCCAGGCTTCCCAGCAGCACCCCGGAGAACGTTCCAGGCGAATCAAACTGGATAGCGAAGTCGTCCTCGACAATGACATTCCCGTTAATGCCCACGGAAGCGCTGCCGGACGGGGCGATTTCCATCTGGCCGCCAGCCTTGGCCAGCGTCACGGGCCCGTTGCCTAGGCCGCCGTAATTCTGAAGCAGCAGATATGCGGTGGCGTTGCTGATGATTGTGCCGCCAGTAAAGGTGTTGACGTTGCCGATCGTGAGTTGATTGCCGCCGCGATAAATCAACTGGCCCGGGCCGGCAAAACTGCCAGTGCTCGCGGAGGCGAAGGTGTAAACACTGGAACTGTCCACCGTGACCTTTGAGGCGCTCAGGTATTTGCCCGTCAGCGTCACCACGCGAAGCCCTCCGGCAGCAGTGTCATCAAACGTGACCTCGTCGCCATAATTGAAGACGGCCGGATTGATGGGATCGAGCCAATTGGCGGTTGTATTTAGATCCCAAACATTCCCGATGCCAGACCAGACGAGGTTTTTGGCCGTGCCCAACGTCAGGGAGTTCGTCACTGAATTCGTGCTGTAACCGCCAGTTCCGGTCACCGTGACGTAGTAGCCATTCGCACCGGAGGCAACATCGGCGGCGGTGGTTGGAGAGATGACGAGGGTGTCGCTGGTGGCGCCGGAAATATTTCCTCCATTCACAAGGTTGGTTCCGTAACGATGCCATTGGTAGGTCATGTTGAAACCCTGCGCGGCGACGAAGTATGCGCACGTACCCCCGCTCGGAACCGTGACGGCAACCGGCTGAGTGATGATATCCGGCGGCGTGGTGACGACCGTACTCTGACCCTTGACTTCAATCGCGAGAATACTCATCGCGCTGCCCTGCGACGAACCCGACATGCGCCAGCCCACCGCCAGTCCGTCAAATCCGCTCGTCAGGAGGTTTCCGCCGGTGGCATTCCGCTGCTGGTTGAAAATGACCGCCCCCCCGGTCCCTTCGCCGATGAACAATGCATTGCTGATGGTGAGCGTGCCGACCGCCGTCAGGGTAATTTTCAAATACACCGTGTTTGTCGAGCCCTGTCCCAGCGTAATGACGTTGGTGAGACCGATATAATTGGTGCTGGGAGTGCTGCCAAGGTTTGCACCGGAGGGAAGATTAAAGGCCTGACTGCCACTGGCGTTGCTAAAGAGCAAGTCCTGGTTCTGCGACGTTGTTCCGTTGGGCGTCTGAGCTGGCCGGGTGAGGATGGATGAATTGCCGCTAAAGAATATCCGGCCGAAGTACCCGAGCCAATCCTCCGTTCCGCCGGAATAGGCAGGCGGCGTGGGCGTACCATCCGCATTGAGCTGGAACTGGCCTTGATTGGGGGCGACCCCGCCTGAGTTGTACAAACCGACGTTGACCGTGGAATTGGCAGTAGCGGCCCCGGAGAGGATGTTGCTCGCATTTACGAAGACCACCTTGATGTCAATGTAATCACCCACCTCGGATAGCGCGACCGGAGTATTTGTGAAGCGGGCGAAGGTTTCTCCCAAAACACTGCCAGTGACGGGAAAAACGATTGTCAGTTTACCAGGCTCAAGCGCCGGAATGGTAACGGCCGGGTTCGTGATGCCAATCGCCGTCTGGTAGCTCGTGGAATTGGGCGTGGGCGCTACCGGTGGCTGGTTCAATGTGCTGCCGTTGGTAAAATAGTCGGCAAAGAAGGTGGCCGCCTCAGCAGCAACTGGCGACGCCGCCAGCAGGAGCGCAAGTGAAACGGGGAGGACAAGGATTAGCTTCATGGGTGATTGGGGGTTGAGGGATAATAGTCTCGGGATCAGGTAACAGAATCGTGGGACTCAAATAACTCGTGACGACGGCGCTTAGGGCCGCCAGGTGCTTTGCGCAAATCTCAAATCGGCACCACTGCCGGATTCGATCGCCAGCCACACGTTGGGATCGAACCCTTCCATGTTCCGGCGATACTTCTGCCAGGAGACGTGTCCGTCTCCAAAGGCGGCATTCAAACCGGAGGGGGAGCTCCCATCCTTGTGAGAGATTTGCGAAAGCGTCTTGAAGATGACATCCACCACCATGCTCTTGGTTGGGTCAATGGCAGATTGTTTGAATGGCGGAACACAAATCCAACTCCGCAGCGGCTGGGGTGAAGCCGAGTAATCTCCCCAATACGGTACATCCCGCTGCCCCAAGGCGGTGTTGATACGCCGCAGCGTTCGCGACTGGGGATAATAACTATACCCCGAACGCACGTATCCGGGGTTTTCAACTGCCGGATCGCCACCCACCGGCCAGGACGCCTTCAGGTTGTAAAAGTCGAAGGACAGGTTGTTGCCCTTCTGATTGCTGGGGCAGTAGTAGATCTTGCCATCGCGCACCAGGTTGGCTTGCCAGAGCGTGCCCAGATTGTATGGGCCGCCGTCGGCGTCATAAACTGGATTGAGGGAGTTCACCGGCGTGTAGCGGAACATTTCATAAGGGTACTGCGGATTGCCATCCCGCCATTTCAGGGGTGGCATGAAATCGTCATTGTCCACGGCATACGTCACGATCGCCACGCTGATCTGCCGCAGGTTGTTGATGCAGGAGGTGCGCTTGGCTCGTTCCTTCGCCTTCGCCAGCGCCGGCAACAGCATCGCGGCGAGAATCGCGATGATGGCAATGACCACGAGCAATTCGATGAGCGTGAAAGCGCGCCAGCTGCGCGAACGTACTGAACAACACTTGGGGGTAACGTGCGGTTGCATGGTTGTGCTAATTATTCACCTTAACCTACCCCGCACCTCCGTCCTCCACCACAGCAGTTTCGGCAACACGCTTTGAAAAAAATGCACCACCGGGATGGAAATCTTGACGCGCCATCCGCCCGGCTGTTTGCTTGCATCATGAAACACCTGCCTGCCGTTGTCTTGATTGCGCTCGGGCCCAGTGCCATAACGGCCGCCTCGGACTATCCCGTACAACCAGTCCCCTTCACGGCCGTGCGGCTCACCGAAGGATTGCTCCACGCCCGGCAGGCCACCAACCAACTGGTCACCCTGCCCTTTGCGCTCCAGCAATGTGAGTCTTCTAAACGCGTGCTTAATTTCGATCTTGCCGCGGAGACGATGCGCCGCCGCGCGGCTGGCGAGACAGGTTTCCAAAACAAACCGCCTACGGAATATCCATTCGATGACTCCGATGTTTACAAAGCGCTCGAAGGCGCCGCGTTCTGCCTAAGCGTGGAGACCAACGCGGCGCTCGCGCAACAGCTGGAGAAACTCATCACCCACATCGCGGCCGCGCAGGAACCGGATGGCTATCTCTACACCTGGCGGACGATGCATCCCGACAGTCCGGCACACGACTGGATTGATCAGCGACGGTGGATGAAAGATCCGCAGCTCAGCCATGAACTCTACAACCTCGGCCACCTCTACGAAGCCGGCTTCGCCCACGCGCAGGCCACGGGCTCGCGCTCGCTGCTCGATATCTGCCTCAAGAGTGCGGAACTGCTGCAAACGGATTTTGGCGACGGCGATCCGCGCATCGCCCCCGGCCATCAGGTGATTGAAATGGGCCTGGCAAAACTCTACCGCCAGTCCGGCGATGACCGTTGGCTCAAGCTCGCAAAGTTCTTCCTCGATGTCCGCGGGCGCGGCGGAGAATACAGCCAGGATCACAAGCCGGTAGTTGAACAGGACAAAGCTGTGGGCCACGCGGTGCGCGCCAATTATCTCTATAGCGGCATGGCGGATGTGGCTGCGCTCACTGGCGACCCACGCTATCTCGCAGCGATCACAAAGATTTGGGAAAACGTCGTCGGCACCAAACTTCACCTCACCGGCGGCTGCGGCGCCCGCGCTTCCGGCGAGGCTTATGGAAACGATTACGAGTTGCCGAATCGTTGTTACAACGAAACCTGCGCCGCGGTCGCATTCCTGTTCTGGAATCACCGGATGTTCCTGATGACAGGCGACGCCAAATACATGGATGTCTTCGAACGTTCACTTTACAACGGCGTGCTCAGCGGCGTGTCGCTCTCTGGCGATCGTTTCTTTTATCCCAACCCGCTCGAATACGATGGCCGCACTGCGAACAACCACGGCCACGCCGGACGCGCGCCGTGGTTTGGCTGCGCATGCTGCCCTCCCAACGTCCTGCGCACGCTGGCCTCGCTCGGCGGTTATTGCTATGCGGTGAAAGGTGAAAAACTGTTTGTAAATCTCTACGCTCAAAGCGAGGCCACCGCGACTGTCGCGGGCAGTAAAGTTAAGCTACAGCAATTCACCGAGTATCCGTGGGACGGCAAAATCAAATTGCGTGTCACGCCGGAAAAGCCGGGGCAATTCACGCTTTGCCTCCGCATCCCCGGCTGGGCTGAAGGCCAACCGCTGCCAAGCGACCTCTACACCTACGACGATGCGACACCCTCTGAGTGGTCGGTACAAGTGAATGGAAAAACGCTTGTTCTCAATGGACTTCGTAGCAGCGGACGTAAGTCCGCTCCATCTCATTTCCCGGAAAGTGTGAGCCGACTTACGTCGGCTGCTACCTTGGAAAAAGGGTTCGCTGAAATCTCGCGCGAATGGAAAGCCGACGACGAAGTGACGCTGGAATTGCCCATGCCCGTGCATCGAGTCGCGGGCAATGAAAAGATTGCGGCCACGCGGGGCCTTGTGGCGCTCGAACGTGGTCCAATTGTTTACGCGTTCGAAGGATTGGATAACGATGGCTCGGTGTTCGACGCCGTCCTTCTGGCTGCAGCGAAAATCAAACCCGAGCGCCGCAAAAATTTTCTGGGTGATGTGGTGGTCTTAAACGTCACAGGCGCGAGCCGGGCGACGCGAAAAGCAGACGGCTCATTGGAGAGCAAGTCCGCGAAGCTGCTGGCGATTCCCTACGCCGTCTGGGCGAACCGCGGGCTGACGCCGATGGCAGTATGGCTCGCGCGTGACGCAGCGAACGCGCGTCCGCCCGCGCGACCAACCATCGCTTCGCAGGCAAAGGTCACGGTATCGTTCAATCGCAGCGGGATGAATCTCGATCCCATCAACGATCAGTTGATGCCGCGAAACGCCACTGATGGCTTCGCACCGGACTTTGATTTCTGGCCGCACAAGGGCACGAAGGAATGGATCGCGTATGAGTTCGCCCAACCGACGCGTGTCAGCGCCGTGACTGTTTCCTGGTTCGATGACACTGGCTCGGGCGAATGTCGGCTGCCGGTTTCTTGGCGGATTGTTTATCACGCCGAGGATGGTTCATGGAAGCCCGTTACTGGCGCGTCCGATTATCCGATCCGCAAACGCGACCCGGTGCGTGTGACGTTCAATCCCGTGACCACCCGCGCATTGCGACTGGAGGTGGAACTGGCCAAGGATTTCTCCGCCGGCATCTACGAGTGGGAAGTGGAGTAATACTTCTGGTCAGTCCAGCCCCGCAGCTTTGCAAACCCGGAACCCGATCGCGCCACACGCACACCCCGGCTGCAGCGACCAGCTGGGGTGAAACTTCAGACAGCCACCTCGCCTAGACGGGCGATGGCGGGAACTTCTGCCAGTTGCTACGAATCGTTGCTTCCGAAACCGGATTCACCGGAAGCGGCGCGCGCATGCCAGCAAAGCAGACCAATCCCGACCAGCCCAACGTCGCAAAACCCGGCGCGCCGCTGGCCCGCTGGCCGTCCCCGCTCCGGCAAAATCTGCTTCAGATCATTAGCAATGGCGCCGGCAAGCAACTGCCCGCGGTCTTCGACTTCGACGACACCATCGTCCGCGGAGACATTGGCGAAACGACTCTGGCCTGGCTGGTAAAATCCGGCGTGCTGACACCAGACAGTTGGCAGCGCGAGACAGCGGGCCCGGGCGTCGAAGATCACGGCGGGCGCAACCCAATGGAACGTTACCAGAAACTGCTTACACCGACGGTACATGGCAGCGACGACCCGGCGCCGCTCGCGAATGGTTATGCTTGGGCAGTCACAGCAATGGCCGGGCTGCCGCTTGCAGAAGTGTTGCGCGCGACCGATGAGGTGATGGCCGTGGCGGAGCGGCAACCTGCGGCCGGAATCAAGATCGCACCGGGGTTGGAACCAATCCCGTTACCGGAGTTTCATCCCGAGATGGTAGAACTGCTGGGCGAATTGATCCGGAGCGAATACGAGGTGTGGATCATTTCCGCAAGCAACGTCTGGAGCGTCCGGCGAATGGTGTTGCGCGGCCTGAACCCGCGCTTGCACGCCGCCGGGGTCGAGCAGGGCATCCGCATGGATCACATCGTCGGCACCTGTACCTTGCTGGCAGACGCGGACGGCCGCCGCTTCAAGGATGCAGTTCTCGTGCGCGAGAATCCGGCTTATGCACAGCTCGCCGCGGCCGAGATGAATCGTTATCACCTCACTTCGCATCTGCAATATCCGCTGCCGGCCTATTCCGGGAAACTGGCTTGCGTCTTCGATGCCATCGGGCGCTGGCCTTATCTGTGCGCGGGAAACGCCCCCAGCGATGCCGCAATGATGCAGGTAAGCGAGCACCAACTCTGGATCGAGACAGGGTCAGGAGCGGGAATGCGGCCATTCAGTGCGCGGCTGGGGCAAATCAGTCCTGGTAACTCGGCCGCGTTGCGACTCACGCACAGACAGACTCCGCCGCCCCGCGCACATACCTCCTGATCACTTATCTGACCGTACTTCCAGCGGACAAAAAATCTTCCAGCGGTTTACCTCATTTCTCGAAGTACTTGGCCACCGCCTCGGCGCGAGTGTGAACGCCCAGTTTGTCGAAGAGGCTTTTCATGTGCGTGTGCACCGTCCAGACACTGATGTCCAATAAGGTAGCGAGCGATTTATCCGTGTGACCGTGGCGCAGGCCGGTGAGCACATCGCGCTCGCGTTTAGTCAGCCCGGGGAACGGCTCAGGATTGGCCGCGCGCAAGCCGAACAGGGTCTGAATGTGATGCCGGATCTGGGCCTCAACTGAGTCGCGCGTGGGAGATTGCGCCGCCCACAATCCCGCGATGGGATCGAGCATCTGCGCTGGACCGCGCCGGCGGTAGTAATATCCGCCATCGACTCCGGTCACAGAATACCAGGCGTGTTCGCTGTCATGATAAATGCCATAGGGAAACCCCACTAGGCCAGGACACTCAGTCGCGAGCCGGGTCGCGAAATGCTCACTCGCGGGAGCACAGGGCGGTTCATTGAATAACGCGAGGTCGGGCTTCACGCGCGGCGCACTCCGGAAGAAAGCCGTTGGATTGCCCGCAACCGCCACGCATTCGTATCCCGGAAGCTGGTTCAACCAGTGTTCCAAGCCCCAGCGCACCGGTTCGTCCGGTTCATATAAAATCACCCGCACCCGACGGGCTGGCGCTCGTCCCGCGAATGACTGCGCCGTCACCCGGGTGAACAACGAGGTGTAAGTGCAGGTGAGCGGATTCGGCAGCCAGAAAATCGCGAGCGTGAATTCCCGTACGAACCGGGCCGTGGCTGCTGGCCAGCCGGCTTGCTGCACCACTCGTCGGATCACCGCGGCCTGCCGGCTCGCTGCCGCACGCTGATTGGTGCTGAGTGGAAAGAAACCAAGGCGACCTCCATGTTCGACACGTACGAACAGTTCACTGGTTATCTCAGGCCGCAGTTCCTCAACATACCGCCGGTGAAGAATGGTGGCGGCTTCGACTGGATCAATACCGATCGGGCTCGTCGCCCGGGAATCCCTGCGGCTTGCGCGTTTGATGCTTTTCATGTCGCCCTGAATGTCCCGTGGAACATGGTCAAATGGACGTCCAGCATCTGTAGCGGTGCGGACTACGTCAATGCTGCTTTACCCCGGATGGGGAATGAATACTCATGACACCAAGAAGCTCGTGGAAGGAAACCGTGGGATCGAGAAGTCTACGGGCCGGAACGATTTTCGTCCTGGGCGGTTTCGTATGAGATGACGTAGTTCATGCCGCCCTTGGTGAATTGCACATGGCCGTCGCAGAACAGAATGTTGCCGCCCTCGGCGCCGTGGTCATCGTTCTTGTCCGGATAATTGCCAATCGCGCCCGGGCCCTCGCGGTCGCCGTCGAAGATAAGCCAGATCTGCGTTGGACCGATGCGCTGACCTTGCAACCCGAAGAGCCGGTTCTTGTGAGCGTAACCTTGCACGGTACTTTCCGATTTCTTGATTCCAGCGACTGTCAGGGTCTGCCCGTAGTAGTGATGCTTGGAAGTCGTGCCCCCGTCGTTGTTCATGAATCCATAAATCTCGTAACTGGTGCCGCGCACATCGGCGTCGCCGCCGCTCTGACGACGTTTGTAACGGGCCTGCACCAGCATGTCCGCCAGCACGGTCCGTCCGTTGCGAGGATGGACGGTGGTGTTGGTAGCGATGAAGTTCTGGGTCGAAGGACAGACAAACACGGATTGGGCCACGGCCGAGGAAATGTATTCCGGATAGAGCCATGTCAGATCATCATCGAAATCATCGCGTGTTCCCGAGAGGTAGCCGCGGGAATCATCCGCCGCGTACATCAGCATGCCCACGCCCATCTGCTTGAGATTGCTGATGCAGTTGGTGCGCTTGGCTCGTTCCTTGGCCTTGGCCAATGCCGGCAACAACATCGCCGCGAGAATGGCGATGATGGCAATCACCACCAGCAGTTCGATCAGCGTGAAGCCGGAACGCCGCGGGCGATCAAATGCGGGGATTGAAATCTTCATGCGTTCGGGCCACGGACGCCGGGCGAATCGGTTCATTGGTTGTTGCGGTTTATTAGACCACGGGCGGCGCGACGCGGTATCGCCTGTTTAGGGGAGTTGATGGACTGATCAAGCTCACTCCGCGAGTATCCTCCCCTAAACAGGCGATACAAGGCGGCGAGTCCCTGTG
>Ga0315912_10000315_pt1 | contig 97724 bp, 86 predicted proteins | sample VfabasoilMG_FD_204469 | JGI IMG/M metagenome (GOLD analysis project Ga0315912, IMG submission 204469) | Garden soil microbial communities collected in Santa Monica, California, United States - V. faba soil | ecosystem: Environmental > Terrestrial > Soil > Garden | place: USA: California... | reverse complement strand
CAACCCAAATCACCGGCCGCGCTCCCGCGACGTGGTGGCCCCCCCCCCTGTGGCGCTTGGAGTGCGGGGTCCGGCCCGGGGCGCCCGGGGGCGGGCCCACTCCAGGACCTTGCGGTTGGACGAGAGGTTAATCATGGCAACGCTTTTCCTGAATTCATTTTGCGTCTCCTGTTCAACTCGCTGTGAATTTCTTCCGCAGATAATCCAGGTGATGGCGGCTCTGGGTTGGCGCGCCCGTTGCCAAGCGCATCAATTCCGTCGGCAGATGTCGGGATCCAGGCACGTGCACTTTCGTGCGCAACCACTGCAATAGGTCGCTGTATTCGCCACGGGCGAGTTCCGCATCGAGCGCGGGCAGATCCAGCGCGGCCCGGTGCATGAGCTGGGCGGCATTGAGATTGCCGAGGGTGTAAGTCGGAAAATATCCCAACGCGCCGATGGACCAGTGAATGTCCTGCAAGCAACCGTCAGCGTCCTTGGTGACCTTGAGACCGAACATTTTCTCGAACTCCTCGTTCCAGCACGCCGGCACATCCGTAACCGCTAGCGTGCCCTCGATCAGTTTCAGTTCGATCTCGAAGCGTAGGATGATATGCAGATCATAGGTAACTTGATCGGCTTCCACCCGGATGAACGATGGTGAAACGCGGTTCACCGCGGCGCAGACCTCGGAGGGGGAAAATCGCTTCAAATCAGGGAAATGTTCGCAGGCGATGGAATACCAGTGCGCCCAAAAGGCCGGGCTGCGGCCGACGTGATTTTCCCAGAGGCGGGATTGGGATTCATGCATACCGAGGGAGACAGCACTGCCCAGGGGCGTGCCGTAGTGCTCCGCCGGCAACCCCTGTTCATAAATGCCATGCCCTGCCTCGTGCATCACACCGTAGAGCGACTGCGCAAAATTTCGTTCATCATACCGCGTCGTGAGCCGGCAATCGCCCGGCCCCAGCGTCTCGCAAAACGGATGCGTGGTCGTGTCCACGCGCCCGGCCGCGAAATCGAAGCCGATTGCCGCCGCCACTTTCTGGTTGAATGCCTGTTGCGCAGCGATGGGATAATGGCCGGAAAGAAAGTCCGCGGGAATGCCGGCGGAGCGTTCCCGAGCCGGACCAAGCACCGAGACAATAGCGGGCCTCAGAGCGGAGAACAATTCGCGCAACTGACCCGCGGTAACACCCGTTTCGTAGCCCTCCACTAACGCGTCGTATGGGGACGCTTTGAAACCCCAGCAGTCGGCCATCTGCCGGTTCAGGTCCACCATCTTCTGGAGATGGGATTTGAACAGCCGGAACTTGGATTGTTCCCGTGCCGCCTTCCACGCCTCGCGCGCGTGCGTGCGAGTGCGTTCCAGCTTTTCCACGAGCCGGGCGGGTATCTTAGTCGCCCGATCATAGCGCCGCCGCCATTCGCGCACGTTCGCGGCTTCGTCAGATTCGGGCGCGAAGCCCTGCTGCTCACACTCGGTGATTAACTGGCCAACCTTCTTCGCCGTAAACATCCGGTGCGCCTCTCCGCCCAAATACGCGAGTTGCTCTGCGCGGAAGGCGAGCCCCTTGGGCGGCATGTAAGTCTCGACATCCCAGGTCAGCGCGGTGGCGGAACTGGCAAGGTAGGAAATCTCGCGAACACGCTTGAGGAGCTTCTTGTAGGGGGCGAAATCAGTGGCCATAGAGATTGGTGACAGTGAACAGGTTTCCCGCTGAATGGACAAGCCCGGCTTGAGCAACAACGGCCCGGTGTCTTCGTAACCCAGAAGCCACGGCAAAGCCGCTTGCCAAGGCAGACGGCTTCAGTTAGAGCCTAGTCGCACAACATCCAACCATGCCAGTCTTGATCATCGCTGCGGTCGTCATAGTCGTGCCGCTGTTGTGGGCCATCGTGCAATACAACTCGCTCGTCGGCCTGCGCAATCACATCACCGAATCGTGGAGCAACGTGGACACAGAATTGAAGCGGCGGTACGAACTCATTCCTAACTTGGTGGCCACGGTCAAAGGCTACGCCGCCCATGAACGGGAGGTACTGGAGCGCGTGATCGAACTGCGCAACCGTTGCGCGGCCAATCACGGTGCAGTAACTGACCAGGCCAGCGACGAGAATCAACTGGTGGCCGCGCTCAAACAGTTGCTCGTGCGGGTCGAGGCGTATCCGCAGCTCAAGGCGGATCAGCATTTCCTCAAGTTGCAGTCCGAATTGATCAATACCGAGAACCGCATCCAGGCGGCCCGGCGATTCTACAACGGCAACGTGCGGGATTACCGGAACAAGTGCGAATCGTTCCCCAGCAATCTCGTGGCCGGGGCTTTCAACTTCCCGCCGCAGGAATTCTTCAGTGTTCCACCGGCGGTCGCCGACGTGCCGGACGTGGCATTCGGAAAGTGAAAACCGATTCCTACAGGTCGAGCGCTTGGAAGATTGTAGCTTTTTTTGAACTATTGTATCTCGGCAGCCCATCCAACGGCCGAATCCCCGGGGAGGGGAGTCGTGTCATGTAAAATTCTGCTTGTGCCGTGACACGGCTCCGCATAGGTAGAGACCATGTCATCCACATTTTCTCGTCAAGGTTTGAACCGCCGCCAATTTCTCCAACGTACCGCCTTTGCCGCTGGCGCGCTGGCCATGCCGCACATGCTTTATGCGCAAAGCCGCAAGCTCGGCGCCAACGACAAGCTGAACATCGGCGTCGTCGGTGTCGAAGGCAAAGGCTCGTCCGACACCGACCTGTGCGCGAGTGAAAACATCGTCGCCCTCTGCGACGTGGATGAGAAGGGCACAGCCAAGCAACGCGCCAAGTATCCCAACGCGAAGTTCTATCAGGATTACCGCGAGATGCTGGAGAAAGAGAAGTCGCTGGACGCGGTGATCGTTGCCACCCCGGATCATCTGCACGCCGCGATTGCCTCCATGGCGATCAAAATGGGGAAACATGTGTATTGCCAGAAGCCGCTGACGCGGACGGTTTATGAGGCGCGCCTGTTGCGCGATCTGGCCAAGAAGCATGGCGTCGCCACGCAAATGGGCAACCAAGGCAGCGCTGAAGATGGTCTGCGCCGCGCCGTCGAGTGCGTGCAAGCGGGCTTGATTGGCCAGGTGAACGAAGTGCATGTCTGGTCGAATCGCCCCATCTGGCCGCAGGCAATGGATCGTCCCGCTGGCGAAGACCCCATCCCGGAAGGTTTTAAATGGGACCTCTGGCTGGGGCCGGCGCCCATGCGGCCGTACAAGAAGGGAGCTTACGCCCCGTTTGCCTGGCGCGGTTGGCTGGATTTCGGCACTGGCGCACTTGGCGACATGGCGTGCCACACCGCAAACATGCCATTCCGGGCCCTAAAGTTGGGCTACCCCACGGAAATCGAGGCCTTCACCCCGGGCATGAACAAGGAAAGCTATCCACTCAAGTCGAAGATCCGCTTCCAGTTTCCTGCCCGCGAGGGCCTCGTACCGGTCGGCTTCACCTGGTATGACGGTGGCAATCCGAAAGCCGACGATGCGTACAAGCACGATGGCAGCAACAAGCCACCGCGCGAAGTTACAGCAGACATTGAAGAAATGATGGGCCAGGTGCCCGGCAGCGGCTGCCTGCTGATTGGTGACAAAGGCCGGATTTTCTCACCGGATGACTACGGGGCAAAGTTCTTCCTCCGACTCAAGGACGAGAAGGAATTGAGCGAGGGCAAGAATCACGGCGCGGTGAAGGCCATTCCGGAAACGATCGTTCGCAACGAATTCAAAGGCACGGGCGACGCGCGCCATCACTTGGAATGGATTGCCTCCTGCAAGGGCGGCAAGCCGGCCTACTCAAATTTCGACATTGCGGCGTACCTCACCGAGATCATCCTGCTGGGCTGCGTGGCGATGCGCGTGGGCAAGAAACTCGAGTGGGACGGCCCTGGCATGCGGGCCAAGAACGCCCCGGAAGCGGCGGCGTTTATTAATCGCGAGTACCGCACGGGTTGGAAGCTTTGACCGTTTGCCCGCTTGCGGGTGAACAGCAAACTTTCATCGAGCGTCGGCGACTGTTCAAGGAAGCAGGCCGATCGGGTCAATGGCTAGTACGTCATCGCGGCTTAGATGCTGAATGACGCGGTGGGGATTGACTTGATACGACCCTTCCGGTCCCACCCCGACATCCATCCCACAAGTGCGATTAGCCGCGGCTACCCCGTTGGTTGTGCCATAGCCGAACGCGATGCCGACGGCGCGGACGTTCGAGGCATAACTATTATGGGTAATCGAACCCGCAATTACGGTGTTGCCTTCCACCCAACTATTACTATCGCGACAGGCGATGCCAACAAACCGAAACGACCGCGGGGTCAAGATTAGGTTGTTCAGCAAGCGGTCGCTTGGACCGTAACTAATGATACCACGCGCATGATAAGGCCATGTTCCGCTATCTCGGGTCAGGATTACATTCGAATCAATCACGAGACCGGCCGTGGGAGGGTAAAGCGGATTTCGCGGATTATCGTACGTGAGCACTCCATGTTCATAACCAACGATCACGTTCTCGCGAATGATTGCCTTTGCATTGGCAGTAATTCCGCACAAACCGTAACGTGCCGAATTTTCGAGCAGATTCCCGACGATGAGCGCCGTTGTGGGGTTGTAGTCGGCAAGGTAGATTGGATTCACACTAGGAACGACCCGCCCAACAACGTTTGCAGTCATCCCAGGATTTGTAAGTGTGATGATCCGGTTGGTCAGGTCGGCTGCCACAACCCTTAAGAACACGTTGGTCGCTTGGGCATTTGGATGGAACCACACTCGGTAGGTTAACAATTGCCCAGGTTCGAAGGTCGACGCCGCCGGCAGGTAATGTGACTGCACCGGTGTGCCGTCAGGGGGCGGAATGACGAAGTTGCCCTCGGTTGCCGCCATGAAAGAATCGTCGTATTGGTGGACGGCTTCGGCCCCAGTATTACGAACAATGTTGTTGGAAAAAACCAACTTGAGCGGGCTCCCAAAATGTGACCCGTCCTTGCATCTGCCGCCCGGATTGTAAACTGGGTTATTGTCATCACCTCCGTCAAAGTAGTTATCCAAGTAGTTCGCCACCCGCACCCACGGATTTAGCCGAACTTGTTGGCCGCCACCAGAGGAGAGCCAGGAATTGGTGGTATTGGGCCCATACCGGTTGGTAACCCCGCACCGCACAAACTCAAACCGCGCCAGTTTCCCCCGCAGATCAAAACCCTCCCCACACGCTCCCACGGCAGGATGACAGTTGTCAAAGTTGCAGTCGAAGAATTCGACGGCCTGCACCTGCCGCATATCATCGCTTCTGATCAGCACTCCTCCGGCCCCATTCGGCTCGTATTGCGTCTCCGGCAGGGCGATCGGTTCCTTGGCCCAGTTCAAGCCGCGAAAAGTAAGGGAGCGAAACCGGGCGCGCACCATGATCATGTCGGCGCGAAGATCGTGCACGGTGGAGTACAAAGTGGCTCCCGGCGCACCCGTAAAAAACAGATCACGACCGGAAAGCTCCCCATCCCCGAGCTTCAAAAGTCGAGACCATGACGGATTCCCATCATTCGTTGCAACATTTAGGCGATAAGTTCCGCTCGGAAAGTAGAGCGTATTGAAATCATTGGCGGTTTCCAGGGCATTGATCGCCGCCTGCAGACTGCCAGTATCATCGGTCACTCCATCCCCCGTTGCTCCAAAATCTCTTACCGAGACTGCCACCTCGCGAACGATGTTGATGTCGCCCACCGAATTGGAGGCAACGGCATAACCAACTCCCGCCTGCAATTCCACGCGCACGCTTCGAACCAGCGCATCGCTGACTGACGCGTTGGGAACAATGAAGAAATCCGCACTTTTCGCACCCGCAGGCAACGCAACCGTCCCGCTGAGCGCCACGTAATCAGTGCCAGGCACGGCATCACCGCTGGTCGAATAATGAACTGTCAGCGCGGCGAGATTTCCAGTGCGCACCACCCGCATGATTGCCGGCAGATCTCGGGTTGAATTGGCGGTGGCACGGAGAACTTCCAACGTCACAACGTTCGTTGCCGCAAGCTGCGCGCTGACAGCGGCAGCCAGGGTCGGAAAATTGGTCCGGTAATGAAACGCGCCTTCGCTCCGCCCGGACACTCGCTCTTCCCAATCCGTCACACCGTCTCCATCGGAATCCCCATCAGCGACGCGCACCCGAAAGAGTTGCCCCTGAATGGGTGCGGCAACATTTGCGCCCATCTCACCTTCCACGCCCGTGAGCATACCTGATTCCTGCCGCCAGACCGGCGGCAGGCCATTCGTAGCACTTTCGATGATGTAGTACTTCCCCGGCACTCCCGGCCAAGTCAACTGCAACGCCTTCCCGAATACGACTTGGGAAATGCGCAGGTTTGAATTGCTGTCGAAAGGATCGGTACCGGCCACAAACTCCTCATAGTCATTGTAGGAATCGCCATCAGCATCGGTAGCATAGGGCAATTGAAATTCCGGTCGGACGGCGTTGCCCGTCAGCACCCGAAGCCGGCACACGACTGATGATTGCGCCTGCTGCGGCACCACGCCCAATACTTCCACGCCCGTGCCCTCAACAACAATTCCCTGCGGCTGCCAGTCGCCGAAACCAAGTGACTCAGAAGCTTCCATCTGGTACCGTTTCCCAACCCGTGAAGGCCAACGAAGCAGCGCTGCACTCGGAATCAACGTGGACCGCAATCGAAAAAAGGAGTTGCTGTCTTTTGGATTAGTGCCGGCCATGGCTTCTTGAAGATTGCTAAGACCATCGCCATCCGGGTCTGCATTAGCAGTCGCCGCCGACAGCGAGTAGAGATTCTCCCAAACGTCGCTTAGACCATTTGTGTTGGCGTCGATCATCCCAAAACCTGCGCCGGTGAACATGAAAATCGCCAGGATCAAACACAAACGCGCCAACAGGCCTCCCGCACCGGTTCTGCCGATTTTCGCAGGAATACTTTTACTTCCTTGGTCCACAACAGGGTTAACACCTCAGCCGCAATCGCAGCTATCACCCCAACCACACTTTCTCCATGAATCAGCCGGTGAAGTCAAGGTTGTGCAACAAAATACAACCAAACTGCTCAGTTGGTTCAACGGTAGTCGACAGTCCCCATCACTTCCTCGGTCCGACAGACTGCTCTTACGGATTCCCTGCTGTTCCCTTAGAGGGGAGCCGATTGTGCGTTTGAATACAGCAAGCTCCGTCCTCTCCTCAGCCTGGATCCTGGCTGGTAACTCAACCATCGTAGATAAGCAACTGCGCCGCTCTGAAAACCAAAACCATGAGAGCTTTGTCCAGGGCGGTTTCGAAGTCGAAGCTGAGAGGTCAAATCGACACTAGAGAATCCGAGAACTAGGTGAACAAGAACGAAGCACACCATAAACTAGTCCGCGGGCAGCAGAGTGCGACCATGACGGCACAGCCCTAACGCGCAAACCAAGAAGCGCCAAGCTGCCGCTTGCAGCTCGCCACTCCTGCTCGTCATTGAACCCCACCGCAGCAAACACCGACTGCAAAACCGGTTTATCCTTGCCACCACAATGACTTTGGGATGACCTAGGCGCCCAATAATGCAAGTTGAAGCCTCGTACAGCGAAGCGCGATCCAACGCGGAAATCCAGCCCTGTCTCACCGTGGTCATGCCAGTGTACAATGAGCAGGCCACCGTGGCCAGCGTTGTGCGAACCGTGCTGGATCAACGCCCCGTTCAGGAACTGATCATCGTGGACGATGCCTCGGGGGACAATACTTGGCAGGCCCTCCAGGATTTTAGTGCTTTGTCGCCGCGGGTAAAACTCGTCCGGCACGATCGGAACCAAGGAAAGGGGGCGGCGTTACGAACGGGTTTCCAACTGGCCCAGTCGCCCGTGGTCGTGGTCCAGGACGCGGATTTTGAATACGATCCGCGCGAATATTTTCTCCTACTCAATCCGATTCTGACCGGCAAAGCTCAAGTGGTTTACGGTACTCGTTTTGGCAGCCACGGCGCCCATCGCGTGCTCTATTTCTGGCATTCGGTCGGCAATCGGCTCCTCACCACTCTCTCCAACATGTTCACCAACCTAAACTTGACGGATATGGAAACGTGCTACAAAGCATTCCGGGCGGAGGTCATCCGGGGAATCAAGATCGAGGAAAGCCGGTTTGGTTTCGAGCCCGAAATCACCGCCAAAGTCGCCAAGCTCCAGGTGCCCATTTACGAGGTCGCCATTTCGTACTACGGTCGCACCTATGAGGAAGGCAAGAAGATCGCCTGGCAGGATGGCGTCAGCGCGTTACGCTGTATTCTCAAATACAATCTCTTCCGCTGATGTCCGAACAGCCAAACGCCACCGCCGACACGCAGGACTTCGAGTTCGCCGCGCTAAACGAAGCCCGGAACTATCGTGCCGCCCTGTTCCGCGAATTTGAAACCTATCTCCGCGGCCAGGTGCTCGAGGTCGGTGCGGGCATCGGCCAGATGACCGAGCATCTCGTCCGTCTGCCGGGAGTGTTGCGCACGTTGGCGGTGGAGCCAGACCCGAACTTTTGCCGGCGGCATCGAGCCGAACACCCCGCCCACGAGCTGTTGGAAGGTACCGCCGCGGCACTCCCAGCCGACAGTTCCTGGGACTCAATTTTGAGTATTAATGTCCTCGAACACATCCGCGACGATGAAGACGAACTAAACCGCTACAGCCGGCTCTTGCAGTCGCGGCGCGGCGCGCTGTGTCTTTTTGTTCCGGCACGTCCGGAAATCTATGCGCCTATTGATCGGGACTTCGGACATTTCCGCCGCTACACGCGGCCGGAACTGCGACGCAAACTCGTGGCCGCCGGCTTCGAAATCCGTCGCCTGAATTATTTTAATTCCGTTGGCTACTTCGCTTGGTGGCTGAATTTCTGTCTGCTGAAGAAACGGCAGTTCGAGCAAGCCAAGGTTCGATTCTTCGACCGCATGATCTTTCCGGCGGTGCACATGCTGGAATCCTCGATCATTCGCCCGCCACTCGGCCAAAGCCTCATCGCGGTGGCCGTTCAAACCGGGCGCTCGTAGTCATTGCCAAAAGCAAACCGGGCGCTCGCATCGCTACGAGCGCCCGGCAGTGATTGTTTTTCTCGCTTAGACCGCGAGCGGGTTTTCCTCTTCGGCGGTTGTCTCCAACGGCTCAGGCTCGCTCTCATCAACATCGACGAGTGGCTTGATCGTCGTCTTGCGATGGTAATCGAAGCCAGTACCAGCCGGGATGATGTGACCCATGATCACGTTTTCCTTGAAGCCGCGCAACGCATCCACGCGGGAGCGGGTGGCGGCTTCAGTGAGCACGCGGGTCGTGTCCTGGAAGCTGGCCGCACTCAGGAAGCTCTCGGTTTCGAGCGAGGCCTTCGTGATGCCGAGCAACACGGGCGAGGCTTCGGCGGGCTTGCCACCCATCTTTTCGACGCGCTCGTTCTCGTGCTCAAACTCGAGTTTGTCAATCTGCTCGCCCCAGAGGAACGTGGTATCACCGGGTTCGGTGATGCGAATCTTGCGCAGCATCTGGCGCACGATGATTTCAATGTGTTTGTCGTTAATCGTCACACCCTGGAGCCGATAAACTTCCTGCACTTCGGAGACCAGGTGTTCCTGCAATTCCTGCGGTCCGCAGACGTCGAGAATCTCGTGCGGATCCATCGGACCTTCGGTCAACTGCTGGCCCTTCTTCACGAAGTCGCCCTTGAACACAATGACGTGTTTGCCGATGGGGATGAGGTGTTCTTCTTCTGCCTGCGTTTGCACGTCCTTGATCAGGATGCAGCGCTTGCCGCGAACGCTCGCGCCGAAGTCCACCACGCCGTCAATCTTGGAGATTTCGGCGGCATCCTTCGGCCGACGGGCTTCAAACAATTCCGCCACGCGCGGCAGACCGCCCGTGATGTCCTTGGTCTTCGCCTGTTTGCGGGGGGTCTTGGCCATCAACGTGCCGGCCACGATGCGGTCGCCTTCGTTCACGACGATATGCGCGTCCGCAGGAATCGGATAATTCGCCGCCGGCTCGCCGTGGTCGTCCATGATGATGATCTGCGGGTGCAGATCCTCCTTGTGTTCGATGACCACCATGGCTTCCTGGCCGGTGGATTCGTCCACTTCCTGCTTCATGGTGACACCTTCGATGATGTCGTGGAACTTCACTTTGCCGGCCTTCTCGGAGAGAATCGGCACGTTGTGCGGGTCCCACTGGGCGAGCGTGTCGCCCTTGCCAATCTTGCCGCCGTCGATCACGGAGATCACCGACCCAATGACGATGTTGTGGTTCTCCAGTTCGCGCCCGTCTTCACCCAAGATGGACACTGAGCCATTCTTGTTCAGCACGATGCTGTTGCCGTCTTCCAAGACGACACAGCGCAGTTCGTTGTATTTCACCTGACCCTCGAACTTCGCTTTGATGATGGGCTGCTTGAACGTGCCCGCCGCGACGCCACCGATGTGGAACGTACGCATCGTGAGCTGCGTGCCGGGTTCGCCAATGGACTGCGCGGCAATGATGCCGACCGCCTCGCCGAGCTTGACCTTGAGACCAGTCGCCAAGTTGCGGCCGTAGCAGTTCATGCAGACGCCCTGCTTGCTTTCGCAGGTCAGGACGGACCGGATCTTCACGCGATCCACCCCGGCGTTTTCAATGGCCTTGGCCTTGTTCTCGTCAATCTCTTCAGTTGCTTTGACGAAGATCTCCTTCGGGTTGGAAGGATTCGACACGTCGTCACTGGAGCAGCGGCCCACGATGCGGTCCGCGAGTTTCACGACCACGTCGTCGCCCTCGTAAACTGCATTTACCCAAATGCCGTTGCTGGTGCCACAATCCTCCTCGCGGATGATCACGTCCTGCGCCACGTCCACGAGCTTGCGCGTCATGTAGCCGGAGTCCGCCGTCTTGAGCGCGGTATCGGCCAGACCTTTGCGTGCACCGTGCGTCGAGATGAAGTATTCGAGCACCGTGAGACCTTCACGGAAGTTCGAGAGAATCGGCTTCTCGATGATGTCGCCGCTGGGCTTGGCCATGAGGCCGCGCAAACCAGCGAGCTGACGCACCTGTTGCTTGTTGCCGCGCGCACCGGAATCCACCATGAGGAATACCGGATTGAACTCGCTCTTGCCCTGGTTCTGCTTGAGCGTCTCGAACATGACGTTCGAGATCTTGTCGGTGGCGTGCGTCCAGCAATCCACGATCTGATTGTAACGTTCGCCGGTCGTGATGAGACCTTTGCGGTAGCGCTTTTCGATTTCCCGGATCTGCTTGTGCGCCTCCTCGATCTCGTGCTCCTTCTCCTTCGGGATGATCATGTCATCAATCCCGATGGAGACGCCGGACTTCGTGGCCTCGCGGAAGCCGAGTTCCTTGAGCTTGTCGAGCATGACCACGGTCTTCTCATGACCGCAGACTTTGTAACAACGCCAGATCAGGTCCCCGATCTGGCCCTTGTTCGCCGGCTTGTTAAAGAAGCCGAGCTCGGTCGGCCAGATTTCGCTGAACAACACGCGACCCACCGTCGTGATGACGAGCTTGTTCTTGGCATCGCCGTAGGTGGTTTGCTGGCCGAAGTCGGGATTCGCGAGCCGAATGCGGTCGTGCGTCTTGAGTCCGCCATCGGCGTAAGCAAACAGAACTTCTTCCTTTGAACCGAACAACATGAGATCGCCCTGGTTCGCAGGGATCGGTTTCCGCGGCTCCGCCGTGAGGTAATAGCAACCCAGCGTGATGTCCTGCGTCGGCGTGATGATCGGTTTGCCGGATGAGGGCGAGAAGATGTTGTTCGTCGCCATCATGAGCAGACGAGCTTCCATCTGCGCCTCGACCGACAGCGGCACGTGCACGGCCATCTGGTCGCCGTCAAAGTCCGCGTTGTAGGCGGTGCAGACCAGCGGATGAATGCGGATCGCTTCGCCTTCGATGAGTTGCGGCTCGAATGCCTGCACCGACAAACGGTGCAGCGTCGGGGCGCGATTGAGCAGGACCGGATGGCCCTTCGTGACTTCCTCGAGAATATCCCAGACTTCCTTCGTCTGGCGCTCGATCATCTTCTTGGCGCTACGAACGGTGTGCACGTAGCCGAGTTCCTTTAAACGGCGGATGATGAATGGCTCGAACAGCACGAGCGCCATCTTCTTTGGCAGACCGCACTGGTTGAGCTTGAGTTCCGGGCCAATGACGATGACGGAGCGGCCCGAGTAATCCACGCGCTTACCAAGCAGGTTCTGGCGGAAACGTCCGCCCTTGCCCTTGAGCATGTCGGAGAGCGACTTCAACGAGCGGTTGCCCGCGCCGGTGACGGCGCGACCGTGACGACCGTTGTCGAACAACGCGTCCACGGCTTCCTGCAACATGCGCTTTTCGTTCCGGATGATGACTTCCGGCGTCTTGAGCGAAAGCAGGTTCTTCAACCGGTTGTTCCGGTTGATGACGCGGCGATAGAGATCGTTCAAGTCGGACGTCGCAAAGCGACCGCCTTCGAGCGGAACGAGCGGGCGCAGGTCCGGCGGAATCACCGGCAGCACCGTGAGGATCATCCACTCCGGCCGGCTCTTCGAGATCTGCAAGCCTTGGAGCAGCTTGATGCGCTTAGCGAGCTTCTTGCGAATCTGCTTGCTGCGCGTTTCTGTCATTGCGTCCTGCAATTCGGTCACCTGTTTGGCGAGATCCACCTTTTCGAGCGCCTCACGAACGGCTTCCGCGCCCATCTTGGCGAGAAACGCTTCCGCGCCGTAGGTTTCCTTGGCTTCGCGGAACTCGTGTTCACTGAGCAGTTGATTCTGCTTCAGTGGTGTGTTGCCAGGATCAATCACGAGGTAATCCTCGTAATAGATCACGCGTTCCAAATGCCGGGCGGTCATGTCGAGCGCGAGGCCGATGCGGGAGGGCATGCACTTGAAGAACCATATGTGGCACGTGGGCACGGCAAGTTCGATATGCCCCATGCGCTCACGGCGCACGCGGGCCATCGTCACTTCCACGCCGCAACGGTCACAGACGACGCCCCGATGCTTGATCCGCTTATACTTCCCGCACGAACATTCCCAGTCCTTGACGGGACCGAAGATGCGTTCGCAGAACAAGCCGCCTTTTTCGGGCTTGAACGTGCGGTAGTTGATGGTCTCGGGATTCTTGACCTCTCCCTTGGACCACGAGCGGATGGCATCCGGCGAGGCGACGGAGATCGCGACATAGTCAACCTGGTTCACCTTCTCCAGGCCGAGCAACTCACGGGCGCTTTCTTTGCTGCTGATCATAATTTTGCTTCGTTCAAATTGTTTCGGTTAGGCGGAGGTCAACAAAGCCGCAGGTTCGGCCGGCTGGTCCGCTGGATTGGAGTAACCCACTTTCACGTCGAGGCCGAGGGATTGCATTTCCTTGACCAGGACGTTGAACGATTCGGGAATTCCCGCTTCGAGCGAGTTGTCGCCTTTGACAATCGCCTCGTAGATGCGCGTGCGGCCCTGCACGTCGTCGGATTTGACGGTGAGCAGTTCCTGCAATGTGTACGCCGCACCGTAGGCTTCCATCGCCCACACTTCCATTTCGCCAAAGCGCTGGCCGCCGTACTGCGCCTTGCCGCCCAGCGGCTGCTGGGTAACGAGGGAATACGGCCCGACGGCGCGGGCGTGAATTTTGTCCGCGACCAAATGGCCCAGCTTCATCATGTAAATGTAGCCAACCACGATTTCCTGGTCGAACCGCTCGCCGGTGCGCCCGTCAATGAGGTGCGTCTTGCCATGCTCATGGATGAGCGGATGGTTGACTTCCTTCATCTTCTTCTCGCCGGCCTCGGTCAGATACTTGCGGATGTGCTTTTCCTTGATGCCGTCAAAGACCGGCGTGGCGAATTTCATCCCGAGAACACTCGCTGCCCAGCCGAGGTGAGTTTCCAACACCTGACCGACGTTCATGCGCGAAGGCACGCCCAGCGGATTCAACACAATGTCCACCGGAGAACCGTCCGCGAGGAAAGGCATGTCTTCCTCGGGCACGATCTTGGCCACAACGCCCTTATTGCCGTGACGTCCGGCCATCTTGTCACCGACGGAGAGCTTGCGCTTCGAGGCGACGTAAACCTTCACCGACTTGATGACGCCGCTCTCGACGCCTTCGCCGGATTCGGCGCGTTCGACTTCCTCGTCATACTGCATCTGGAGGTCGTCGAACTTCTTCTTAAACGAGCCGATGATTTCGTTGATTTTGTTGCGGATGGGCGACGGATCAATTTCGATCCGGTCGTAAACCTCCGCCAGCTTGCGCAGCAGAGTCTTGGTGATCTTGCGGTTGGCCGGGATGATGATTTCGCCAGTCTCGCTGTTGACCACGTCGAGCGGGATCTTTTCGCCAAGCAGGATGTTCGAGAGCGCCTCGGTCAACTGATCGCGCAACTCGTCCATCTTCTTGCGATGCTCGTCTTCGATCACTTTCATCGCGCGCTTCTCGGCGGAAACCACCACGCGCTCGCGATCGCCTTCCTTCTTGGACGAAACCTTCACGTCCATGACGATGCCGTAAGTGCCGGAAGGAACTTTCAGCGAGGTATCCTTAACGTCCGCCGCCTTTTCACCGAAGATGGCACGGAGCAGGCGCTCTTCAGGCGCAAGTTCCGTCTCCGATTTCGGCGTAATCTTGCCGACGAGAATATCGCCCGGCTTGATTTCCGCACCGACGCGGATGACGCCGTCCGGTCCAAGGTTCTTCAACGCTTCATCGCCGAGGTTCGGGATGTCCCGAGTGATTTCCTCCGGTCCGAGCTTCGTATCGCGCGCGGCGACTTCGAACTCATCAATGTGAATCGAGGTGAAGATGTCTTCCTTGACGATCTTCTGGCTGATCAGGATTGCGTCCTCGAAGTTGTAGCCGTTCCACGGCATGAACGCGACAAGGGCGTTGCGGCCCAGGGCGAGCTCGCCGTCGTGTGTGCACGGACCATCGGCAATGATCTGGCCCTTCTTCACGTGCTCACCCTTGTGAACCAGAATCTTCTGGTTCACGCAGGTGGCCGCGTTCGAGCGCATGAATTTCCGGATTTCATAAACCCAGATGCCCTTCGACGGGTCGTGCTTGATGCGCTTCTTGGTGTCCGGCAGCTTGCCATCCTCGGTCAGAATGATCTGGCTGCCGGTAATGGAGGCCACGCGACCGGCTTCTTCGGCAATGACCACGGCACAACTATCGCGGGCGACGCGCTCTTCAAGGCCGGTCGCCACATACGGCGATTCGGTGACGAGCAGCGGCACGGCTTGTCGTTGCATGTTGGAACCCATCAACGCGCGGTTTGCGTCGTCGTGTTCGAGGAACGGGATCAACGAGGCTGCGACGGAAACCAGCTGCTTCGGGGACACGTCCATGTAGTCCACCTTGCCGGGTTCCACGTCAATGAACTCGCCGCGCTGACGGCACGTGACGCGGTCAGTCGTGAAATGGCCCTTGTCATCAACCGCGGCGTTGGCCTGCGCGATGATGTAACCTTCCTCACGATCGGCCGTGAGATAATCCAGATGATTGCTCACCCGACCGTGCTCGCACTTGCGATACGGCGTTTCGAGAAAGCCGAAATCGTTGATGCGCGAAAACGTCGCCATCGAGGCGATGAGCCCGATGTTTGGACCTTCCGGCGTTTCCACCGGACAAATGCGGCCGTAGTGCGACGGGTGAACGTCGCGGACTTCGAAGCCCGCGCGATCGCGGGAGAGACCCCCCGGTCCGAGAGCCGACAAGCGGCGCTTGTGCGTGAGTTCGGCCAGCGGATTGATTTGATCCATGAACTGGCTGAGCTGCGAACGGCCAAAGAAATCACGGATGACCGCGCTCAGCGCCTTTGGATTGATGAGCTTCTGGGGCGTCATCTGCTCGATGCTTTGATCGAACAGCGTCATGCGCTCCTTCACCAGACGTTCGGTGCGCGCCAGACCCACGCGGCACTGGTTGGCGAGCAATTCGCCCACGGTACGCACACGGCGGGATCCCAGGTGATCAATGTCGTCCAGCGAGCCTTCGTTCTTCTTGAGCTTGAGCAGATACTTCGTCGCGGCCACGAGGTCTTCCTTCGTGAGGATGCGCGACTCCTGCTTGTCGGTGATGCCCAGCTTCTGGTTCATCTTGTAACGGCCGACGCGGCCCAAGTCGTAACGTTTCGGATCAAAGAACAACCGCTTGATGAGCGCGCGGGCGTTGGCCGCCGTAGGCGGATCACCAGGACGGAGGCGGCGATAGATGTCTTTCAACGCCTCTTCTTCGTTCTTCGCGGGATCCTTCTTCATGCACTTGATGACGATCCCCTCGTCGGACGCCGTGTCCACAACCTTGATCTTCTTCACGCCGAGTTCAGCGATCTGCTTGACCACGGCCTTGGAAAGCGGCTCGAAGGCGCGCGCCACCACGAGACCCTTGTCCTCGTCGAGTGCGTCCTCGATCAGAACCTTGTTGGCGAGATCTTCGAGTTTCTCGGCTTCCTTCACGGAGACTTCCTCAACGTGATAGAACAGCTTCAAGATTTCCTCATCAGTGCCGCGATGCTTGTCCGCATCCTTCTTGCTTTCCTTGCCTTCATGATCAAGGAAGGACAGCGCGCGGAAGAGCGTCGTCGTTAGAAATTTGCGACGGCGCTTCTTGCGGTCGAGATAAACGTAGAGCAGGTCGTTCGTGTCGAACTGCGCTTCATACCACGAGCCGCGGTCGGGAATGACGCGAAAACTGTGGAGCATCTTGCCGTTCGGATGCTGCGTGGCTTCGAACGCGATGCCCGGCGAGCGATGGAGCTGGCTGACAATTACGCGCTCCGCGCCATTGATGGCAAACGAGCCCTGCGGGGTCATGAGCGGGAGTTCGCCCATGAACACTTTTTCTTCCTTCGTGCCCTTCTCGTCCTTGAGCAGGAACGTGACGTAAAGCGGCGCGCCGAAGGTGAGGCCTTCGCGGAGGCATTCGAGCCAGGTCAACTTCGGTTCACCGATTTCGTAGGAATGGAAATCGAGCTTGGTCTTTCCGTCGTAGCTTTCGATCGGGAAGACCTCGGTGAAGACGGCTTGCAGGCCCAGGTTCTTGCGCCGGGATTGGGCCACATCGGCTTGCAGGAATTCCTTGTAGGAATTGGTCTGCAACTCGATGAGGTTCGGCGGCGCCAGGATTTCCTTGATCTTGCCGAAGTCGGTTCGCTGCGTGGCTTTTGATGGCATGGTGGCTCTTTTCTACTGACCGGCCCCAAGGCCGGACGGTTCATTGCTCAAACTAGATTCAAACAACACAAGGCAAGTCCATCGCTCGCGCGATGAGCTTGCCACATCCCCGCGCCGTCATCCGGCGCCCATAAAATTTCAAACCTAACAAATCTTGCACAGAGGCGAAATGGGGGCGACGCCGATCCGCGGCGTCGCCCCGGTGAATTCGCCAGATTACTTGACTTCCACTTTGCCGCCCGCTTCTTCGAGCTTCTTCTTGGCGGCATCGGTGTCGGCCTTGTTCGCGCCTTCGAGCACGGGCTTGGGCGCGCCTTCGACCAGGGCCTTGGCTTCCGCCAGACCGAGGCCGGCCTTGACTTCGCGCACGGCCTTGATGACGGCGATCTTCTTGTCAGCCGGGACCGAGGCGAGGATGAGGTCGAAAGTCGTCTTGGCTTCCGCGGCCGGAGCCGCAGCGCCACCAGCGGCTGCACCAGCAGCTGCGACCGCGACGGGTGCAGCGGCGGTAACGCCCCACTTCTCTTCCAGTTTCTTGACCAGGTCAGCGGCCTCAATGACCGTCAACTTGCTCAACTCTTCCACCAACGTTGCTGTATCTGCCATACTCTTGCTTTGCTTTCTTTCGTCTCGTCGTCATCCGCGGCCTGGGATGATTTGGGTTCACGGCCCGTGAACCGACGATTTACGTTTTGGTTTCTGTTTTTCCCGCCCGCATCAGTGCGCGCGGAAAGCTTTGGATGCTTGAACGGCTCAAGCCGTTCAAAGGTTATTCACCTTTCTCGGCCTTGGCCTTGATAACCCGGGCCAGTTGTTGGGCGGGCGTATTAATCAACGTGACCAGCTTCTGCGCCGGGGCGTTCAGCACCCCGAGCAACTTGCTGCGCAATACTTCAATGCTGGGCAGGTCCGCGAGCGTCATCAGATCGACTTGCTCAAGGCGCTGGCTGCCGAGGTAGCCGAACTTGACCTTGAGCTTGTCAAACTCCGCGCCGAAGTTTTTCAACGTCTTCGCCGTGGCGGAAACATCCTTCTGGCCGGTGACCACCGCCAGCTGACCCGCAAGGGCGCCGTTGAGTTCACCGATGCCGGCTTCCTTCGCGGCAACGCGGAAGATCGAGTTCTTGACCACGTGCACTTCCGCGCTCGCCTTGTTGAGGCGTTTGCGGAGTTCGGTCAGGTGTTCAACCTTCAGACCTTGATAGCCCACCACAATGAAGAACGGCGATGCGTTCAACCGGGCGATGTATTCTTTCGAGAGATTTTTCTTTTCTACGCGCATGGCTCGTATGGGTTAAATGTTAATGGCTCGCGAACTCACGCGTGTCCACCCGCACGCCCGGACTCATCGTCGCAGAAATCGTGCAGCTATGAATGTAGGTGCCCTTCACGCTGTTGGGGCGGGCCTTGGCGACAGCCTCGATCACCGCGCGCGCATTTTCTTCGAGCTGCGCGGGCGGAAACGACGCCTTGCCCACCGGAACATGAATATTACCAGCCTTGTCAATTTTGAACTCAACCCGGCCCGCTTTCACTTCCTTTACGGCCTTGGCGGTGTCTTCCGTCACGGTGCCGGTCTTCGGATTCGGCATGAGACCGCGCGGTCCGAGCACTTTGCCCAGCTTACGGACTTCGACCATCGCTTCGGGCGTCGCCACGGCAACATCAAAGTCGGACCAGCCGGCAGTGCACTTGGCGATCATGTCTTCAAAACCGACAAACTCCGCGCCGGCGGCACGGGCGGCATCAGCCGCGGCCCCGTTCTTGGCGAAGACAAGCACACGCACGACTTTGCCGCTGCCGTGCGGAAGCGGAACCGTGCCGCGGACCATCTGGTCCGACTGCTTGGGGTCGACGCCGAGCCGGAACGCGAGGTCCACAGACTCGTTGAATTTGGCTTTGGGGAACTTGGCGAGGACACCCACAGCGTCCTTCAACGGATACGACTTGGCCGCATCCACTTGTTCCAATGCTTTTTTGAATCGTTTGCTTGGCATGTTATTGAGCGGTGCAGACGAGCTTTCGGCTCTCCCGCGTTTTTGTTTGGTTAGCCGACAACTTCGATGCCCATACTGCGGGCGGTGCCGGAAATCACTCGGAACGCGGCTTCGTCATTGGTCGCGTTCATGTCGTTCTTCTTCATTTTGACGATGTCGAGCACCTGCTTGCGCGTGACCTTGCCGACCTTGTCTTTGTTCGGCGTGCCCGAACCGGCCGTGATGCCGGCGGCCTTCTTCAACAGAATTGACGCGGGCGGCGACTTGGTGATGAAGGTGAACGACTTGTCTTGATAGACGGTGATGACAACGGGAATCACAAGACCCGCGTCGCCTTTGGTGGCGGCGTTGAACTCCTTGCAGAAGCCCATGATGTTGACGCCGTGCTGGCCCAACGCGGGACCGACGGGCGGGGCCGGGTTTGCCTGCCCGGCGGGGATCTGCAACTTGATTTGTCCGACAACTTTCTTTGCCATAACTAAATTCTTTTGTTCTTAATCTTAATCGTTCTCTTACTCCCAATCTCCGCTTCGTATCTTACCTGTAAAGATGACGCCCCAGCGCAAGATCAAGAACCGTCAGCCCTTTTCCACCTGCCAGTATTCCAATTCCACCGGCGTATTGCGGCCGAAAATATTCACCGTCACCTTGAGCTTGCCCCGCTCCGGATCCACTTCCTCGATCACGCCGCTGAAATTCAGGAACGGTCCGTTGTTGATCTTCACCGTCTCACCAACACCGAAACTGATCTTCGGTCGCTCGGTTTCTTCCGAAGCCGAAATCTGCGCCTTGATGGACTCCACTTCGTCCGTCGGCGTCGGCGTCGGCGGATCGCTCAAAAATCCGATGACTCCCTGCGTTTCCTTGATGAAATACCAGGGCGCTTCAATCACGCGCTTTTCTTCATCAAGCAGCACCATGTCCACGAAAACATAGCCCGGCCACAGCTTGCGCGTGGACACGGTCTTTTTCTGGTTGCGCACCTCGACAACCTTTTCCATCGGAACGAGGACTTCCTTAATGAACTCCTGCATTTCGTCGGGTTTAATGCGCTTTTCAATGCTTTCCTTGACCTTTTGCTCCTGGCCGGAAAGCGTCTGGATGACGAACCACTGGCTTCGCATGATTATAGATTGAAAAATGCGACCAGCAGGACGCGGTCGACCGCCACGGTGAAAACACCGAGCAGTGCGATGGTGATGGCCACAACTACGGTATGGCCTCTGAGCTCGTCCCAAGTCGGCCACGTGCACTTGCGCAATTCCTCACGGGTTTGCTGCACGAACGCGGTCAAGCGCTGGAGCTGTCCTTGCCACCATAGGAAGGCAAAGATGGCCCCGAGCACCGCCACCCAGATCAACATTACATTTAGATTGCTCACAAAAAACTTTCCGGCCTTTCAGCCTGGTTCGCGCATCCGTTGTTCAGCCTATAAAGACTGGCGGAGAGGGAGGGATTCGAACCCCCGTTGGGCTTTCGCCCAAAGCGGTTTTCAAGACCGCCGCGATAGACCACTCTGCCACCTCTCCGACGATTTGGCAGGGCGTGCAGGACTTGAACCTGCAACCAACGGTTTTGGAGACCGCTACTCTACCAATTGAGCTAACGCCCTACGCACCGTCGAGCGATGTCCTCGCGTTCCAAAAGACGACGAGGCAGGCGGGAGCTACGCGCTCCCGCCCGAAACTTGTCTCAATTACTTGGTCACTTCGGCCACACGACCGGCACCAATGGTGCGACCGCCTTCGCGAATGGCGAAGCGCAAGCCCTTCTCCATGGCGACCGGCTTCTGGAGTTCGACGTCCACCGAGACATTGTCGCCCGGCATCACCATTTCGACGCCCTGCGGCAACGTCAATGTGCCAGTGACATCCGAGGTCCGGAAATAGAATTGCGGACGGTAATTCGTAAAGAACGGCGTGTGACGGCCACCCTCGTCCTTCGTGAGCACATAAACCTCTGCTTTGAAGGTCGTGTGCGGGGTGATGGAGCCGGGCTTCGCCAGCACCATGCCACGTTCCACTTCTTCCTTCTTCGTGCCGCGAAGCAGCACGCCGACATTGTCGCCTGCCTGAGCACTGTCCAGCAGCTTGCGGAACATTTCGATATCCGTTGCCACCGTCTTGCGCGTGTCGCGCAGACCAACGATCTCAACTTCCGACATCTTCGTCAGAACGCCGCGTTCTACGCGACCGGTCACGACGGTACCGCGACCTTCAATGTTGAATACGTCCTCAACGCACATCAGGAAAGGCTTGTCTTGTTCCCGAACCGGATCCGGAACGAACGAATCAAGCGCGTCGAGCAGGTCCGCGATGGCCTTTTCGCCTTCGGGCTTGCCGGCGAGCGCCGCAGTGGCCGACGCACGAACGATCGGCGTCTTGTCGCCCGGGAAACCGTACTTGGTGAGCAGGTCGCGAATTTCCATTTCGATGAGTTCGAGCAAGTCCGCATCCGCGAGATCAACCTTGTTCAAGCAAACCACAATGCTCGGCACCCCGACCTGGCGGGCGAGCAGAATGTGTTCGCGAGTCTGAGGCATCGGACCGTCCGCCGCGCTCACAACCAGAATCGCGCCGTCCATCTGGGCCGCACCCGTGATCATGTTCTTCACGTAATCGGCGTGACCGGGGCAATCAACGTGCGCGTAATGGCGCTTCGGGCTTTCGTATTCCACGTGCGACACCGCAATGGTCACGGTCTTGGTATCGTCACGCACCGTGCCGCCCTTGGTAATATTCGCGTAGGAGATCGGGGTCGCCATGCCCTTCTTGGCTTGGACCGCGACGATCGCCGCAGTGAGCGTGGACTTGCCGTGGTCAACGTGGCCAATCGTGCCGACGTTCACGTGGGGTTTCGTACGTTGAAATTGCTCTTTTGCCATGTTTGTCTCCTGCGTTCTGTTGTCGTTTACGTTGTTGTGCTTGTTGCGTTACAAAATTGTCTGGAGCCCATGATCAGGATCGAACTGATGACCTCGTCCTTACCAAGGACGTGCTCTACCGACTGAGCTACATGGGCAAACCAGCTAACCATTCATTCACTAATCCTGATGCGCAAAAAAGGACAAAAAACCATTCCCTTCGTCCTTTTCCTTTTTGAAAAGCCCGAGGGTTTGGCAGATGTCAGTCTCTTTTACGGCCCTAAGACGACGGGCAAAATAGGAAACGGCACAAAAACTGTCAACGGGCATTTCACGAATTCTTGTTCACATTTGAGCCCGACTTGCGCCACTCAGTCTTGGGCGGCTCGGGCAAACCTTGCGCCCTCAATGCCGTCCGGAAGTGCACCTTCGATACCTTGGTCAGGATTTCCGCCCCACGCGACGCTACCAATTCCTTAGCTACCAAATCTACGTTTGCCCCCGCGCCCTTTGGTAATTCTGTTTGTACTGACTTTCCTAGCTCCGCAAGGCGCTTTACAAACTCATCTCGTGCTAGGATTGAAGCGGCTGCTACAGCAATATCTTCTTCTGCCTTATGGCGTTGGACAAGATCCAACTCCTTGCCTAGCGACATCAAAGCCTTCTCCACAACACTCTTATTTGTCGCAAATTGATCGCTGATCGCTCGGATAGGCAACGGGATCATTTTATGCCGCTGCGTCATTAAGTTTTCGATAACGCGGGCGTGTCCCCAAGCCAAAACGGCATTAACGCTGCCCATTTTGGCGTGAAGCCGGTTATAGGCTTCGTTCCCAATCGGCACTACTGTCGTCACGCAACCCCGCGTCTCCCTGATCAGCTTTGCCAAGCTCGCTATCTTCTTGTCACTGGAGATGTTCTTTGAATCGCGCACTCCCGCGTCCTTCCACGCCTTGACCACCGATTCGTTCACGTAAACCCCCGCCACACACATCGGCCCGAAGAAATCACCCTTACCGCTTTCATCCACGCCGATGCGAGGCTGCAATAGCTCAGGATTCAATACCGCCTCATAGCCTAGTTTCGCCTGCTTCAACACCTCGGGTTCAAGCACGAACTCTATGAATTCTTGCGTCCCCTTCCCTTGCACCACCAACTTGCCACTCTCGTAGAATACCACGCTCGTTTTGTCCTTCTCGCCGGCGAATCGCGCATAGGGCACCTCGCGGAACGAATAGTGCCGTGCCACTAGACACGATTTTAGCGCTGCCGCCTGCTCCGCATCGAGCTTGCAAGTGTAATTCGTCAAAGGTTTCAAGCCGGCGACTTAATAGCGCCAAAGCCGCGCAAAGGACACAAAAGATTTCCAATCACTACCCGGTTCATTCACTTGCGAACCACGCGCCGATTGTTAGCCTTGACTCCCGGGCTGTAGCGGAAAACCAGCCTGACAACCGAAACAAAAACCGCATGACAACTGAACTTTCAAACTTGGCGACGCGCCTCCGGACGTTGATCTCACGGGCAAGTCCCGCGGACTGGAACGAAGAGTTTCGGCCGCTGGCTCTCGAGTTGTTCAGCCTCCAGTTGACCGCCAACTTCGCCTACCGGAAAATCTGCGAAGCCCGTGGCGCGACACCTAAGACCGTTACCGATTGGAGACAAATCCCCGCCGCTCCCACCGCCGCATTCAAGGAATTTGAACTGAGCTGTCTAGCGCCAGCTCAAAGAACCCATGTCTTCCATTCCAGCGGTACAACGGGACAAAGCCCCAGCCGGCATTTTCATCACGCCGAATCGCTCTCTATCTATGAAGCGTCGGTATGGCCGAGGTTTGAGCAGTGCGTTGTCCCCAGTCTAGACTCGCAATTGCAAGGTTTGAATCTTTTGGCTCTCACACCTCTGCCCGCATACGCTCCACACTCCTCACTTGTCCACATGGTTGAGATCATTCGCCAAAAACTTGACGCGGACAAGACCGCACTCAAGGGGTGGGCAAGCGGAGGGAACGACTGGACTTTGGATTTTGACTACGTCGTGCCCCTGCTCCACCTCGCGAGTGAAGGAAAGAAGCCGCTGCTGTTAATCGGGACGGCCTTTTTATTCGTGCACTTGCTGGATCATCTCCGCGAGCATGGCACACGCTACAAGCTTCCCAGAGGCTCACGCATCGTGGAAACTGGCGGCTACAAGGGCCGCTCCCGTGAAATTCCCAAGCCTGAACTCCACGCGCTCATCAGCAAATACCTTGGCGTGCCGCAGCAGCACATCATCTGCGAATACGGCATGAGTGAACTCAGTTCTCAGGCTTATGACGACCCGACCCAGCCATCGCGCATTCTTCGTTTCCCGCCGTGGGCACGGGTTCAAATTATTGACCCGGAAACCGGATGTGAAGTCGCGGAAGGCGAAACCGGGCTCGTCCGAGTATTTGACCTCGCGAACATTTTTTCGGTACAGGCCGTGCAAACGGAGGATCTCGGCATACGCCGGGGGGACGGCTTCGAAGTCATCGGTCGCGCGGCGCTGGCGGAACCACGCGGTTGTTCACTGATGGCTGTTTGAATCTTTCGTCATGGATCTGCCTGATTATTTCCTCGCCGACCTGCCGCCGGAAGCGGAGTTGACGCCCGCGATGCTCACTGAGGCGTGCGCCACATTGCGGCGCAATCGGGCGCAGTTTCTTGCGCGGCGCCGCTCGGACGAAATCATTCGCGTGCTCTGCCGCGTCGCAGACTTCTGGCTCGATCCCGAATATCCATTTCGCAAACTCGCCCTTGGGAAAGGACCGCAGAAAACCGGCTTTTCCCGCGCCACACTCGAGCGCGGGCTGGACAATTTCTTCAAACCTTTCACTCGGGAAAACATCTACGCGTTGCTCACGCAAGACCTGGGTGACGCGCGGCGCCTGGATGAGTTTGTCGCCCTGGCAGGTGAAACCCGCGCCGCGATGGCTCGAGGGCCGGAATTGCTCGTTCACATTGCCGCCGGCAACTTGCCCAATCCCACCTTCATGAGCCTGGTGCTTGGTTTGCTCACGCGCTCCGCGCAGTTTGTGAAATGTGCAAGCGGCACTTCCTGGCTCCCACGGCTGTTCGCGCATTCGATTTATCACACCGACCACAAACTGGGCGCGTGCCTTGAACTCGCGGAATGGCGTAGCGGCAACGCTGGGCTGGCTGACGCGCTTTTTCGGGAAGCCGATTGCGTCACCGCCACTGGCTCGGATGAAACGCTCGCCGCGGTTCGTGCCAAGCTTTCCGTCCGGTCGCGTTTTGTAGGCTACGGACACCAGCTGAGTTTTGGCCTTGTGACGCGGGAAGTTCTCGCCGGACGCAGCGGACGGCAAATCGTCACAGCTGCGGTGGAAGACGTCGTGGCGTGGGATCAACTGGGATGTCTTTCGCCGCATGTTTATTACGTGCAGCGTGGTGGCGAAATCGGCCCGGATGAATTCGCCGCACAACTCGCCGCCGAATTACAACACCGGGAAGCGAGCGAACCCCGAGGCAAGGTATCATCCGAAACCGCAGGGGCGATCGCTTCCCGTCGCGCCGTCTATGAGGTGCGCGCTGCGCACTCGAGTGACACGCAACTCTGGGCGAGCACCGGCTCGACCGCTTGGACGGTGGTTTATGAGGCAGATCCGCGCTTTCAGGTTTCGTGCCTGCATCGTTTCATTTACGTGAAAGCCGTGCGCGATCTCGACGAGGCTTTGCATGCCGCCGAGCCAGTACGCGGCAAGGTTTCCACCGTTGGCCTCGCGGCTGATTTTCCGAAACAAACCGAACTGGCGCTCACCCTCGCTCGTTGGGGCGTGACGCGCATCTGCCCGATTGGCCAGATGCAGAATCCGCCGTTCGCGTGGCGGCACGATGGCCGGCCCGCGTTGGGTGATCTGCTGACCTGGACTGATTTTGAAAAATGAAAATGGAACTCCGAAAGTCGTTTCAATTTGAAGCCGCACACTTGCTGCCACGTTTGCCAAAAGCGCACAAGTGCCGCCGGCTGCACGGCCACAGCTTCAAGGTGGAAATCGTCGTCGCAGGCGAATGTGATCCCAAACTCGGCTGGCTGATGGATTACGCCGATATCTCCCGCGCCTTCAAGCCCCTGTGGGAAAAACTGGACCACCGCTATCTCAATGACGTGCCCGGACTGGAAAATCCCACGAGCGAGGAGATTGCTGCGTGGATCTGGAAACGATTAAAACCCAAAATGCCGCTGCTTGCGGAAGTGGTCGTGGCAGAAACGTGCACGGCGCAAGCTGTCTATCGGGGAGGCTGAGTCTACCAATTTCCCAAGTAAACTCCTGGGCTAGAGAATGCCTGATTCGTTGCCATTTGCCTGATGTTTTTCCAGATTACGGAACCATCGAGCGCACCGACGTTGCCACCTTGGGCTCCAACTGTCGCCACCGACGCACCTGTTGGCGGGTAGTTCTTGGTGAATGAACTATTGTTCTGACGAATCGAGCCTCGCTTGGTGTGCGGAGCTATTTTGAGGTTATCTGACGTTGTAGACCAATGATTCGCGTCCGCCAGAATTGTATTCGTGCCGGACTGACTGAGTTTGGTCGGAGAAATCCACGGATATTGATAGTTCGGCGGTGCAGCGTCCCCAAGATACTGATAACCGATAAGCAAACCATAGCTCGGGTTAAGGCGGCCCAGGATCGTCGAATCGAAGAAAATGTTTGGACAATCCATCACCTGATAGTTGCCGGAATACTGCACCAGGTTGGACCACGTTGCGCTTGAGACCCGGATTGCGTGCCAAGCGAAGGCAGCTTGGTTATCGCGACCGGGCGGTACGCGGTCATTGTTGTCCATGCCATACATGTGAATTGCCAAAAGGCATTGTCGCATGTTGCTCTTACAGGCGGCACGTTTGGCTCGCTCCTTTGCCCCGGCCAAAGCCGGCAACAACATTGCCGCTAGAATGGCAATGATCGCGATCACAACCAAAAGTTCGATGAGCGTAAACGCCCGCAAAAGGCAGGGCGCAACCGGGCCAATGGTTGTGGGACGACGGGTCATGCCGACTAATCTGGTTCGCCGAACTATCTTCCCGCAAAAGGCACGGCGCAATCTCAATTTCAACCGCCCGGCCGCACTTTTGCTTGCCCTGAAAGATCCGGACGGTGTTACCTTATATCTGTGAGAAGATTTGTGATGCCGCTGTTGGCAGCGGTTCTTGTTGTAATGTCAGCCGCCGGTCTGAAGGCAGCTGAAAACCGGAATTACGTTGAAGGCCAGGTCTTGGTGAAGTTCAAGTCCGCCGTAAGCATTGCGGCGGCTCAAGGGTTCGCCTCCGCCCATTCAGCTACGTTGCGACAAACCTATTCGGAATTATCCCGCCGACACGGCGCAGTGGTTGGCTTGCTTCGGTCCGCCAATCGAACCACCGCGGAGCTGATCGCCGCCCTGCAGAACCAGCCGGCGATTGACTTGGTCGAACCCGATTACATCCGCCAGACGTCGGATCTTCGGCCCCCCGATGACGAACGGTTCGCCCAGCTTTGGGGACTGCACAACCTCGGCCAGAGCGTCAACGGCAGCAGCGGCCTGACGTCAGCCGACATTGAGTTTCTGCGCGCGTGGGGACTCGCCCGGCCGACTTCCAGCCGGCCGATTGTGGCGGTCATTGACACCGGCGTGGCGGTATATCATCCCGATTTAATAGGCAACGTCTGGACGAATGCGAGCGAGATTCCAGAAAACGGATCTGATGATGACGGTAATGGTATTGTGGACGATGCCATCGGCTACAATTTTGTCACCGGCTCGAGTGACCCTTCGGATGCGGGCGTGCATGGTACTCACGTGGCCGGCACCATCGCCGCCAAGGGTCAGAACCACCTCGGGGTAATTGGCGTAGCCTTCCGATCCCAAATAATGGCGTTGAAAACATCAGACGATGGTAACGGCCTGCCCGATTCGGCCATCATCGGGGCGACCGACTATTGCACGATGATGAAACTACGCGGCACAAACATCGTGGCAATTAACGCGTCGTTTGGCGGACCGGGCTACAGCACGTTGATGCGCGATGCGATTCAAGCCGCCGGTGATGCCGGCATCATCTATTGCGCCGCCGCAGGCAATTCCGCCACAAACAACGACATCAGCCTCACCTACCCGGCCTCGTACCGGCTGTCGAACATGATTGTGGTGGCTGCCAGCGGTCAGTACGACAATTTGGCCGGCTTCTCGAATTACGGGGCGACCACCGTGGACCTTGCCGCCCCGGGGGTGAATACCCTGTCAACTTTTCCCGTGGATCAGGCCGGAACTGTCGCATCCTTACAGTTATCGAATGCGACTTACGCTGCCGGAGATTTTGAGTATTCCGGCACTACGACGGGCCTCACGGCGACGATTCATGCCTGCGGCTTGGGTTACCCAGGGGACTTTCCCCCAGAGGTCGTCGACAACATCGCCTTGATCCAACGCGGGGAAATCTACTTCGCCGACAAGGTGGCCAATGCGATGGCAGCCGGCGCCCGGGCGGTGATCATCTACAACAACGTACCCGGCGGCATTATCAACGGCACGTTGGGGTTCCCGAACGGATGGATTCCCACGATTTGGATTACCCAAAGCGACGGCCAGGCGCTTTCGAACGCCGCGCCAATCGTAGGCACAGTCATGAATCGGCCTGATCCCGCCCAGATCTATCGGTTTCTCAACGGCACCTCGATGGCCACCCCGCACGTCGCCGGCGCCGTGGCCTTCGCCGCCATGAATTTTCCCAACGAAACCGTCCCGCAACGCATGGCGCGGATCCTCCAGAACGTGACGCCGATTCCTGCTTTTTCTGGTTTCCTGGCCACGGGCGGGCGGTTGAATCTGGCCCGGACTGTGGACACCGATGAAAATGAACTGCCGGATTGGTGGGAATCTGATTATTTCAATCTGACTAATGGCGCCAGTCCTGCGGCCGATCCCGATCACGACGGCGCGACCAATCTCGCGGAGTGGCGCGCGGGAACAAATCCGACCAACCGGGAATCGGTCTTGAAGCTTACCACTATCAAAGGCTCGAACAGCCTCTCGGTCAGCTGGCCCAGCGCGGAAGGAAGATTCTACCGCCTTGTGAGCGCTCCCAATGCTTCAACCGGCTTCACTGAAATCCTGCGCACGAACATCGCCGCCACGCCACCATTGAATGTCGAAGGTAACCTCTTGCCAGACCTTGCACCCGCCCGGTTTCTGCGTTTGGAAATCGAACCCTGATTCCGGGTGGCGGCGCCCGGGTTTTTTGTTTTGGCACTCCAGCGAATCGGGTAGAATCCGTTCATGAAAAAATGGCTGATTCGTGGATTGATCGCCGTTGTCCTCCTGCTCGTGATTATTGTGATTGCCGTGGGACTGTTTCTCGATGGCGCGATTAAGAGAGGAGTAGAAACCTACGGCCCCCAATTGACCAAGGTTTCCGTCAAGCTGGACGGCATCACGGTGTCCATTCTTTCCGGCTCTGGTGGCATCAAAGGACTCGTCGTAGGCAACCCGGAGGGATACCGAACAGCCAATGCCATCAGTGTGGGCAGCGCCAGCCTCGGCTTGAGTCCCGGTTCGCTGCTCTCGGATAAGGTCGTGATCAAGCACGTCCATGTTGAAGCGCCGGTGATTACGTTTGAAGGTGGGTTGAGGGAAAACAACCTGAGCAAAATTGTCGACAACCTCAACGCCACAACCCCTAGCCCAACGGAAAAGCCAACTGATGCGAAGGCCACCGGCCCCAGCAGAAAACTGCAGGTGGATGACTTTTGGATCAAGGGCGCCAAGGTCAACATCAGCCTCACTGGCATGGGTGGCAACATGATCCCCATGGTCTTGCCGGACATTCATCTCACCAACCTCGGCACCGGTCCTGAGGGCATTACTGCCGCCGAACTCACGAAACGCGTCATGAAGGAAATCCTAAACGCCGCCTCCGCCGCCGCAGCCAGCGACGCCGTCAAGAACGTGAGCAAGCAAGCCACGGACGCGGTGAAGGATGCCAGCAGCAAAGCCACGGACGCGGTGAAAGGCGTCGGGGATTTGTTCAAGAAAAAGGAGTGAACTGGCCGCCGTGGCGGCTGCTTTTTCAGGTGGTTTCTGAACCACGCCTTTCCCGTTGGCACCGCTGAAAATCGGACCTAGAGTGCCCCTAGACAGCGGAAAGGACAAAACTATGTATTTCGGTGTTGATTACTACCCGGAGCATTGGGTTTACCCGTATGCTGGCACAAAGGAACACCCCGAAGCTTGCTGGGCTGAAGACGCGGTTCTGATGCAGGAAGCCGGGTTCAACATCATCCGGCTCGGCGAATTCACCTGGGCCCTCTGCGAACCCGAGGAAGGCAAGTATCAATTCGACTGGCTGCGACGATGCATGAATATCATGGCCAAGGCGGGAATGAAAATCGTTCTGGCCACTCCCACCGCATCGCCACCGCTCTGGCTCTCGCAAAAGCATCCCGAGATTCTACCCGTTGACGAAAACGGCCTCACCAAGCACGCGGGTTCTCGCCGTGCGGTCTGTCTTAATAGCGAGGCTTACTGGGAGCATTCCAAAAAATTCGTCACCGCCATGGCCAAAGCGCTGGGCAATCACCCCCACTTGATTGCCTGGCAAATTGACAACGCCATCGGCGGCAATTACACCGAGGAATCCTTCAACGAAGACACCCGCCGCGATTGGCACCTCTGGTTGCAGGCCAAATACGAAACGCTCGAACGGCTCAACGACGAGATGGGCACGCGGCACTGGGCGCAAACCGTCGCGAGCTGGGATCAAGTCCCCATGCCCATGCGCGCGCCCACCCATCACAATCCGGCGCTCATGCTCGATTGGTGCCGCTTCTGCAGCGATACCATCGTGCAATACATCCGGATGCAGGCCGAACTCTTGCGCGAACTGACACCCAAGATTCCCGTCACGACCAATCTCCGCCCCCTCATCTATCGCTTCGATCACTTCGACCTGGCCGAGGTGTTGGACTTTGTGTCTGTCGAAAGCACCGCCGCCATCCGCGCCAAGTCGGCCGACCTCGCGTGCGAGATTGATATGCTGCGCTCGCTCAAGAAGACGGGTATTCGCGCCCCCGACGGCAGTGAAGGTTTCTGGGTGATGGAACACAAGGCGGGCAACGTAAACTGGCAGCAGGTTAATTCCCTCGTTCGCCCTGGCGTGCTGCGCATGTTTACCTACCAGCTCATTTCGCGCGGCGCCGATGCCGTCCTATTCTTCCGCTGGCGACAACCGCGAATTGGCCCGGAGAAATTCCACGGCGCGGTCATGTCGCATCATCGTTCCAAAGACAGCCGCATTTACCGTGAGGTCTGCCAGATCGGCGAAGAAATCAAGATGCTCGCGCCAGCCATTCAAGGCACGCGGGTAACTTCGGAAGTCGCCATCATCTACACGCATGACAATGACTGGGCAAACCGGCAAGTCACGCAGCCCAACAAGTTCTTCAATCTGCGCGAGCACATTCAGCTCATCTACAACGCGCTTCACGACAAGAACATACTCGTCGATTTTGTGGCGCCGACCGAGGACCTCTCGAAGTACCGTCTCGTTTTTGCACCGTCACTGCATCTGCTCTCCGCGGCCCAGGCGGATCATCTCAAACTCTACGTGCAAAACGGCGGCACCCTCGTCGGCACGTTCAACACGGGATTGGTGGACGAACATCACATTGCCCCGGACGACGGCTATCCGTACAACCTTACTGATTTGTTTGGACTCGAAGTCACCGAGTTCGACCAGCTGCCGCAGGGGGAGGAAAACCACCTGACATTCAAAGGTGCATTCCCAACGAGCCATCTGCATCCGGCGCGATTGTGGTGCGATTTCATCGAACCGCACGGTTGCCAGATTCTCGCCACCTACGCGAAGGATTTCTACGCGGGCAAACCAGCCATCACGATGAACACTTTCGGGCTGGGCAAGGCAATCTACATCGGCACGATGAGCCACCAGCATTTCTACTTTGACCTCGTCGCGTGGCTGCGCCAAATCTGTAATCTGCATCCGCTGCTCAAAGTCCCGGATACCGTCGAGGTTGGCATGCGGGAGAAGGAAGGCATGAAAGTTTTCTTCCTGCTCAATCATCAGGCCACGCCGGTGCGCATCCAGTTCTATAAACCGATGCACGATTATCTCACCGGCAATACGTTCAGCGGCAGCTACGACCTCCCTCCGCACGGCGTGCTAGTGCTGGATGAACATCCCGAGCCCAAGGCCACGGAGGCTGGCTCAACCGCCGCCCCGGCGGAATCACCCGCAGAACCCGTGACTGCTTGAGGCAGCATGGGTGACAATAGGCATTCCATGCCTGAGCCGCTTCAATTGCAGTCAGGTGGGCTGGCCCTGCTCGTCACCTGGCTAGTCATCAGCATCAGTTGGCGGCAACGGAAAAAATGGCAGCAACAGCTGGCCGACCAGCTCAGTAATTGGGAATTCCGGCGGCGCTGGCAACCGCAGGCCCTCGACACCTCGCATATCGCGGTCCAAGTTCAGCAGCTTCGTCGTGATCCGGTTGCAGCCGTTCGCAACCGCCCGCGCCACGCCAGTTACCGCCAACAATTGATGACCGCCACGCGGGAAACCCTGTTGCATCTATCATATTTCCGGTTGGCAAAAAGCGGCGCCCCGCCAAAGAATGAGGTCGAAGCGCCTAAACACACTGTATGAAAATGCCACCTCGGCGGATTCCGCCGCTCGGCCAACGCCGCCGCACTGCCAAAGAACGGGCGCTCGCCGCCTGGCGGGGTGTGGATTATGAGCCGCTGGAAAAGGCCCGGCAGAGCCGCAGCCGGACGCTTGCCGATGTGCTGCCAAAAGTCCTTGGCGATTACCGGGTCGAACAGCGCCGCGGTGATCTTGAAATCGTCCGGGTCTGGAATGACCTGATTGACCCCGCCATCGTCGCCCACGCGCAGCCCGACCGATTGCACAAGGGCACACTGTTCGTGAACGTGGACAATAGTGCGTGGCTCAGCGAAATCGTCCGCTATCGTCGCAAGGAAATCCTCGACCGGCTCCAACACAGCTTCGGCAGCGAACAAATCAAGCGGATCTCCTTCCGCATTGGTTGACCGGTCTTCCGACCGGAGGTGGGATTTTCTGTGTCTCTCGCTTGAGTATTTGCCTCCTGATTCCATAGCATCGCCCGTCATTCGATGAATCACTACGTTTTGAAGTCGTTTGCCACCGACGATGCCTTGGCTCAGGCCGCCGCCAGCGCGTGGGTGGAGAAAGTTGCCCAAGCAGAAGGCGCGGGAAAAACATTCACGGTCGCGCTGTCGGGCGGACGAATCGCCAGGAAGTTTTATTCTGGCATCGTCAACCAAGCGAGTGAGCAGGACCTGCACCTGATCCACACTCATTTCTTCTGGGCCGATGAACGGTGTGTCCCGCCGGATGACGCCGAGAGCAATTTCGGCCTTGCCCGAGAACACTTGTTCACACCGCTGGGCGTCGCGTCAGGCAACGTCCACCGGGTGCTGGGCGAGGAAACACCACAGTTCGCGGCGACTGAAGCGGAAGCGGAAGTCAGTCGCATAGCCGACCTCAACGCCGACGGTCTGCCAATGCTTGACCTGGTAGTTCTCGGATTGGGCGAGGATGGCCACGTGGCATCGCTATTTCCCAATGCGCCGCAGATTGTCACTGATAGTCGGCACAGTTATCTCGCGATCTGTGATTCGCCAAAACCGCCGCCAAATCGCGTCACCCTTTCCTATGCCGCGCTTACTGCCGCCCGTCAGGTGTGGGTGCTGGTCTCCGGGTCGGGCAAGGCGGCAGCCCTTCAAAAGTCTTTGAATTCCGCTGATGGCACGCCCTTGGGCCGCGTCATTCATTCCCGTAAGGAAACCTGGTTGTTCAGCGACTTACCTCCTGCCTGAGCCGGCCCGCGTCTGAAATTCACCAGGTTTCGGCGCAAATGATTGCGGTTCAGCGCTCGAAAGTATTTCGAGATTTTTTGAACAATCAGGGGTTATGTGTTATCAGATAAGTGTGAGGGCATGGGGAATAGAGGTAATGCTGAAGTGAGTAACGATTTCGCTGTTCGTTTAGGGTTGGCATAGAGGTTTTGCTCGCAGTGCGGTGCGAACAGCGCCCTCCAAAGTTGGCCGCACTGCCCTTCTGAGCGCCTGGGTGAAGGCGTGTAAACCTCGTCACTAGTGAGAGCCGGACGCAAGTCCGGCTCTCTGCTTTTTGGGCCACCGAATTCCGCGTTGCCTCACCTCCGTCCGCTGCTAAACTGCCCGCCGCATGAAACACCAGCTCGATTTCGAAAAGCCAATCTTCGAACTGCAGGCCAAGCTGGACGATCTTAAGAAGCACCCTGAGAGACATTCCCTCGACATCAGTTTTGAAGAAGAATGCCAGCAGATCGAAAAGAAGATCGAAGAGACGCGCCGCCAGATTTTTTCGAACCTCACCCCTTGGCAACGCGTGCAATTGGCCCGGCACCCCAAACGGCCCTACACGCTGGATTACCTCAAGCTTTCCTTCACTGGCTTTCAGGAGCTTCACGGCGACCGGCTCTATGCCGATGACCGCGCCATCGTCAGCGGTTTCGCCAAGCTCGGGGAACATAAAGTGCTCGTGCTGGGGACGCAGAAGGGCCGGGATACCAAGGAAAACATTCTCCGCAATTTCGGTTCGGCGCATCCGGAGGGCTACCGCAAAGCCATGCGCCAGATGCACCTCGCCAACCGCTTTGGACTGCCCATCATCACGTTGATCGATACCGCCGGCGCCTACCCTGGAGTCGGCGCGGAGGAGCGGCACATTGCCGAGGCAATCGCGGTCAATCTTCGCGAAATGACCCTGCTTGAAGTACCAATCATCGCCGTCGTGATTGGTGAGGGCGGCTCAGGCGGGGCGCTCGGCATCGGTGTTGCGGACCGCGTGTTAATTCTGGAAAACGCTTATTACTCGGTCATCAGCCCGGAAGGCTGCGCTGCCATCCTGTGGAAGGATCGCGCCAATGCCGGCAAGGCAGCCGAAGCCCTCAAGATCACGGCGAAGGATCTGCTCCAACTCAAGCTGGTGGATGAAATCATTCCCGAGCCGCTGGGCGGAGCGCACACCAATCTCCCAGCCACCGCAAAGCACGTGAAGGACCACCTGATCCGGCATTTGGAGGAAGTTCAGGCCCTTTCAGTGGCCGATCGACTAAAACGCCGCTACGAAAAATTCCGGGCCCACGGCCATTTCCTCGAGCAGGCGCAACCCGAAGAAGCGAAGGAAAAATCCCGCAAATCTGCCAAGCGAACCACCGCTGCCGCCGCGTGAAGTCGTCGCTTTACCCCTTCACGTTTCAATCTCGTTTCAAGGACCGGGTCTGGGGTGGCCGCCATCTGGAGCGCCTCTACGGCAAACCCCTGCCCGCCGGCCAGCCGATTGGTGAATCTTGGGAAATCTCGGATCGCCCTGGCGATGTGAGCGTGATCACCAACGGTCCACTTGCCGGAAAGGATCTGCATTGGCTGGTTCAAACTTTCGGCAAAGAACTGCTGGGCGATGCTCGCTTGCAAGGCGACCGGTTTCCGCTGCTGATCAAATTGCTCGATGCGCGCGAGAAACTGTCGCTTCAAGTTCACCCTCCCGCCAACAAGGCTGCGGCCCTGGGCGGCGAACCGAAAACAGAGATGTGGTTCATCGCCGACGCCGAACCGGGCGCGGAATTGTATGTCGGCCTGAAACGCGGCGTGACACGCGCTGAGTTTGAACGCCGGATTCAAGACGGCAGCGTCGCGGAGTGTTTCCATCGCGTCCCGGTGAAAGCAGGCGACACGATGTTCCTGCCCAGCGGCCGCGTCCACGCCATTGGCGCGGGATTGGTGATTTTTGAGATTCAGCAAAACTCGGACACCACCTATCGAGTGTTCGACTGGAACCGCGTCGGCCTCGATGGCAAACCGCGCGATCTTCACATCCAGCAATCGCTTGCCAGCATTGATTTCAGTGACTTCGAACCCGCACTGGTGCAGGCCCAACCCATTCAGGTTGCGGGCGTAACTACTCGGCAATTGGTGACCAACGAGTTGTTCGCGGTGGACCTTGTAGAAACCTCTGGCCCAGCGACGATCAACAGGCTGGATGCCGGGATGGAAATCATTGGACTGGTCGCCGGCCGCGCCGAAATCACTTCGTCTGCGCCCGTCCCACCCATCGAACTGACGGCCGGCCAATTCTGCCTGCTGCCCGCCGCCGCTCACTCGGCCAAACTGACCACAGCCGCGGGAAGCCGTTTCTTGCGAATCCGGGCCGGTTGAAGTCCGTTGCGCCTTGTAATCATCCTCCTTCTGACCCATTGTGCAGACACGACGCGCATGACGCAACCGCCCGCACCCCAAGCATCACAGCTCCGGAGGTTTCTCCAGAGTTGGGCCATCAACACCTTGGCGGTGTTGGTGACGGTTTACATCGTGCCGGGCATCCATTTCACAGATAACAGCCTGCTGACTCCTTTCGTGACCTCGCTGGTGCTGGGCATCCTCAATGCCTTCATCCGTCCGATCGTCATGCTACTCGCCCTGCCGCTGCTGATCTTCACACTGGGGCTGTTCATGCTCGTGATCAACGCGCTGTTGCTGAGCTTGGTGGATAAGCTGCTGCCACAATTCCAAATCGACAGCTTTGGCTGGGCGTTACTGGGCGCGATCGTCATCAGCATTGTCTCCCTTGTCTTGAATGTCCTCACCGGAACGAATCGCGCTCAAGTATCCTTTCGCACTCACCGTCGTCCGCCCGGCGACCGGCCAGATGGCGGCGGCAACGGGCCGGTAATTGATGTTTGATGGCCGGCTGCGAGTCGCCCGGTTTTACTCCCGTTGGAACGCCGCGCGCAAAGTCGGAATCCCTTGCGCATTGAAATCTTTTTCGAAATCCGTCACCACCGCAGTTAGTTCCGATGGCGTTTCAATCGGCTGAAATCGTTTGTCCACAGTAAACACGTCCTGCATTTGCTGAAAGTAATCCGCATCATCGGTGCGCAGGAAGACCTTGCCGCTAGGTTGCAGGGCTTGGTGCGCCAACGTCGGAAACCGTTCATTGATCAGCCGATGTCGGCGATGCTTCTTCTTTGGCCACGGATCAGGAAAGTAAACATGCAGCGCGCTGACTGAATTCGCTGGTAACAACCACTCCAGCAGATACGCACTTTCGATTCTTATCCCGCGCAGATTGGTCAGCCCAAGTCGCCGTCCCTTCTTGTCCAGCTTGACGATGCGGCCCATGAGGCGCTCCACGCCCAAAAAGTTCCGTTCCGGATGCAATGCCGCGTAGGCCACTGTGAGGGTGGCGTCACCACAGCCCAGTTCGACCTCCAACGGCTGCTGCGTTGTGAACAGTTCCGCGAGTTTCAATCGTTCAACGATCGAAGGGAGTTCGTAAACGAGGTTGCCAGCAGGCGACGGCGACGCGGAATGGGTGATGGTGGGCTGCAATTGAGAATCCAAAATGAAAAATGGTCGGGGCGGTGAGATTCGAACTCACGACCTCTTGTACCCGAAACAAGCGCGCTAGCCAGGCTACGCTACGCCCCGAACCAAGGTCGCAAACAATAGCGGGTCTCCCAGCGCCGAAGCAACGATGTTTTTTCCCGGCCTAACGCCGCAGCTTCTTCAACTGCGCTTCATACCACGCCGCAATCTCCTCCTCCGAAGCCGGTTGAGGCCAGACCCAGTCGCGGCCGTTCTGCCACGACATCGGGCCTTTTTCGGTGGGATTCACGGCATCACCGCCGTCATCCGCGCCATCTTTGCCAATCGAATAGAGCGCAAATGAATTCGTACCCACCGAAAGGTATCGCAGTGGTTTTCCATCCGCGGGATCGCGCGGAATCTCCGACAAGAACCCCGGGACGAGCGCCGCCAGTCCATCCGGATAACGACCCTCCCGGAGCTGATAACGCCGCAAGGCGATTCCCGTCACCATCAAGTGCCGCCCAGTCTCCGCCACCATCACGCGGTCCAGCGTTCGACTTAGACTCACAATGGAGTCCGAGAACAAGGTGCGCAGATCCGGTTCATTGCCGAACAAATTGAAATCGTCGCTCTCCCGGTTAGTGATGCCAAGCTGCGTCAGTTGTTTCCGTTGCAAGCTTATCGCGGCCAGATAGCAGCCGTTGGATCGCGCCGCGCGGGTCGTATCGAGCATGGCCTGCACGCCTTTCAGCGACGTCAGTTCATCCGCCAGCGACCATGAGATCCGCCACGCAGACTCTCGGGCTTTCTGGCGCGTGGCTTCCAAGCCGCGGCTGGCAAGGGTCTCCACCTGCTCCAGCCAGTCACCGCTCAATGCTGGCGCGCCGCCGCCGCCCGCCCAGCCGCTGGAAACTTTCCGAAACTCCGCGCTCGATTTTCGCATTCGTTCAATGGTCAGGTTCGACATCGCCCGTTCCATCTCCAGCGCATGCTCCAAGCCGGTCGCAAAATCCAGCTCCGCCCAATCGCGCTGGAGTGAGGCCAACTGTTCGTCGGTGAGGTCCGGTGATTGCACGGCCGACCACGTGGCCGCGAACGCGATCTGTGCATTTGCCAGCCGCACCAATTGAGAGATGATCAGCCGCTCATCGTCGGAGGCTTTCACCAGCGCCAGCATCGCCCGCAGGTGCCGCACCGCCTCGCTGGATCGCCGATTCCGCAAGGCCAGCAGCTCCGCAACCTGCAATCTTTGGGCTGCCTGTTTGGTTGGCGCCAAATGCGGTAACAAGAGCGAGAACCCCTGCGCATAATCCAGTTCCCAGTCTACGGTTGGATGCTCAATTAGTTCGTGGAGCAATTCGAACGCTTCCGCGTCATCCGCTAGAGCGGTCGCCAGTTCCTCCCAGGAATTCGTGGTCGGCGTCTTGGCGAACGGGTCGAATAAATTGTCCCGCTGCCAGCCAATCATCGCCTTGCCTGGGGCAACCATGCGCATGGCTTCCGGGCGATTCGTTTCGAGCAAGGTATTCGCGCCCCGCAAGAGCTGCGCGACTTTCAGGCAATTCGCCGCGCGATTCTCACTGCGCGGAACGGGCGCCGGCAACAGTTCTTGCACGCCTAACTTCTCACCACGCGCAATTAAAGCCGCCTTGTAGCGCGCCACGGCCTGCTTCGGTCGATAGTAAATGAAGTAACCCAGCGCCAGCCCGACGACTGCGAGGATGGTGACGGCGAAGATGAGCCGCTTCCGAAATCGGGATGATGCAATGCCCATGGTTTCAGCGGGATTAGACCGGAAATCCGCCAAGTCGTCACTCTCAAGCTGGTGCACAATTCGTTTATCGGGAAGACAGGTCCCACGTTTGACCGCCCCCGAAGCATTCGATAGCCTGCCCGCATGTTTGTTGATTCCATTCGCCGGATGCCCCGCCCGCAGGATGTTGCGCGCCTGACGACCGCAGAAATCCGCGAAGCGTTCCTCGTCTCCGAAATCTACTCCGCAGGCAAGGGCCAAGGACTGTTCACCGACCTCGACCGATTAGCGCTGGGTGGCATCGCTCCGACCGCGACGCCGATTGAATTGCCCAACTGCCGCGAAACCGGCCGCGCCTCCTTTCTCGAACGCCGTGAATTCGGCGCCATCAACACCGGCAGCGGAGCGGGCGAGGTAACGGTGGATGGCAAGGCGTTCACAGTAGAAGCGCTGGGCTGCATTTACATCGGCATGGGCGCGAAACAGATCACCTTCGCCAGCAAGGACGCCAGCAAACCCGCCAAGTTTTTCTTTCTGAGCTGCCCCGCACACGCGACGCATCCGATCACTGTGGCGAAACTAAGCGACGCAAACACCATCCCCCTTGGTTCACCCGCGACGGCCAATCAGCGCGTCATCAGGCAATACATTCACGAGAACGGCATCAAGAGTTGTCAGTTGGTCATGGGTTATACCGAACTCGCCGAGGGTAGCGTTTGGAACACGTTTCCGCCGCACACACACAATCGTCGCACCGAGATTTATTTTTACTTCGATCTCGGCGAACGCGTGTTGGCCCATTTCATGGGCGAGCCGCAGGCGACGCGCCACCTGTTCATCCAAAACGAACAGGCTGTGCTCTCGCCCTCATGGTCCATCCACGCGGGCTGCGGCCAGGGCAACTACAAGTTCATCTGGGGCATGGCCGGCGAGAACCAGCGTTTCGATGACATGGACGCGGTGAAGCCAGCTGATTTGCGCTAAGCTTGGCAACTGAAATCTCTGCTATGCGTTTTCAAAGCAAAGTGATCGTCGTCACCGGTGCGAGCCGGGGAATTGGGCAGGCCATTTGCGTAGCGTTCGGGAAAGAGCTCGCCACCGTCGTCGGCGTGGCGCGGAGCGACCTTGCCGACACGCGTGCGAAGGTAACTGCCGCAGGCGGAAAGTTTGTTGGCTTTAATGCAGATCTCAGCCAGGGCACGCAAAGCGAAGCCAGAAATCTTGTCGCGCAAATTCTTGCGCAGACGCAGAAGATCGATGGCTTGATCAATAACGCCGGCATCATCCGCCGGGCACCAGCAGTGGATTTTTCCGAGGCCGACTGGAATGAGGTGTTGCGCGTGAATCTCAGTTCGCCGTTCTTCCTGTCGCAAGCTGTGGCGAAATGGTGGCTCGATGCTGGCAGGGACAAATCCACGACTGAAGGCCGGCTGAAAATCGTGAACATCGCCTCACTACTGTCATTCCAAGGCGGCATTACAGTGCCCGCCTACGCCGCGAGCAAGCATGGCATTGCCGGTGTCACCAAGGCGCTGGCCAATGAATGGGCCAAACTGCGAATCAATGTAAATGCCATCGCGCCCGGCTACATCGCCACGGAAAACACGAAGGCCTTGCGTGAAGATCCGGTGCGCAACAAGGCGATTCAGGATCGCATTCCTGAAGGCCGCTGGGGCGCGCCCGAAGACATCGCCGGCGGCTGCGCATTCCTCGCATCCAGCGACGCAGATTATCTCAATGGTTGCATCCTGAACATTGACGGCGGCTGGCTGGCGCGATAACGGATTTCACGGGAGCAATCCCAACTCTTCCAACACCGCCCGCACCTTCGCGCGCTCCGGTGGATTGAACCTCCGCATCGGCTCGGCCATCGTGTCGTCACAAATTCCCAGCAATGACAACGCGCATTTCATCCCTTTGATTACTGCCGAGGCGTGATGGCCCACGCGATAGATCGCCCCGAGCTTCAACAGGCGTTGCTGGAGTTCGCTCACACGCGCTACGTCGTTGCGTTTCACCGCGTCATAGAGATTCACGAATAATCGGGGCTCGATCTGCGCGCCACCGTTCACGCCGCCGTGCCCCCCGATGTGCATCGTATCAACGAGCAGATGCTCGGGACCGACGAGAATCCGCCAGTCTGGTCGCGCTTTGGCCACGTCCACCAGCTGTCCAAAATACCGCAGGTCAGCGGAACTGTCCTTGAGGCCAATGATGCCCGGAATGTCCACGAGCTGCCGGATGGTCTCCGGATCGAACTGCGTCTTGGTCATTTGCGGCATGTTGTAGAGATACAACGGCAATGGCAGCTCGGGAACGAGCAGCCGGACGAATTCAATCAACTCCGGCTGGCCCGCGGGAAAATAATACGGCGCCGCAGTCACCAGCCCCTGCGCCCCGGCGTCGGCCGAATGACGCGCGATCGCGATGGCTTCCGACAACGACGTGTCAGTAATGCCCACGAGCACCGGCACGCGACCCGCCACCTGCCGGCAGACGCGCGTGACGACCTGCCGGCGCAGATCGTGACTCAGGCACGGCGCTTCCCCGCTGGTACCCAAAATGAACAAGCCATGCACCCCGCCGGCGATGATGTGCTCCACCAACCGCTCCAACCCGGCGCAATCGAGTTGATCGCGCCCCTTGAGCGGCGTGACCATCGGCGGGACAATGCCTTCAAGCGGATGTTGACTAAGTGACCTTGCGTTCATAAGCCTTGCGGCGACACTATTATTACGAGAATGGCTACCGGGCGTCGAACAAATCAGCCGTCCAGCCGTCCGTTGATAGCAATGGTTCAACTGACATCAAAGAATTCCAATTTCGTTGCCTGGCGGTTCGTCGGGGGGCTGATTATTGGCGTGGCCTTGGCCGGAAACTCGGCCACCAATCGACCTGCTGAGGCATATCCAAGTTTCACGGACGATGGCGGCTGGTGCTGGTTTGCCGATCCCCGGGCCGTAACCCGCGACGGCCGCACCTACACCGGTTGGGTTACTCGAGACGGCAGCGTGCAGGCGGCCATGCTGGATCATCAGTCCGGCAAGATTCTTGTCACGACGTTGCACGAAAAATACGAGCGCGACGACCACGACAACCCGGCGTTTCTATTTCTCCCTGATGGCCGATTGATGGCATTTTACTCGAAGCACGGGGGCCCCGATATGAACGCGCGGGTCACCAAGCGGCCCGGTGATCTTTCCGAGTGGGAAGCAGAACGCACCCTGGATTTGTCCGGCAGCCGGCCGCGCCCGCGCCGGACCATCACCTATCCCAATCCCATATTGCTTACAGCGGAGTCCAACGCAATCTATCTATTCTGGCGCGGCGACAGCTGGAAACCTGTGTTCAGCAAGTCTATGGACGCCAGCCGGACTTGGTCGCCCGCCCAAGTCATCACCTCACGCGCCGGCGCGGGAAATGACAATCGACCGTATGTGAAGATTGCGTCCAACCACAAGGATCGCATTCACATGGTTTTTACGGACGGCCACCCACGCAACGAGGCGTCCAATAGTGTCTACTATGCGTGCTACCGGGACGGCGCGTATTGGCGGGCTGATGGGACGCGGATTGCCGGGGTCAACGAATTGCCGTTCACTCCGGAAAAAGCGGACTGTGTTTACCACGCCTCGAAGACCGGCGCCCGCGCGTGGGTGTTCGACGTGGCGGAAGACCAGGACGGACGCCCGGTCATCGCTTACACGCGGCTACCGAAAGAAACCGACCACCGTTATCACTACGCCCGCTGGAACGGCGCTGCGTGGAGCGACACCGAGTTGTGCGCGAGCGGAAAGTGGTTTCCCCAAACTCCGGCAGGCAAGGTCGAGACCGAACCCCATTACTCGGGCGGACTGGCGTTGGACCATCAAGATCCCTCGGTCGTCTTTCTTTCGCGACCGGTAAACGGCGTGCGCGAGATCGAATGCTGGACGACTGGCGACGGCGGAAAGACCTGGAAATCGAAAGCGATCACCAGCGGTTCAGCGCATGACAACATCCGTCCATTCGTGGTCCGGCACGGCACTCCTGATGGACCGAGTGTCGTCTGGCTGAATCTGAGCGGGCACTACACGCATTACACGAACTACCTTGCCTCGGTAAAGATGGACCGCCCGTAACGCCGCGGGGCCTGGCCAGAATCAATCCGCCAGCCGCTTGAGTATCGCCAGCGCGGCAGTGTTCAGTTCAATTGCGCGCGCATCGGAATCAGCCTCCGTGTAACAGCGAAACTCTGGCGCATTCCCGGAAGGACGCAAATGGATGATCTCGCCGTTGGCGAATGTGACACGTAAGCCGTCCGTTCGGTTGACACTCCTCACCGAACCCGACAAACCGCCAAAAACCTTTTCCAGTTCGGAACGATTGGCAGATTCGTCAGCGGCGCTAAATCTTGCAAGGATCGCCTGACTCTTCTCGATCGGGAAGTCTTTCAACCGGTCGCTCGCTGTGAACCTCGCGGGCAAATCCGCAGCAAGGGCCGAGACGGTTTTCTGTTGGTGCTTCGCCAGTATCAGGATGCCAAGCATCACGACGACCGCATCGCGCGTGGGCAGTGCCCGAAGTGTTTTGCCGTTGATCAGCACATCCGAGTTGAGCAAAAACCCGCCATTCGCCTCGTAACCCACCACACATTTCGCGCCGGCAGCAGTCGCCTCCATCATTGATGCCACCACGTACGGTGAGCCGATGCGCGTGCGACGCACCTCCTTGAACCATCCGCATTTCTCGACAGCTGTGTTACAGCTCACTGGCGTGCTGACTGAATCCGCACCTAGAAACTTCGCACAAAGAATCCCCGCAATGTCCCCACGCAGCCAGCGTCCGTGCTCGTCGCTGATCAACGGCCGGTCGCTATCGCCGTCCGCCGACACGAGGGCGTCAAACCGGCTCTCGGCCGCCCATTTCGCGGCAAGCTCCACGTCCTCGGGCCGGATGGCTTCCGTGTCCACCGGAATGAACTTTTCGGATCGTCCCAGCGGGACAACTTCCGCTCCAAGCCCGCGCAGAATTTCCACAAGCACGTCGCGCCCCACCGCCGAATGTTGATAAACACCGATGCGCAAACCGACAAGCGTGTCCGCCGCCAAAACCTCAAGATAACGGCGCACATAGGCTGTGCCGGCTTCCTGGCTGACGGTTCGTGGAGACTTCGCTTTCACTGCAAAACAGCCGGCGCTGTCGAACTGAGCATCGTCGAGCTCCACCATTTGCGCGGCCATTCCCGCCTCGTCGCTCTTGAGCACTTCGCCGCTCGCCTTGTTGAACTTGATGCCATTGCGGTCATCAGGAATGTGGCTGCCGGTAACCATGATGGACGGAATCTGGCGGGTGAAACCATAAAGCGCGACCGCGGGTGATGGAATCTTGCCGCAGTTCACCGCGAGATAACCGGCATCTTCAATTGCCCGGCACACGGCTTCCATCACGCGATCCGTGCTCGGCCGGAAATCGCCCGCCACGGCCACTGCTTCGCCGCGCCGCTGCAGTTCACCGATGGCTTCAAGATACTGTAGAAAGCCCCGAGTATAGGCATGGCACACGCGATCCGTCATGGCCGTGGCCAAACCACGGGCTCCGCTGGTGCCGAACGCCACGCCGCTTTTTGCCATCAATTCCCGGATGCTGATTTTCATGAGCGCCTAGTAAAACAGGAAATGGAGTCCAAGCCAAGCGGCCGGCGCCGGGCATGGCTTTCCGATTTCAATCGCGGGCACTTCTGGTTTAGCCTGCGGCGCAACAGTGAAGCGCAGCCGCCAAATCCTGAATCAGCTCCGTGATTATGAATCACAGAACGTGACGTTCGTGGACCCGGACGGCACGTGGCCAATCGTTTGGGAACGGGCGCGCGGGGTTCACGTTTGGGATGCCGAAGGCAAAAGGTATCTCGATCTTACCGCGGCGTTTGGCGTCGCCGCAGCCGGCCACGCAAACCCGCGCGTCGTGCAAGCCGGTCAACGCCAGATGGCAAAGCTGCTGCACGCGATGGGTGATGTTCATCCACACGCACTCAAAGCCAAGCTGGCCCAGGAGCTAAGCCGTCTGACTTTCGAACGCTGGTCACGCAAGTCGGGCAAAACCGTTTTCTGCAATTCCGGCTTCGAAGCCGTCGAGGCGGCGCTCAAGACTGCCATGCTCGCGACTGGCAAACGCGGCGTCATCGCCTTCGAAGGCGCATATCACGGCTTGGGTTATGGCGCCCTCAACGCCACGCACCGCGAGCATTTCCGCCGACCGTTCCGATCGCAACTCCGGGAATTCGGACATTTTTTACCTTTCCTCAAAACAAACACTGACCTCCGCCTTCTCACGTCAGCGGCTACAAAGCTTTTCCGCGGCGAGAAGATTGGCGCGATTTTGGTCGAACCTATTCAAGCCCGTGGCGGGATCAATATCCCGCTGCCGGGATTCTTGACGCTGCTGCGCGAACTTTGCGACCAACACCGTGCCCTGCTTATCCTTGACGAGATTTACACTGGATTCGGCCGCACGGGCGAATGGTTCGCTAGCGAACACAGTGGTGTCGTGCCAGACCTCGTCTGCCTCGGCAAAGCCCTGACGGGAGGCTTTCCCCTCTCCGCCTGCGTTGGTCGCGCCGATGTGATGGACGCTGCGTGGCCCGCGTCGCAAGGTGAAGCAATTCACACCAGCACTTTCCTCGGCCATCCGGTCGGCTGCGCCATGGCGCTCACGCAAATCGCCGAGATCAAACGACTCAAGCTTGTTGAACGGAGCGCGCGGCTCGGCAGATCGCTGCTGGGTCAGCTCAAATCAGCAATCGGCCATCGCCAATCGACCATGAGTGCCCGCGGGGTCGGCCTAATGGCCGGTTTGGAACTTCGTCGCGCCGACGGCTCGCCCGCAACAGCCGAAGCGATTAACGCCATTAAGGCCATGCTGCATCGCGGGTACGTTCTGTTGCCGGAAGGCGAACACGGAAACGTCATCAGTTTCAACCCGCCGCTAACAATTACGGAGGCGCAGCTCGCCCGAACGGTAAAAGCCTTGATGGAGGTGCTCCAGTGAAACTCACCGAGATGCGCCGGTGGCTCGACGAACGCGGCATTCAGCTCACGAAATCGCTTGGGCAGAATTTTCTGCACGATTCCCACCAACTGGAGCGCATCGTGGCGGCGGCGGAACTCGGAAAGTCCGACAAGATTTTTGAAATCGGTCCGGGCCTCGGTCCATTGACGGAACTTTTGCTCGCGCAAGCAGGTGAAGTGCTGGCCATCGAGAAGGACGCCCGGTTGGTGGAAGTATTAAGGGAACGCTTCGGCTCGGAACTCAGCTCTCAAGCCCCGAGACTCCATCTGCTCCACGACGACGCCCTGGATTATCTGAGGCGCGAACCCCGTGACTGGACCAACTGGAAGCTGGTGGCCAACCTGCCGTATTCCGTCGCTTCGCCCATCCTGGTGGAACTCGCGCAAAGCGCCAAACGCCCGGCGCGCATGGTGGTCACGTTGCAGCTGGAGGTAGCCCGACGTCTGATGGCGGCTGCGGACGACGACGATTACGGGGTGCTGACGTTGCTGGTGCAACTCGACTACGAACCCCGCGGTTGGTTCAAGATTCCGGCGAGCTGTTTTTTCCCCGCGCCGGAGGTGGACTCTGCTTGCGTAACGCTCGTACGCCGCGAAAAGCCGCTGCTCTTGGATGAACACCGGACCGCGTTCGTGAGGATCGTGAAACGGGCGTTCTCCCAGCGCCGGAAAATGATGATGAAACTGCTCAAGACCGAATGGCCGTTGGAGCGGCTTCAATCCGCGTTCGCCGCCCTGAGCATTTCGCCCCAGGAACGCGCGGAAAAGCTGAGCCTGGAACAGTTTGTGGTGCTTGTACAAAAATTATCAGCCAAGCTCGAACGATGACGGCCAACGCGGACCACATTCAAAGCGCAATTCAGGCCCTTGGTTTCCGAACCGAACGCTTTGGACGCTTGCCAACTGAACAAGCAGAAAGAGTTTACAAGTCAGCATTACGCCACTTCGTGCAAAAAGGAGATCCACGCTGGTGGTGGGAGCACTTCTCAAAGGGAATCAGCGTTCAATTTATAGATGACACCGGGTGGCAAAGTATCACGCAGATTGTCCCTGATGCTGATGAGCCCGTTTGGTTCATCGTCGAAGACTTTGTCCCACCTGAATATTCAGTCTGGAATGCTTCCTCGCAGGATATCCAGTCAGTCATCGCCGAATGTCCCTTTTTTGAATTCTACATTATCCAAAAAGATTTCCGCTGGCTTGTGTGTGAGAATCATCACGGCGTTGTGTTTGCTGTTGGAAATGAAGTTGAAGAGAGGCTAGGCGAGCTTAGCAACAACGTTTAGACAGCTTACGAGAATTGCAATGTGCGAAGAAATCTTTGATGTCGTCAACGAACAGGACGAAGTGATTGGCCGCGCGCCGCGCCAGGAAGTCCACGCGCGCGGGCTGTTGCACCGGGCGGTACATGTGCTGGTGTTCAACGCCCGCGGCGAAGTGTTCCTGCAGAAGCGTTCGATGAGCAAGGATACCGCCAGGGGCAAATGGGATTCCTCGGCCAGCGGGCATTTGGACACCGGCGAGGATTACGATGTGTGCGCCATCCGCGAGTTGCGCGAAGAGATCGGATTGCAACTGGCGGCCGCGCCAGACCGGATTCTGCGCATCGCGGCGTGCAGGGAAACCGGCCAGGAATTTGTGTGGGTCTATCGCTGCGCTAACGAGGGTCCGTTTACCCTACATCCGGATGAAATCGAGCGCGGCGACTGGTTTGTACCGGACAAGATTTCCCAATGGATTCGCGAGCGCCCGGAGGATTTTGCCAGCGCATTCGTGCTGATCTGGCAAAAGCTCTACCCGTGATCACGGCGTCTACTTGATTTTCGTATCCGCCGGCCGGTCCACGAGGTGCAGCAGGTTTCCCTCATGGTCTTTGAAGAACAGCACGCGTCCGCCCCCGGCGGCCGGCTTGATGGCTTCGACAAACTTGACTCCACGCGCTTCGAGTTCCGTGCGCGCGGTTTCGATCGAATCGACCTTCAGCGCCAGGTGCCGCCAACCGGCAAGGCCATTGTCGTCCATCCGCTGGCTTGTGGCCGTGGCAGCGTAAATCTCGAACATGGCGGTCGAACCGGGCGGGCGGATGAAAAATGGTGGTTCGCTGCCATTGGGCGCGAGACATTCCGCCCCGAGTTTGCCCACGTACCAGTCCCGTAATGCCGTGGGGTTGCAAGCCGGCAAGCCAATGTGTTCCACCGAAAAGTTCATGCGCTGAGTTTGCCGGACAGCGAATAACTCGCACGCAAATTCTCACCCGGGCGTGCGCCTTGCTTGACGCTGCATTACCCCTCCGCTACGTTGCGCCACAATTGGATCAAGTGACTATGCATAATTCGATCATTCCGTATCCCACCGTCATTGAGCAAACGGGTCGTGGCGAAAGGCAATTCGACATTTTCTCGCGCCTGCTCGTGGATCGCGTGATTTTTCTCGGCACGCCGGTGGACGACGGCATCGCGAACATCATTATCGCGCAGTTGCTGTTCCTCCAGATGTCCGATCCGAAGAAGGACGTGCATCTTTACATCAATTCTCCCGGCGGCAGTGTGACGGCTGGCCTGGCGATTTTCGACACGATGCAATACCTGACCTGCGACGTGAACACTTATTGTGTTGGCCAGGCGGCGAGCATGGGGGCGGTACTGCTGGCGGCAGGCACCAAAGGCAAACGCTTCGCGCTCCCTAATGCCCGCATCATGATCCACCAGCCGTGGGGCGGCGTGCAGGGCCAGGCCACGGATATCAGCATTCAGGCGAAGGAAATCCTGCGCCTCAAGGACCGGCTGAATGAAATCCTCGCCAAAGCCTGCGGCAAGACTGTGGAAGCCATCGGCAAAGACACTGACCGTGACAATTTCATGTCTGCGGATGAGGCAAAGAATTACGGTCTGGTGGACCAGGTGGTGCAATCCCGCCGCGAAATTGTCGGGACGGAGAAGCCGTCAGTGATTGCTTAAGAAGCGCCTGGTTGGCTTCCCGCTTGCTATGAGTGAACTGAAGCCGTTCCGAAACAGTTCCGTGGACAGGTGTAAACTGTGAATCTGGAACAATAATTTGTCATGGCCCGGCCAACAAACATAACGATGTGCAGCTTCTGCGGGAAATCCCACGCCGAAGTGCGCAAGCTCATTGCCGGCCCGGGCGTTTACATCTGCGACAACTGCATCATTCTCTCGAAGAATGTGCTCGATCGCGAACTGGAATTGCAGCACCGCAAGTCGCATCCCCGTTTGACCGTGCCGCGACCGGCAGAGATCAAACGCCAACTGGACCTGCATTGCGTCGGCCAGGACCACGCCAAGCGGACGCTCGCGGTCGCCGTTCACAATCATTACAAGCGCATCCAGCAGGAAACTCACCCCGAGTCGAAGTCCGAATCGAACGAAGCCAAGCCGCGCCATCCGCACGACGAGGTCGAAATCGAGAAAAGCAATATCCTGATGATCGGACCCACCGGCTCGGGCAAGACGCTGCTCGCGCGCAATCTCGCCAAGGTCCTGCACGTTCCGTTCGCCATCGCCGACGCAACGACGCTTACCGAAGCCGGCTATGTGGGCGAGGATGTCGAGAACATCATTCTCCGCCTCCTGCAAAACGCTGATTACGACGTTAAGCGCGCGCAACGCGGCATCATTTACATCGACGAAATCGACAAGATCACGCGCAAGTCCGAAGGACCGTCCATCACGCGCGACGTGTCAGGCGAAGGCGTGCAGCAGGCGTTGCTGAAGATTCTTGAAGGCACGATCTGCAATGTTCCCCCGCAAGGCGGCCGCAAGCATCCGCAGCAGGAATACATCAAGGTGGACACCCATAACATCCTGTTCATCTGCGGTGGTGCGTTTGTCGGATTGGAAAAAGTCATTCAGCGCCGCTTGGGTCAGCACACGATGGGCTTTGGCGTGTTGAACGATACCCGTTCATCCGCGCATGCCCGGCGCGATGAAATTCTCGCGCACGTCGAGCCCGAGGATTTGTTGAACTATGGTTTCATTCCGGAGTTTGTCGGCCGCCTGCCCGTCACCACCACGCTGGCCGAACTCACCGAGGAACAGCTCGTTGCCATTCTCACCGAGCCGAAGAACGCGCTGACCAAGCAATACGCCAAGCTGCTTGGGATGGAAGGTGTGGACCTCCAATTCTCCGCCGACGCCTTGCATGAACTGGCCATCCTGGCGCACAAGAAAAGCACCGGCGCGCGGGCATTGCGCGGATTGATCGAAAAGCTGATGCTCGATTTGATGTATGAAGTGCCCGAAAGCGGCGACATTCTCGACATCAAGATCACACGGGCCGTAGTGCGCGGCGAGAGCAAGCCGATCATCCGCCGGAAGCAGGATCAGAAGGCGGCTTGAAAAAATCGGCGCTCATCTTCGTGGGTGCGTTCTTCCTCATAGCTTCCAGTTTGGTGTGGTGTTTCCAACCTCCGGTTTCTGCCCGAAAAACTGGGCTACTGCGAAAGGGCATGTCTCAAGAAGAAGTGAAGAAAATACTGGGAAAGCCTACAAAAATTTACAGCAGTGGGCAATGGACTTACACGAAGCCCTTTGTATTCGGATACGTCAATATCCATTGGCAATTGGATGGCACTTACGACGGAGACTTCAATTACGAACGGTTTTGAACTTCACACCCCAATATCCTCATTCCACAAGTCCGGCCGGGCTTCGATGAATTCGCGCATCATCTCGATGCACGTGGGATCGTTCAAAATTTCCAACTGCACGCCCTGTGAGCAGACATAGTCTTCCGGCCCCCGAAACGTGAGATTCTCGCCAATGACAATCCGCGGAATCTTGTAAAGCAACGCCGCGCCGCTGCACATCGGACAGGGCGAAAGCGTGGAGTAAAGCGTGCATCGCGCATAGACCGCCGCCTTGTGCCGGCCCGCGTTTTCGAGGCAGTTCATCTCCGCGTGATGAATCACACTGCCGTGTTGCACACGCTGGTTGTGGCCGCGCCCGATGATTTTGCCGTCGAGCACCAGCACCGAGCCGATGGGAATGCCGCCGGCCGCCAGGCCCTTCTTTGCTTCTTCGATGGCTGCTTGGAGAAATGGGTCCATGCCGCGATTGAAACAGGCAGTGGTCCGTCAGGCAAGGCGGGAGAAGCAAACTGAAACCTGCGCCCGAAAGCAGCCGCTCATTTTTCCGTCGCGGGGGCTGATTGCAATCGCGCCAGCTGATCCAGGCACGCGCGGGCTTCGTCCCGCAGCGCATTGCGTTCGGCGGTCGTGAGTCCTGCCGGATCGAAGCGATGCCGGTAATGCAGCCGCAGCAATTGCCCGAGCGGCAACCGCAAGTCGGCCAACTCGGGGGATTCAGTGGCGCGTTCCAGCCAGGCGGTCAACGGTTCTTCGGGAGTGCGGGGGAAACCCCGGGCGGCAAGCGCCGTCTCCAGACGGTAAAACTCCGAATCCAATCCGGGCCAGGGGCGATCGGCATCAGCCGGTTCCCCGGCCCCGCGTTTACGTCGCCGGCGGAAAAGGATTTGATAGCCCAGCACGACCAGCCCCGGGACAATCAACAGGAAGAGCCACTCCCGCACGCGGCTCTGCCCCCAACGAAATTTGGCGAGCTCATACGTGAACCGCGTCCAGAGATCACCGAGCCACTGAAACGCAGATTGGTTTTTTGCCTCCTCGTTGATCCACGAAGCCGGCGTGGTATCAAAATTCACCCACTGCTGAATCGACTCATCCCACACCAGACACCAGGCATGAGCATCGCGCAGCCGCACCACATAGTTCCGGCCGCTGCCTTCGTGCACGTAATAGCCGACCGCGTACCGGGCGCGTATGGTGGCCCGGCGCAAGAGCAGCGTGGTGGCGGTGGCAAAGTATTCGCAGTGGCCGGTCCGCGTTTCCAATAGAAACCGGCCAAGCGGGGTGAGGCTGTTGGTGCGTGACCGCCGCGGCGCTTCCTGATACGTGCTGTAGGTGAAGTTTTCCGCAAAAAATTTCTGCAACCGGCGCATCGCTTCCCGGGCATCGTCCTTGGCCTCTCGCAATTTCAATCTGGTGATAATTTCATCCAACGCGTACTTCTCATCGGTCGGGACGTTGTCCCAGTCGTCACGGATAGGCGGGGAATCCAGCGTGTCACCCGGACCGAAGTGCGAATCGAACATCACGAGTCCCGGCCCCTGGCACAGCACGGCCCCGAGATCGTTCTTTTGCAGCACGTAGGCGCCAAGATTCTCGAGCCGCCAGGCCCCGGTGGGCAGCGGCAACAGGGCGATCCCACCGGGAAGCGAACAGGAAATCTGAGCCACGCTGTTACTCTTGCGCACAGTCAATAACTGCCACGAGCGGCTGTTGGGGTATTCCTCACCAATGTTCCCATCAAACGATTCGCGCCGTCCGCTGGCAAACCAGGTGCCCGAGCGGTAGGCCCGATAACTCGCTTCGCGCAAATAATCCGGCGCAGCGCTGCCCTCATGCGGCTGCACGCGGATCACAATTTTGCCGGACAATTTCAACTGACCAATGCGGCCGATGGCGGTGCGGCTGCGTGATGGATCGGTGTTGCGCTGCAAAAATCGTTGAAGCCAGGCCGGGTTCAAACGCTCCAAATAGCCCTGCAACTGACCGATGCCCACTTGCCCCACGAACCCGAGCGCCAGTGCGCAACCGAGGGACACCGCCCAGACCGCCAAATGAAAACGCCGCGGACGCGATGCCAGCATTGCCCAGGCTAACAGCGCTGAAAGTCCCCAAAAGAAACTGTTGTCCACCGCGGGATGCACACTAGAAGCCACGAGGGTGGCGACGAAATACGGGTAACCAATGTGCAGGTCACGATCCTTGGGCGGCGGCAGACCCGATGCCTTGGCCGCGCGCCGGCGCCGCCGCAAGATCAGCGAAACAGTGGTTAACGGCACTGAGCCACGCGTGCTGAACGTGATGGCCGCCATGAACGGAAAGAAAATCATTGGCAGCCAGCGAAACATGGCCGCCGCCGTACGGGCACTGGCCCCGCCGACGCTGCGTTGATTGGCGAAACTGGGATTCTCGAAGTAGCCCGTAAACGCCGCCGGCCCTTCGTTCGCCGTGAACGCATAAATCGCCGAGCCCAGAAACAGCAAGGAGCAAAGTGTCCAGATCTTGCTGAAGTCTTCGTTGGAGAAATCCCAGCGCCGGTGAATGACCCGCGCACTCTCCAGCACCACCGCCAGCAGCGCCCCCACCGGCATGAAATCCGATTGCCAGCCCCAGAAGAGCAGCGTCGTGCCCAGCAATAACGGCGGCGGTTTCATCCAAGTTGCGCCAGTTGTTCTTCCACCTTCCCCACATCCAGCACCACGAACCGCTCCGGCGCGGCGGCCATCGGCCCAGGATGGAACTCCGTCCGGTCGCCCGGCTTGCGGATCACCAGCACCGTCAACGGCAGGTCCAAGGCATGGAGCTTCTCCACCAACCGCTGCCGCTCCGCGTCCCAATGCAACAGCACCAGGATGCAACCACTGACTGCGCCGGCATGGTTCACCACGATCTCTTCCAACGCCGAGAAACGTCCTTCGTGACTCGGCCGGACCGCGGCGAGAATCTCGAGCATGTGATCCGCGTGGGCCAGTCCCCGACCGGCGGTGTAACAGTACGCCTGCGGACCAACAAACAACAAATCGAGCAACGATTCCTGCGTCAGCACCGTGCAGGCAAACGAAGCCGCCACCGCCACCGCTTCCTCGAACTCAGCCGAGAACGGGCGCTCGGTGAATGTGTCGAGCACGAGCGCATGGCGCACGAAGAACTCGTCCTCAAACTCCCGCACGATCGGCTTCCCGGTCTTGGCCCAGCTGCGCCAGTGGATGTGCCGGAGCGGATCGCCGCGCCGATAATCGCGGAGCGAAACAAATTCGTCACTCTGCCCGACATTCGAAGCCAAAGCCACGCCGCCTTGTTGGTACTTCAATGCCCCCGGCAGTGCTAAGGGCGGCAGCGGGTACCGTTTCGGCAATACCAGCACCGATTGCGGCGCGGTCACGCGACTGAACGAACGGATGACCCCGAGCGGGTCCGGTCGCGCCAGTGTCGCCCCGGCGAACTGGATCAGTCCCCGCCGCAGGGGCGTCAACTCAAGTTCCGCCACCGCGCTTTGTCCCGGAGGAATCACTGGCAATGGAGCTTCATTCACCTCGGCGAACTTGAACGGATTGAACCGCCGCCGGTTGGTAAAGCGGAAATGGCGCACGTGCTTCTCATCGTCGATTTGCAGAGCCTTCCACTCGGCAAAGCGCGGACGGGTGTCCACGAGATTTTCCAGCAGCGTGAGCGCCGCCTGCGGCCGGTTCGTTAGGTTGGTGACCTTGACCAGATAATTGAACGACTGCCCGACCGTGCCAAAGCGAGGCAAGGCCCGGCTGACGCTGAACCGCCCGCGAAACAACGGCATGAACACCAAGCCCATCAACAACAAGGCGAACAGGATCGTAAACCCCTGATAGGCGACTGAATTCTCCGTGTCGAAACCCATCATCCCCGTGGCCAGCCAGGCCACCAATACCACCAGCCCCGCCTTGGTCAGCCGGCGCCGCACCCAATGCCGCGTGCTCGAAAGGCTGCGGTAAATCAAATACAGCGGCCGGAAAATGAAATTCATCGTTTCACCGTCACGCGGGCACCTTGACCCGCTTCAATACTTCCGCCACTACCCCGTTAGCCGTCTGGCCGGAAAAGCGCGCCTGCGGTTGCATTACCAGCCGGTGGGCGATCGCGGGAAGGGCAAGTTCCCGGATCAATTCGGGCGTCACAAATTCCTGGCCGTCGAACAACGCCAGCGCCTGGGCGGATTTCATCAGCGCCAACGACGCCCGCGGGCTGGCGCCCAACTGGACGCCGGCCACGTTGCGGGTGGCGCTCACCAGGTCCACGACGTAACGCTTGAGTTCATCGCTGATGCGAATGCTCTGCGCCACCTGCCGCAGCGCCAGCACGTCCATCAAGGTCGCCGCTGGTTGCAAGTCATCAAGTGGATGCTTGAGTTCCTGCGCGTTCAAAATGGCCACCTCCTCGCCGGGCTGCACATAGCCTAGCGTGAATTCCATCGCAAAGCGGTCCATCTGCGCCTCGGGCAGTGGATAGGTGCCGCGGAATTCCACCGGGTTCTGGGTTGCGATGACAAAGAACAGCCCGGGCAAATTCCGGCGCTCGCCGTCCACGCTCACCTGTCCTTCCCCCATCGCCTCAAGCAGCGCCGATTGGGTCCGCGGCGAGGCACGATTGATTTCATCGGCGAGCAGGATATTGGTGAACACCGGCCCCTCGTGAAACTGAAACTGGCCGTCGCGCTGATTAAAAATGGAAACGCCCAGAATATCCGAAGGCAGCAAATCGGGCGTAAACTGCACCCGCTTGAATTGGGCGGCGATGGACTTGGCCAGCGCTTTGGCGAGCGTGGTTTTACCCGTGCCGGGAAAATCCTCGAGCAGGACATGCCCCCCGCTGGCCAGTGCCGCGAGCAACTGGCGGGTGGCAGCATTCTGCCCCTGCATCACCTTGGAAATGTTGGCGGCGATATTCTGGATCGTCGCGCGGGCGGCGGAAAAGTTCGTCGGGGTCATGGCCTCGTTGGCAATTGGAAACAACGGCGGGGGGAAATGGTTGCGCCGGCAGTTCGGAAAATCTGGTTCTGATGCTCGGATGTATTCAAGCGGCTGCGGTAAGATAACGAACGGCGCGAGTTTCCGCGAACGATTTCCGCGGCCTGGTCAACAATTTGCGGCCGCCTTTTCCCGCAGCCGGCCCCGCTCATCCACATACTGCGCGACGATATCCACGGCGATTTCCATGACACTCTGCGAACGGATCTTCACTCCCACCGGGCAGGCGACCCGCGCCATCCGCTCGGCGGATGCGATGCCCGCGCGAACAAAATGCTCGCCGATGATGCGCGCTTTGCGCTGGCTGCCAATCATCCCCAGAAACTGAAACGGCCGGTGAATCCAGGACTCCAACACCAGCGCGTCGTGCTTGTGGCCGCGGGTAACAATCAACCCGAAGGTCGGGACGTCCGGAAACGCCGCGGCGCACAGCTCGCTCCAGTCACCTGTGCGTAACGTGACGGCGCGGGAAAAAAAATCGTGATTAGCCAGTTCCGGGCGGTCATCAAAGACGGTCACCGCGAAATCCAGTTGCGTCGCCAACGGCGCGATGGCCTGCGCGAGGTGTCCCGAACCGGCAATCCAGAACGCGCAGGGCGGTTCGATGGTTTCGGCATACAGCCAGTCGGATCCAGCAACCTCCGCCCGGACAATTTCAAAACCGGCGGTGATGCCCCAGACTTGCGGGGCGTCGCGTTTCGAGAGTTCAGTCCAAAAGCTTTCGCCAGGTTGTTGGGCGTTGGGCAGAATCACCCCCGTAACTTTGCCGCCACAGATCAAGCCGTCGTCCCACCCGAAGTCGTGATCCAGCACCAGGTCAAAAACGTGTGGTTCGCCATCACGCAGTGATTGCAGCGCCAGGCGCTGGGCCTCGGCTTCGAGACAGCCGCCGCCTAGCGTGCTGTGAATGCGCCGGTCCGCAAAGAAAAGCGCCTTCGCGCCGAGCTTTTGCGGGCTCGAACCCTTCACGGCCGTGATCACTCCCAGCGCCACCGGCTCCCCTCGGCGCGCACAATCAGCCATGGTTTGAAATAGATTTGAGTGCATGCGCTGCGGTAAAGATAGTGCGCTGAGTCCGGCCCGGCGAATTACAAATGCTGAGCGCCGGATCACCTCGCCGCGGGGAAACGATCAATCCGAAACAGGTCCAATGGTGGTTTCTGAATTCCAGCCTGTACCATGTCCGCCACCAGTTCGCCGATCACCGGGCAAAACTTGAAACCGTGCCCAGAACAAGGTGAGACAACGATTACTTGCGGCGCCTGTGGATGGCGGTCCACGACAAAATGGTTGTCCGGCGTGTTGGTGTAAAGGCAGGTGACCGCCTCAAGGCAACGCCCCGCCAACGAGGGAATGCGACCAGCAAGACATCGCCGCGCCTGCTCGATTTCCGCCGCGGTCACTTCCCGATCCACCGTTTCCGGCGTACAGCGGGTGTTCCGCCCACCGTGATGAATGGCCGTCTTCACTCCGCCTCCCGGTCCGCCCATGGCCGGCAGGCCGTACGGGTTCAGCCCGTCATTGGTTTGCCAGATCCAGACGGGAAATTTCTCCGGCAGAAACTCACCAACGCCGTTGATGGGCTCGAACCAGAGTTGCACCTGGCGTTCCACAACCAGTGGAAGCTTTAATTCGGCCAGCAACGTCACCAGCCACGGCCCGGCGCAAATGACAAGCTGACCAGCTTCCAACTCGCCGCCCGACGTCTTCACTCGCACACGGTCACCGCGGATCGACCATTCAGTTACGACCGCGCCAAACTTGAGTTCTGCACCTCGAGCCGTCGCCAGTTGCAGATGGGCGCGGACGCACTCCTCAACGCGGAGAAAACCAGCATTGCGTTCGTAGAGCGCCACAGTGCCTGGCTCGGGATGGAACGGCGGAAAGCGCCGGCGGATTTCGGGAGCGTCGAGCAGTTCATGGGGCAAGCCATGTGCGCGCGCGCTCCGTCGACTGCCGGAAACCACGTCGCTGTCTTCACGTCCCAGCATCAATCCGCCAGTGACCGTCAATAGCGCTCGTCCTGCCAATTTCTCCAAGTCACGCCACAGTTCGTAAGCGCGGAGCAACAGCGGGACATAGGCGGGATGCTCGAAGTAGGCCTGGCGAATGACGCGACTCTCACCGTGACTTGAGCCATGAGGATGGGGCGGTGTGAATTGATCCAGCCCCAACACGCGCTGACCGCGGGATGCGAGCTGAAAGGCCGTCGCGCTACCCATGCCGCCCAGACCTACGATGATTGCGTCGTACGGGCGGGACATGGTTCGCAGTTGCGACACCCCGGGTCAGCGGCGCTCCGGCCTTCCGCCTTCGGGTGGACGGTGCAGCCGGTTAAGGGCCCGGCGCAGCGAGTCGAGTTCGCGTTCGTCAGCGAGTTTCTGCCGTTCGGCCAGCTCGACGAGTTCCAACACTTCCTCCATCTGTTCAGCCGCGCGCTTCAGCGCGTTCACGATCTTCTCCACCTCGCTGACGGCGGCATTGATCGCCGCGGGCTCAGCCGGTTGCGCGGCGGGCGTGCGCGACACGCGCTCCACCAATCGCCTGGATGGCTGGGCCGGAGGCCGGCGTTCGGGCTCGGGTTCCGGCTCAGGCTCGAATGGAGAATCCTCACCCGGCAAAGTCTCCATCTGGTCATCGACCGCCTCGGATGCAATGTCCGTGGCGTGTTCTTCTGACTCAGTAGCGGCGTCGAGCGCTTCATTACCTTCCGTCACTTCGGCAGGATGCGGACTGGGTTCTTCAACTTCCGGGGGAATTTTTGCTGACTCTGCGGGGGCGCCTTCACGGCGTTCCCGACCGCGCCCGCCGCGCCGGCCCCGCCCGCCGCGGCGACCACGGCGACGGCCGCCCGGGGGGGTTGAAGCGGCGGCGCCGGAATCCGCCGGCTTCGGTGTTTCACTCTCAGACATTCGCGGAGAGGATGCGCAGAACGAGGTTTGATTGAAAGGCAATTCGCGCTGCCCGAGTGCTGCGGACAACCGGATGACGCGCCCGGCCGGGCAGTGTCAAACTTCAGCCACCGGCAGTTCGATGGTAATGGTCGTTCCCACTTCGGATCGCGACTGGATTCGCACCCGCCCGTTGTGAGCATCGATGATGCGCCCGACAATCGCCAGGCCAAGACCGGTGCCCTTCGCTTTCGTGGTGCTTAACAGTGAACGAAACGCACGCTGCTGCTGCTCCTCGCTCATGCCGCCGCCGGTATCGTGAAATTCCAACGCAACAAACTCGGGCTGCGGCGCGCCCTCCCCGGCCCGCGTCCGGATGGTCAAACTACCGCCCTCAGGCATGGCTTCGACCGCGTTCAGAATCAGATTGAGCGCCACCTGTTCCAGTTGCGTGACATCACCCAGCACCGCCGGCAACGGCGTGGCCAGATCGCGCACAAGTTTGACGTTATGGTTGGCCAGCTTGTGCCGCACGAGCAACGCCAGTTCATTGATCAGGTCGTTCAGGTTCACTGCCAGGATTCGCGGCTCGGCGGTCCGGGCGAAGTCGAGGATGCTCTCCACGATCCGGTTCAAGTGATCCATCTTCTCGCCCATCACCCGGTGATCCTCAACCCGCGGGTCGCCGGCAGGGAACTGAAGGTTCAGAGAATGGTATAACATCTTCATGACCGTAAGCGGATTGCGGATTTCATGCGCCACCTCCGCCGCCAGGAGGCCGAGGGCGGACAGTTTTTCGTTCTGCCGCAACTGTTCCTCCACGTCCACAACCCGTTCGTAGAGTCGGGCCTTCTCGATCGCGATGGCTGACAACTCGGCAAACGCCGTGAGGATGCGGACCTCATCGTCGGAAAACTTGTAGGGGTGGCCCGTGTACACGTTCAGCGCCCCAATGGCCTCGCCACTGAAATTCAGCGGCACACTCAGCAGCGAAACCAGCCCCTCTTCCCGGGCCACGGCCACATGCTGGTAACGACCGGCGCTCTGCACATTTTCAACTTGCACCGGCTTCCGGCGGCGCACCACTGAGCCCAGCAAACTTTCCTTGGGGTTCAGTCGTGGCTTGTTGATGTAGTCAGGCCCGGCGCCGAAACTCGCGCGCAATTCCAGCCAGGTCTTACTCTCATCCAGCAGCATCAGGGAGCACATTTTTACGCGCATCAGCTGGCAGGCTTCGCGCGTAATGGCTTCCAAAGCCTCATCCAGATTCAACGTCGAGTTGATCGTCCGGCTCACCCCGGCAAGTGATTCGAACAGGCGCGCCTTGAGCCGCAGCTGCTCATAGTGCCAGGTGTTCTCGATCACGTGCCCAGCCTGCTGCGCCAGCGCTTCGAGCAATTCCTGCTCGCGTTCGCCGAACGTGTCCAGCTTGTCGGAATCCACGTTCAACACCCCACGCACCTCGCCGCGCACTTCGAACGGCACGGCCAGCTCGGACCGCGCTTCGGGGTGGACACTGATGTAACGCGGGTCTTGCGCAACATCCCCCACCCGCGCCGGTTTGCCCGTGCGCGCGACCCAGCCGGTAATGCCCTCGCCCACCCGCAGTTTCAGTTGGGCCGCGCTCGCCGGCAGCCCTTGCGAGGCTTGGATTTCCAGAAAGCCCGTCGTCGGATTCACGAGCACCACCGAGCCGCTGGCGCCGTTCACCAACCGCACCGATTCACTCACGATCAACCGCAGGGCTTTCTGCGGATCGAGCGTGGAATGAATCACCTCGCTGACCTGATGCAGCAATTGCAAGCGCTCGTAACGCGCCTTGAGTTCAGCCAGTTCGTTGCTCATCGCACCCTCGCGATCAACCAGATTCCGATCCCGGCAAAAGTCAGGTTGGGCAGCCAGCCCGCCAGCCACGGGGGCAACAATCCGCCCGCACCAAAGGCCAGCGACAGTTGCTGGAACATCAGGTAGGCAAAGCAAATCGCGATGCTCCCGGCCACCCCCACAAATGGATTGCGCCGCCCGGACGCCGCGCCAAACGGCAGCGCGATCAGCACCACGACCAGGCATTTCCACGGCTCCGCCAGCCGCCCATGCAGTTTGGTGTACAGCCAGTCGCGCTCGGCGCGCGTGGGTTGCGTATGCAAACGCAAGTACGCCAGCAGGTCCGTCACCGGCAAATCCACACCCCGCAGCTTGCGCGACTTTAGCCGCTGACTGATCTTCACAGCGCTGCGGATCTCGTCCGGGGTTTCCTTCAACTCCGGCAATACCAGGACGTTGGTCCGCAAGGCCGGCGCCAGATCAACCTTTTGCGACGGATTCTCGCGAAATTCCACGACGTTAAAAAATGCCCAGGCGGCATTGGTGAACCGCGCCGCGTCTGCCACCAGCCAGCGGCGCGTGCCGTCCGGGCGGGCCCAGTCCAGTTGCACGCGGGTCATGTTCCCGGTCGCGGGATCGTAAACGCCGACCAACCAGGTGCGGGTGGTGCCATCGGGTGAGCAGGTAAAACCGAAGTCTCTCACCAACTGATTGGTGGCCGCTTCCCGCGCGGAGAGACGGCGTTGACCGACTGCCTCGGTCTTTGTCTCGATGTCGGGAATCCAGAATTCATTCAACCCAAGCACCGCCAGGCTGCCCAGAAATCCAGTGATGAAATACGGCAGGGCCAGCCGCCACACACTCACGCCCGCGGCGCGCATGGCCGTGATCTCGTGATTCCGGGCATGGGCCGTTAAAGCGTAAAGCAACGCCAGCAACAGGGTGACCGGGAAGACCACGACGAAATACGACGGCAAGGTGATGACCTGCCACGTGACGATATCAACCCCGCCGAGCTTGCGATCCTGAAACACCTCGTAGTTGGTCATCACGTCCACAACCAGGCACAGCATCAGGATGCCGCTCAGACAAAAGAACAACGGCGTCAGCAATTCCCGCAGGAGATAACGATCCAACAAGCGCATCCGGGCGCAGGCTAGCCAGCGTGGACGGGCAAGGCAAGCAACGCAGTCAAATCCGGCGCGACAATAAAAATCGCGGCCTGATGTAGACCGCGATTAATGAAAACCAGCCCAACCTGTGTTACTTCGCCCCGATCTTTTTCAGGAACGGCTCGATGCTGCGTGGCCGGCCCAGAAACTTCTCGATCGATTCATTGGCGTCGCGCGAGTTGCCGACGGCATAAATTTCATCGCGTAAACGGCGGCCCGCTTTTACGTCGAAGTAACCATCCGGCGCGTTTTCAAACACCGTGGCCATATCGGCCGCGATGGCATCCGCCCAGGCATAGCCGTAGTAGCCCGCGTCGTAGCCGACGAAATGGCCCATGTAAGCGAGCATGAATGAATCTTCGGGCACGGGCAGGAATGTTTCTGTCATGGTTTTGTTCGCCAGCGCTTCGCACTCTTTCACGTTCTGGTCCGTGATCTGCGTGTGCAACACCAGGTCGGTCAGCCCAAATGAAAGTTGCCGGCGATAATGGCTGCCATACGTGGCGTACTTGGACTCCTTGAGTTTTCCGAGGATGGCCGGCGGTATCTTCTTCGAAGGATCACGATAGTCCGCGGCGAAACTGTCGAGCACCTTCTTGTCCCAGATCCACGCTTCCAGCATCTGCGACGGCGCTTCCACGAAGTCGCCCGGCACGCTGCTGCCGGCGAACCGTCCGAACTTGGTCCGAGTCAGGATGCCGTGCATCGCGTGACCGAATTCGTGGAAGAGCGTTTCCACGTCGTTATGCGAAAGCAACGACGGTTTGTCCGCGGTGGGCGGGGGAAAATTGCAAACCAGCGAACACACCGGACGTTGATAGGTGCCGTCGGGCAGTCGTTTGCCGTCAATGATCGGGAACACGGCAAAGTGATTGAACTTTCCTTCGCGCGGGAACATGTCGAGGTAGAAAAAGCCCAGCGGCTCGCCGGACTGACTATCGCTCACGGCCCAGAGCTGGAGATCGTCCACCCACTTGTAAGGCGCTTCCACCTTCTCAAACTTCAGTCCGAAGATGCGCTGGTAAATCGCGAACATCCCGTCGAGGCAACTCTGCATCGGAAAGTAAACCCGCAGCTGCTCGGCATCCACGGTGTACTTTTCCTTCTTCAACTGGTTAGCATAGTAACGCCAGTCCCAGAGATTGATCTTCGCATTTGCGTCGCCAGTCTCGCGCACCTTGAGTTTGCGGAACTCCTCCAGCTCCGCTTCGAATTTCGGCTGCAAACCGGTCTTGAGCTTTTGCTCGAATTCCAACGCGGTCGCGCCGTTCTTCGCCATCTTCACCTCGATGACGTAGTCCGCCCAGTTCTTGTAACCGAGCTTCGTCGCAATCTGATGCCGCAACGCGAGCATTTTTTCCACAAGCGGAGTGTTTTCCGCCATCGCCAACTTGTGTTGCTCGGTCGTGATCTGCTTGCGCACGGCTTCGCTTTTCGCGTTCTCCAGCACGCCAAGGTATTGCCAGGTGACATTGACGAGAATTGTGTATTCATCCGCGCCCGTCTTCACGCCCGGCGCTTCCAGCAGGCTCTCCGGCACGCCCGCCAGTTCCGCCTTGGTAAACTTCAACGCTTTCTTGGTGTCGGCTATGTGCGTCTGGAAATCTGTGCCCACGGCGACGAGTTCTTTGCGCAGCTTTTCCACCTCATCGCGCTCCGCCTTCGGCAACGCCAGACCCGCCCGCCTGTAATCACGCATTGTTTCCGCCAGCAGCTTGGCGTCCTCGCCAGATAACGCGGGATTTGTGTCTGCGTAGGCCTTCACCGCACGATACACATCCTCGCGGTAATCCAATCCCACCGCCCAATCCTGAAGCTTCTTCACCGCCTCGGTGGCGGCATCCCGCATGGTATCGGCCACCGCCGTTTCTTTCATGAGGTAAAGCCGGCCCATCGTGCCACCGACTTGATGTCCCAGGCGGTCCAACATGCCAAGGGTATTCTCGAAATTCACTTCCGCGGACGTCAGCTTGCCGACGCTATCCAGCAACTTGTCTCCCTCCGCAATCGTCCGCTCGGCGGTGGCTTTGACAGCATCCGGCGTGGTTTCAAATTGCGGCAGCGACAGCACGTTCTTGAATTTCACGCCGGCGCTTTGAATTTCGGTCAGGGTCCGGGTTTGAGTTTCCTTCTGGTCATCCATACAACATTTGGTTTCACCGCAATGGGAGTTGCATTCGGTCTTGGTCGAACAACAGGACGTAGTCAACACGGCGAGAACCACCGCGTAGAGGCTGGTTTTCAACATGACTGGAAACTAGCGGGTGCACGAATCAGCTTCAAGAATTTTGGCGAAACGACGGCGATGGGGTTGATCGAAAAAAAGCGCATAAATTAACTGGCCAACGCGCCATTTCTGGGTCATGAAGATGATATGAAAGCCCGGTTCATTTCTCCCCTCCTCGTCCTCCTGCTCGTTCTTGCTCAACCCGCCAGCAGCGGCGACAACCCGACCCCACCTACGCTGGAGAAAAACAAGAACCGCGATGCCGTCGACGCCATGCACGGCAAGCCGGCTCCGGCTCTGGCGCTCAAGACCTGGCTGAATTCAAAGCCGCTCACGCTGACCGATCTCCAAGGGAAGATCGTCGTGCTTGATTTCTGGGCGACTTGGTGTGGCCCGTGCCTGGCGGCCGTGCCGCACACGAATGAGTTGCAGAAAAAGTACGCGGAGAAAGGCGTGGTGTTCCTGGCTGTGTGCGCGCCCAAGGGCGGCGAGAAGATGGAAGAAACCGTCAAGAGCCGCGGCATCAAATACGCCGTCGCGCTCGACCAAGGTTCAGGCGACACCTTCGCGGCCTACAAGGCTGACAGCTATCCCGATTACTTCATCATTGATCGCAAGGGCAACCTCCGCTGGGGCGATGTCGCGAATGCCGATGTGGAAAAAGCCATTGAGCTGTTGCTGGCGGAAGGCAAGTAGCCACCGGTCAGCGACAAGCTATGTTCTCCATCCCTCGCTGCGTATCGTCCCTACTGTTTCTGGTGGTCTGCACACAGACCGTCCGAGCCGAGACTCGAAGCACCGCCACCTTTTTCCGGTCGGATGCCGGAATCGCTCGCACCAACACCGGCCCGTTGCCGGATCAATTCGATACTCCGACGAAACTCCGCTGGCGCAGCAGCGTGGATTCCGGGCAATCCTCACCCATTGTTTCAAATGGACGGATCTTTCTCACAACGTATCGTGCCACCAACCGCGAACTCGCTACCGTGGCGATTGATGAGAACAGCGGGAAGATTCTTTGGAAACAGAAAGCCTCTGCGGAGCGTATCGAAGAAATTCATCCGACGATGGGTAGTCCGGCGGCGGCCACTCCCGCCTGCGACGGCGAACGTGTGTTTGTCTTCTTCGGTAGTTGTGGATTGATCTGCTACGACCTCGACGGGCGGAAACTCTGGGAGCACGCGCTCGGCCCGTTTCGCGACGAATACGGCGCGAGCAGTTCTCCCATGCTCATCGATGGCAAAGTCATCCTCTGCGAAGATCACGACGTTGACAGTTTTCTAATCGCGCTCGATGCGCGGACCGGGAAAACAATTTGGAGAACTCCGCGGCCAAATGCGGTCCGGAGCTACGCCACGCCAATGATCTGGACGAACGATGGCCGCAAGCAACTGCTGGTCGCCGGTTCGCTGGAACTGGCCGGCTACGATCCCGCGAACGGCGAGAAACTTTGGTGGGTTAACAGGCTTGCACGCATCGTCATCCCTGCGCCAGTGTCCGTGGGCGATACGATCTTCATGGCGTCCTGGGCGCCGGGTGGCGACACCGGTGCGAAAGTCACCCTTGAACCGTGGAAAAGCGCTTTGGAGAAATGGGATAAGAACAGCGACAGCAAGCTTGCCCGGGACGAAATCGCCAACCCCGCCGTCCTCGACCGTTACAACCGGATGGACCTTGATCAGGATGGCTCACTCAATCAGGCGGAATGGGAACGCCAGGCAACGATTTTTCATCGCGCGGAAAACGCGGTGCTCGCCATCAGGCCAACCGGTCGCGGTGATCTCACGGAGAAAGCCGTCGTTTGGAAATACCAGCGTGGCGTACCGTATGTGCCCTCTCCGGTCGTTCACAACGGCATCCTCTGGATGGTCAAGGACGGCGGCATCGTAACTCGATTGGATACCGCCGACGGTCGGCTACTATCGGATGAACGGCTGCCCGGTGGCGGCAACTACTACTCCTCCCCCGTCACTGGTGATGGGAAGATTTATTTCGCCAACGAAGCCGGCGTGGTGAGCGTGGTCGCCGATGAGAGAGATTGGCGCGTGGTCTCCTCTCACAAGTTCGATGGGAAAATCTACGGCACGCCTGTGATAAACGGTAACCGCATTCTCATTCGCACCGAAGATTCGATCTACTGCTACGAAATAGCAGCCGCGGCGCCGTAACCGCTTTCCTTAAGGCCGCGGACCGGACGCCGGATCAAAGAAAGTCAGGGCAGCAACGCAGCACGATAGAATCGTTGCGCGCCATTGGTCCAAGTAGTATCGAGGAACGGCGTTGGGTTGTTCGTCGCCAAGATGGTGGCAAGCGAATCCCAACTGTTCGAGGAGGCTATGCCGTCCAGGTATTCGATGCGGTAGTATCTGCCAACCGGTCCGGATACCTGCAATTCGGGAGCCGCTTGCCTGCTGATCGCCAGGCTCACCAATGGCTCGGATTGGAGGATGGCCCTGCCTTCGCCTCCAATCACGAATGTACCATTGCCGAATGTTACCTGGAATAAAGCCCGCGCAGTTTTTGACGAGCGCCTTGACCAGTGCTCACCGTCGGTTGAGATCCAAATCGCCGATTCCGACCGCAAACCTGTGTTGTATTCCTGCCCGGTCGTCGCCACGAATAACCCGTCTCCATAAGCTACGTCAGCAAGCGGTCCCAGCCCGGCATCGTTCCGGTGAACCCAATTCGTACCATCCACCGAAGTCGAAACGGCACCGTACCCGACCGCCACGAAGATCCCGTTGCCGCTGGCCACACTTTGCAACCCATGGTAACTCTCTTCGAAAAACCAATTGGTGCCGTCAGCAGACGTGGCAATAGCGTCTTCTGATACGACCACAAACCGGCCATTCCCAAACGCGATATCGCGGAAATAAACCGATCCGAAGGCATTCGTGTAGAGTTCCTGAGCTGTCCAGTTCGTTCCATCGGGCGAAGTAAGGATATCGGCTGCATAACCAGCGGCGCCGACAAAGACTCCATTGCCATAGGCAACTGATACATCGCCCACATAAGGTTGTATGCTCAAACCCGGCGCGGGATTCGTCCAGTTCAAGCCGTCAGACGAAATCCAAACAGTGCGATACTCGCTGCCGGCGACATACAATCCTTTGCCGTACGTAATGCTCAAGAAGTTGCCTGTATTGGTCAGCATCACCGTGTTCGTCCACCGCACTCCGTCGGTGGAAAACGTAAGCTGATTGTAAGCCACTTCGCAAAACGCTCCGTTCACGTACTCCAGATCACGAAAGTATGGACCGAGGCTCGACTTTGGCCATGGACTTGACCAATTCGAGCCATTCGCTGAGACCAGGAAACTGCCATCCAAACACGTCGAAACGAACTTCCCATTGCCAAAAACAACACTGTTGACTGGCGGTGCATTTGAAGCCACGACAGCCCAGTTCCCGAGATCGGCAGAGGCCAAGATCATGCCGTTTCCGGAATATGACTCGTATGTGTTCGCGGCGGTGATCAACCAGCTTCCATTTTCGTACGCGATTGAGGCAGATTCAAAAAACAGTCCCGACAGACCGCTCACCTGCCAGTTGGTACCGTTCGTTGAAGCCCACAAAACAAATGAATCGGAGTAGAGATTGTCCCGGGCAATGGCCACATGCTTTCCCGAGCCGAAAGCCACGGAGGAAAATGGTGAGCCCGGAGTGAGCACACGAATGGTCCACACCTTCGCGTCGGATGACGTCAACACGACGCCCGCCCTCGGCGCAGGGTCGGGGGGAGTGTTACCTCCAACCGCGACAAACATGCCGGCGGCGTGGATCACATCGAAGAGTTCCCAGGTGCCAGAGCTGCGCTGCGTCCAGGTGATGCCGTCAGGCGAGGTCAATATCACGGCCTGCTCGCCGACCGCGACAAACTGGCCATCAGCGTAAGTGACCCCATTGAGCGAGAAGAACGTTCCGGCATATTGCGGCGTCCATAAAACCGCATCTGTTGATGTCAGAACGGTTCCGAAATCACCGACGACGACATATTTGCCGTTGCCATAGGCACAATCCTTTAGGTTGAAAATCGTACCGGGGGACAGGCGGGCCCAATTCGTGCCGTCGTTCGACAACAGGATGGTTCCCAACTCACCCAAGGCAAGATACGCACCGTTCAGGTACACTACTTTATGCAGAGCGTTTCCTTGCGGCAGTGGATTTCGCCAATGCCACTGCTCCAAAGGAGCGGCTCTCAGTTCCGACAACCAACTCGTCGCCAAAAACACCATCAAGGCGGCCCAGTGACTGACGCCTTTGCGATAGAAAATGGTTGGACACCACCTCATCAGCCGCAGCTTGATTTTCTCCAGGCACTGCCGCAAGACAAATTCATTGCCGGTCGGCCGCCGGATTTTCCCGTGGATTCCTCGGGCGACTCAATTACCCTTTCCGCGTGTTCAAACCCCTGCTGACTGCGATGCTGCTTCCCTTGTCCCTTCCGGCAGCCGAGTGCAAACACCGCGGCGTCTGGTTCTGGCAGGATACCGGCAATCCATACGGCGCAGCCACCATCGTCGGCAACGCCGGGTTCGAGAATCAGACCGTCACGTTTCTCACCAGCAAATCAGTCAAACGCGTCTATGGCAGCTACGGCACGCAACCCGTCTCGAGCCCCAGCGTCAGCGCGACGTGGAACGCCAAGCTCCACGCGGCCGGCATCCTCTCCCAGTTTCTGATGTCCGAAACCACTTCGATTTTTCCGAGCAACCACCCCGCGCTCCTCACGAAAATCAGCCTGCGCGTCCTCGACTTCAACAGCGCTCCCGGCCGCACCGTTCCCGAAAAATTTGACGCCCTTCATCTCGACATTGAACCCCAGGCGTTGCCCAACTGGTCCGCGCTGACAAGTTCCGAAAAGCGCGATCACCTGTTGCTGCTGAGCGATACCTACGCGGCCATCCGCCAGCATCTCGTCACTCAAGGCGTGCCGACGTTTCCGGTTTACGCGGACCTGCCCGTGTGGTTTGACCGACTTCCCGGGGACGGCGGACAGATCGGCTGGACGAACGCCGCGGACCGCAACCAGTGGTTCACCAACATCGCGGCCAGCCTCACCGGATACACCCTGATGGCCTTTGACCAATCCTCGTTCAGCGCCCTCAGCAACAGCGTGTCTTGGGAACTGACCAACGGCATCAGCACCCAGGTCCGCGTCGCGATCGAAGCCGACGTCGGCGCGACGAACACCTGGACCAACCTGCCCGCGTTCAACGCGATGCTGGAAACCCTCGAAACCGCCTATGGCCCGACGCACGCGGTGGACATCCAGAGCTACGTGAAATGGCGGGAAGCGATTGCCGCCGGGCCGGTGATCCCGGTGGCCGTGGCGTTTTCGTTGGTCAGCCCGTTGCTCGGTGGCGAAATTGTTTTTGATGCCAAGCCGACTACGACCTACATCGTGCTCCACTCGTTCAACCTGTGTCACTGGCAGGAAATCCTCCGCGTCAAATCCCAGCAATCCGGCCCGATGGCCGTCCCCGTCCGGTTGGATAACTCGCAAGGCTTCTGGCGAATCGAGAGCTTCGCCGAGCCGTAGGCCTGACTGGCTCAAAAATTTCCCCTAACGCCACACGATGCGCTTGCGTCATGTCCAACCGATTACAACAAGCCTAACTGAGTCTCGTGGGGAATTGGGAATACGCCGATAATCAGAAATGGATTAGTTGCCCAACTGTGGAATTCCTTGGTCGTGCCGAGGAAAAAGTGAAGGTCGGTCTTCAGAAACTGGTCGATGTATTTCTCGCGAACCTTTTTCAAAGCGACGCGTTCGTCACCATTAGCGTCGTTGCAGCAATTCCAGAATAACTGTCCAGCTTCCCAGTCCAGCACTTGCATTTCACTTTCCTTGCCGTCGGCGTCCGCAAACCGGTAGGAAAACTTGAAAGGCAGCTTGGGCATGAGCTTGAACGTCTGCCGCCAGCTATCTCCAGCGGACAGTTCGCCCTGGTCGGCGTTGCTTCGCATTTGATCCACTTTGGATTGATCCCACTCGCGCTCGTCCTGTTCCCAGACGAAATCCAGAATCTTGGCGGGCTTGAAAACGGCGAGTGAAAGCTGGTTGGCGTGAGCGGCAGCAATCAACGGTTCGAGCCGGTCAAAGACCTTGGCTTTCTTGAGCAGCAGTTCACGGCGTTCACGCCAGCCGTCGCTCGTTTCCATGCGCCCGACCTGCTGGATGTCGGCAGTGTCGGCGAGGTGGAAGGTTTCGGGGCGCGAGTCTTTAGTGTTCCGCACAAGCCGCGCCTCAATCCAGTCAAACTTTTTATAGCGATCTTTGTAGTCGAGTAGGCGGAAGGGAATAGGATACAAGCGCACCCACGAACCATCTTCCCGCACGCCAGCGGTGCAAACCAGCTCACCGTGTTTGCGCGAAAGGGTCGGGTAGGTCTTGACGGTGATGAGAACCTTTTCGCGCCCCATAGTCCCGGATCAAAGGTGGTGAGCCGCCAGCTTCGGCCCGAAAGTTTTTTGCAAGGCGTCGGAAACGCAGTGCCGGTGGCATTGGTGCGGCAACAGCTCGAAACAGGTGAGGGCAACGCGCTGGCCTTCTTCCTTAATCCAGCCCGCGATTTTAATCAGCGTCTTGGTTTGCTTTGGCAGTGTGGTGCGTTCGTAGGTGGCGAACAGCTTGTCGTAATCGGTCTGCGTTTCGAGGTCCTGGCGCTTGTCCGATGGGATGCCCAACTCCGGCAGGTGCTCGTAACGGATACCGACCCTTTCGCACGCATTGCTCAACGTGCTTTTGGAAAAACCATATTTTCGGCTCAACGGATTGCGCCGGACATCGCAAAGCAACGTCACGCCGTCTTGCAACAATTGGTTCAAGTAAGCCTCCAAGGTTTTGCTTTCGTAACCGAGCGTGACCAGTCCGGGTGTTTGCTTGGCCGGGCGGGCGGATTCAACGCGAGCGCGATCTTCCTTCTTGGGCAAAACTTTTTCCACTATTTCACTGCGCGTCGCAAAATACGGATACCGCTGGTAAACATCGGCGACGAGCGCATTGCCGCGTAGGTTTTTGTATTGCTTGGCAAACCGTGCCATCGGTAACGGCGACTTTTCTCCGGCGCGTGCAATGCGACGGCCTTTGTCGGTCAGCTTCCACGTCTCGCCGTCTTCAATCAGTTCTTGCTCCACAAGCCGCCGTTTGTCGGCGTAGGAGGTGAACGAAAAACAGCCGAACCGATACGGAACAAATTCATAGCTGGGAGTGGGTTCGCCTTCGCGGGTGTAAAGGAACAGGAGCTTCTGAAAGTCTGTCGAGCCAACCGGCTCATTCAGCGCATCCAAAAGTTCAAGTAACACACGTTGGCGGTCGAATAGCATGTCTCACGTTATTCCAACTACTCTCCAACAGCAATGCCCAAGCCAGACTCGGCCTTACTCCAGCCGGCAATACGCCGCCAGCCCGTGCAGCCCACCCTCGCGACCGAAGCCGCTTTCCTTGTAACCGCCGAACGGACTCGTCGGGTCGAACTTGTTGTAAGTGTTCGCCCAGACGACGCCGGCGCGCAGCTTGTTGACCATCTTGAAAATCTTGCTGCCCTTGTCCGTCCACACGCCCGCGCTCAAGCCGTAGGGGATGTTGTTCGCGCGCTCAAACGCCTCCTCCGGCGTGCGGAACGTCATCACGCTCAACACCGGGCCGAAAATTTCCTCCGACGCCACGCGATGTGCGTGCGTGACGCCCGTGAGAAATGACGGCGCGAACCAATATCCTTTCGCCGGGAGCGTGCACTGCGTCTGCGTCAACTCCGCGCCTTCGTCCACGCCGCTCTGCACCAGCTCGCGGATTTTTTCGAGTTGCGGCCGCGAATTGATCGCGCCGATGTCGGTGTTTTTGTCGAGCGGATTGCCGACGCGCAACGTCTGGATGCGGTCGCGCAGTTTCTTGATGACCGTGGAATAAATCCCTTCCTGCACAAACAGCCGCGAGCCCGCGCAGCACACGTGACCTTGATTGAAATAAATTCCCGCGATGACGCCTTCGATGGCCTGATCAATCGGCGCGTCCTCGAACAAGATGTTCGCCGCCTTGCCGCCGAGTTCGAGCGTGAGTTTTGGAGCGCGGCTGTGCGTGATAGCGTCAGCCGCAGCGCTGCGGCTGGTCTGCGACACAGCCGCGCTCCGTTGCGCAATCGCCCTCGCAATCGCCTTCCCAACCTCCGTACTTCCCGTGAAGGCAATCTTGTCAATGTCCGGATGATTGACGAGCGCTGCGCCGGTTTCGCCCGCGCCGGTGACGATGTTCACCACGCCTTCGGGTAATTCCGCTTCCTGGAAAATCTGCGCCAGCCGCAGCGCCGTGAGACTAGTGGTCTCGGCGGGCTTCAACACGACTGTGTTACCGCACGCGAGCGCGGGCGCGATTTTCCACGCCGCCATGAGCAGCGGAAAATTCCACGGAATGATCTGTCCCGCGACGCCAAGCGGCTGCGGCGTCTTGCCGGGGAATGCGTATTTCAACTTGTCCGCCCAGCCCGCGTAATAAAAGAAATGCGCGGCCACGAGCGGCAAATCCACGTCGCGACTTTCCTTGATGGTTTTGCCACCGTCCATCGTTTCGAGCACGGCCAGTTCGCGCGCCTTCTCCTGGATGATGCGCGCGATGCGATACAGATATTTCCCGCGCTCGCGTCCGGGCATTTTGCTCCAGACCTTGTCGTAAGCCTTGCGCGCCGCCTTCACCGCCGAGTCCACGTCCTCGGCATTCGCGGCGGCAATCGTCGTGAGCGTCTGCTCGGTGGCCGGATTGATGGACTCAAAATATTTCCCCGACGTTGGCTTCACGAACTTGCCGTTGATGAATAACTCGTGCTGCGGCGCGATGACGTAATTCTTGGAATCCTCCGGCGCCGGCGAGTAATCCCACTTATTGCCAAAATTCAACCGTCGTTCCTTGAGCGGTACGACGTCATGTGCGGGGGCGGCGATCGCGCGCTTCGAGATGAGTTTCGCGACTTTGAGCTTGGTTTTCATGGCAAAGGCTTGGTTGAGCCTAATCGGCACAGCTGAGTTTGCAAAAGAGAATAATGCGCTGGCAAGCGGGTGGCCATTGCCCCTTACGAATCACCAACAATTCATCCCGATTTGACTCAGGTCAATCTGGCGTTGAGCCCGCCGGCGTAGTATGCTGGCCACTTTTATAGCTCGAAATAATGAATTGCCGCCAAACCAGTTTGGGCCTGATCATCGCGCTGCTTTCCGTATTTGTCGGCAGCGCTCGGGCCATCGAGACGTATGAGCAGTCACCGATGAATTATTCTGCATCGCAACCGAACGATGCCATCACGCGGTTGCAGGCGCGGCTGGTCAGCGGCGCGGTAAGGTTGGGCGGGCGCGACCAGGAATTGTTGTCGGGGCTGCTCGGCGAATTGCAAGTGCCGGTCGAAAGCCAGGTATTGGTATTTTCCAAAACCAGCCTGCAGCGTCAGCGCATCAGCCCGGACCATCCGCGCGCCATCTATTTCTCGGACGAGAATTACATCGGCTGGGTGCCGGGCGGATTGATCGAGGTCGTGTCAATTGATCCCAAACTCGGACCGACCTTCTATCAGCTCGACCCGGGTGAGGCACGCAAGGATGCGAGGCGCAGTTTCAAACGGGACAGCGACTGCCTGCGCTGTCACGGCGGGACGTTTGTCCGGGACATCCCGGCGGTGTTTGTGCGTTCACTCCACACGGACGGGAACGGCGAGATGTTGCTGCAAGGCGGCTCGACCTTGGTGGACTTCCGCACGCCCTTCACGAATCGGTGGGGCGGCTGGTATGTGACCGGCAAGCACGGCAGTGAGCTGCATCGCGGAAATGTCTTCACCGAGGAGAAGAATGATGAATTGGTGGCGGAGTTCAAACGCGGCGCAAACATCACCGATCTCGACAAGTTTTTCGACACGGACCGTTACCTGACAAACAGCAGCGACATCGTGGCATTGCTGGTGCTCGAACATCAGACGGCGATGCAAAATACCATCACCCGGGCGGGCATGAGTTGTCGCCGGATGCTGGAGTATCAGCAGAACCTGCAACGTGAATTGAAGGAGACTTCAACGAACGAACTCGCGTACGAAAGTGTGCGAAGTGTCTTTGCCGCCGCCGTCCGGGAAATCATGGACGACCTGCTTTTCTACAAGGAAGCGGTGCTGCCGGAGGGATTGCAGGGCTCGGCAGCGTTCCAACAAGCGTTTCAAGCGAACGCACGCCGCACCGCCAACGGTCAGTCGCTCAAGGATTTTTCCCTCACCGGCCATTTGTTTCAGAATCGGTGCAGCTACCTGATTTACTCCGATTCATTTCTGGCACTGCCACCGCAACTCAAGCGCCGCGTCTACTCGCGGCTGGGAGAGGTGCTGACGGCAGAGCAGTCTGAACCGCGATATGCCTACTTAGAAGGCAAAGAGCGCGGTCGAATTGCCCGGATCTTGCAGGAAACGCACCCGGAATTCCGGACGTTTGAAGCGAGTGCGACGGCCGCGGCTGTGGAAGCCCGTGACGAGAGGCGCGGCACTGGTGGCGGGAAGTAACTTTTCGACCGTCTGCCGAGGCCGAGGTGGCGAGCGAAATGGCGATTAACATTGCCCGGGTCGCCGGAATCAACCAAAATACTCGCCTGGCGGGAAGGGTGGCTGAGTGGTTGAAGGCACCTGACTCGAAATCAGGCGTAGGAGTAATCCTACCGGGGGTTCAAATCCCTCCCCTTCCGCCAACTTCGCTCGCTCGTCGCCGGCGAATTTCTTGTTTCAGGGCCGGAGAGATTTAGCGTTCTGCGCTCAGTGAGTTGGAAAGATCAGATTTCAATGACCGAACCCGCCATCACCCCAGAGTTGGTTGCCAAACACAACCTCACGCCGGAAGAATACGCCCACGCCGTGGAAATCCTCGGCCGCACGCCGAGCTACACCGAGCTTGGCATCTTTTCCGTGATGTGGAGCGAGCATTGCAGCTACAAAAACACCAAGCCGCTGCTCAAGACCTTCCCCACCAAGTCGCCGAAAATCCTTGTCGGCGCGGGCGAGGAAAACGCCGGCATCATTGACATCGGCGACGGCATCGCCATCGCGTTCAAGATCGAGTCGCACAATCACCCCAGCGCGGTCGAGCCGTTTCAGGGCGCAACCACCGGCGTCGGCGGCATCGTGCGCGACATCTTCACGATGGGCGCGCGCCCGGTTTGCGCGGTGAACTCTTTGCGGTTTGGGCCAATCACAGAAAGTGCGAAGTGCGAAGTGCGGAGTGCGGAATGCGCCGAGCCGCCCACGGATGATTCCGAACTCCGCACTCCGAATTCCGCACTCGCGAACAACCGCCGCCTGTTCGCCGGCGTCGTCAGCGGCATTGCGCATTACGGGAATTGTTTCGGCATCCCGACCGTCGCGGGCGAGGTGTATTTCGACAAGACGTATCAGGGCAATCCGCTCGTGAACGCGTTCTGCCTCGGCGTGCTGCGCCACGAACAGATCACGCGCGGCGCGGCCAAGGGCGTGGGTAATCCGGTCTTTTACGTCGGCCCGGCCACGGGTCGCGACGGTCTCGCGGGCGCGGCGTTTGCGTCGCAGGATCTGACCGAGGAATCCGCCGAGCAACAACGCGGCGCGGTGCAGGTCGGCGATCCGTTCATGGAAAAACTCGTGTGCGAAGCGTGTCTCGAACTGCTCGCCACCGGTGCGGTCGCGGGCATGCAGGACATGGGTGCGGCGGGCTTGACCTGTTCCACCTGCGAAATGGCCGCGCGCGCCGGCACCGGCATCGAGATCGAACTCGACAAAGTCCCGCAACGCGCGCCGAACATGAGCAGCTACGAGATCATGCTCTCGGAATCGCAGGAGCGCATGCTCATCGTCGTCCACAAGGGTCGTGAAGAGGAAGTGAAACGCATTTTTGACAAGTGGGATTTGCCGTGGGCGGAGATCGGCATCATCACCGACACCGGCCACATGAAGGTGCGGCACGGCGGCAAACTCGTCGTGGACATTCCCGCACGGAAAATCGCCGACGAATCGCCCGTCTATCAGCGCGAGGCCGTTGAGCCGGCTTACATCAAAGAAGTGCGCGCCTTTAGACTCGATGGCATAGCGGATTTGTCGAATCCGTCGAATGCGTCCTCTGTCTTGAAGCAACTCCTCGCCTTCCCGAGCATCGCGTCGAAGAACTGGGTGTATCGTCAATACGATCATCAAGTGCGCGACGGCTCGGTCGTTCTGCCCGGCAGTGACGCGGCGGTTATCCGCATCAAGACCGATTCCTTGCCCGTGATGAGCGCGGAACTCGCCGCCAAAGTCGGAGACCCGAAAGTTTCTGAGAAGCTCATCGCCATGACGGTGGATTGCAATGGCGGCTACGCTTATCTCGATCCCTACGAAGGCGCGAAGGCCGCCGTGGCCGAAGCGTGCCGCAACTTGGCTTGCTCCGGCGCTTTGCCGCTCGGCGCGACGGACAATCTCAACATGCCTAGCCCGCTCAAGCCCGAGCTGTTCTGGCAGATCAAGGAATCCGTACGCGGTCTGGCCGAAGGTTGCAAGGCGTTCAATGCGCCCGTCACAGGCGGCAATTGCTCGCTCTACAATCAAAGCCCCGCCGGCCCGATTGATCCGACGCCCACGATTTCCGTCGTCGGCCTCATCGAGAAGGTCGAGCACGTCACCACGCAATGGTTCAAGGACGAGGGCGACGCCATCATCCTGCTCGGCGCAGCGGTGGACAAAGCTGATCCGATTTTCGGTCTCGGCGGCAGCGCGTATCTGCAAGTCGTTCACGGCAAGAAAAACGGTTCACCGCCGCGTTGTGATCTCGAAACTGCGAAGACGCTGCACACCACGCTCATCGGCCTGATTCAATCCGGCCTCGTGAAGAGCGCGCACGATTGCAGCGAAGGCGGCCTCGCCGTCACGCTCGCGGAAAGCTGCATCAGCCAGCTCATCGCCCGCGACACGCCGCGCCTGATCGGCGCGACGGTTGATCTCTCAGCAATAGAACCGCAGAGCTCCAGCTCTGCGAGTTCGAGCGAAGCTGGAGCTTCGCGCTCCATTCTCCGCCTCGACGCCCTGCTCTTCGGCGAAACGCAATCGCGCATCGTCATCAGTTGCAAAACACTCAATGCCGTGAAAGTCGTCGAACGCGCCAAGCTCATGGGTGTGCCCGCCGTGCAGATCGGCAAAGTCGGCGGCGACAAGCTGACGGTGAAAACTGCCAGCGGCGAATTCTCCGCCCCGCTCACCGAACTGCACGATGCGTGGTGGAACAGCATCGCCCGCGCAATGGAGTAAGCGGTCAGTTGTCGCAACTCGGTTGTGGGAACTTTCTCCGGCTTGACCGCAGACCTGCTCTCTGTCACGCATGGGGCATGAAAACCACGTCCGCAATCCTCGCCCTTCTGCTGGGCAGCACGATTTGTTCAATCGGCAAAAGCTATTACCTCCATACATTCACGCGCACGCAGCTTACTGACAAGTTCTGGGGCGAGGGCGCGACGTTTGGCGATCTGAATTGCGACGGGAAGCCGGACATCGTTTCCGGGCCGTTCTGGTATGAAGGACCGGACTTCACCAAACGCCACGAGTTCTATCCGGCCAAAGCTACCTTCAACTTGAAGAAGGATGGTAACGAACAAACGATCGAAGGCTTTGAAGGCGCGCTGGGCGTTAACAACAAATACTCGGACAACTTTTTTGCCTTCGTCCACGATTTCAATGGCGACAAGTGGAATGATATTCTCATCGTCGGTTTTCCCGGCGAATGGACGGCGTGGTTCGAAAATCCGAAAGGCGCGGCTGGCCATTGGAAGAAACATATCGCGCTAGATGTGACGGACAACGAATCACCGACCTTCACCGATCTCACGGACGACGGGAAGCCGGAACTGGTTTGCAGCTCCAAGGGCGCTTATGGCTACGCGGACCCAGACCGGAAGAATCCAACGGCGCCGTGGAAGTTCCATCCGATTTCCCCCAACAACAAGTATCACCGGTTCACGCATGGCATGGGCGTGGGCGACGTCAATGGTGACGGACGCAATGACCTACTCGAAAAGAGTGGTTGGTGGGAGCACCCGAAATCACTCACAGGCGATCCCCTTTGGACCTATCACCCGTTTGAGTTCACGCCGATTGGTGGCGCACAAATGTATGCCTACGACGTGAACGGCGACGGTTTGAATGACGTGATCACGAGTTATGCGGCGCACGGTTTTGGCCTCGTGTGGTATGAGCAGACACGGGCTGACGGCAAAACCACTTTCAAGCAGCACACGATTCTTAGCGCTGAACAGAAACGCGTGCCGGACAAATACGGCGTGAGCTTCTCTGAACTGCATGCGCTGGACCTGGTGGACATGGACAACGATGGACTGAAGGACATCGTAACGGGCAAGCGTTTCTGGTCGCACGGTCGCGAAGGCGACCCGGATCGAAATGATTCAGCCGTGCTATATTGGTTCAAACTCGTTCGGGGCAAGAACCACGCGGTGGAGTTTGTTCCGCAGCTCATTGACGACAATTCCGGCGTCGGCACCCAGGTTGTCGCCGCACCGTGCAGCAACAAGAAATATCCCGACGTGGTCGTTGGCAACAAGCGCGGCACATTTTATCTTCAGCACTCGGTCAAGAAAGTCAGCAAGACAGTGTGGGAAGCCGAGCAGCCGAAAGCGCTGAAACCGTAAGCCTGGCCATCAGGAGCGATCCGCCACAGTTATTACCTGAATCAAGGCTTTACGCGTTCGGAATTTAGTGGTTCAACTGGGGGCGGGTAGATTTCCGTCGGATGAAACGCACGACCATCGCGGGCGTTGTTCTGGGTGGCACTCTGGGTATCGCGCTCGGAGTGGGCGCTTTTACGTTCATCTATGCCAAAGGCGGCTCTTACATGACCAACGATCCCAAGGCCTGCGTGAATTGTCACATCATGCAGGATCAATACGACGGCTGGATCAAGTCGAGCCATCGCAGCGTGGCCACCTGCAACGACTGCCATGCGCCGGCGGATTTCATCGGCAAGTACTCCACCAAGGCACAGAACGGTTTCTGGCACTCGTTCTACTTCACCACCGGCAATTATCCCGACCCGATCCAGATCACGGAACGGAATCGCAAGATTACGGACGATGCGTGCCGCAAATGCCACGCGGACATCGTGGAAACCATCGAAGGCCCGGCGGCAAAGCACAAGGACACCGACAAGACTTCCTGCATCCGTTGTCACCGCAACGTCGGCCACATGCATTGATCTAACATGAACACACAACTCCCTTGCTCATTTCGAAGCGCCCGCCATTCCGGCGGACAGGTGCTCAAGTTCGGTCTGGCGGTTGGCATCGCGGCAATCGCAGCCATCGGTGGCCTTGCCTTGCTGGTGAGCATCATGGAACACAAGCAGGAGGCCAAGAATCCGTTCTTCCGGGTGGTCGAATTGACCGATGACACGGAAGACCCGGCCATCTGGGGCAAGAACTTCCCGCTGCAATACGACGCCTACAAACGCACCGTGGACCAGGTGCGAACAAAATACGGTGGCAGCGACGCGATGCCGCGCACGCCCACCAAAGCCGACCCGCGCTCCATTGTGGCCCAATCGAAGATCGAAGAAGACCCGCGCTTGAAGAAGATGTGGGCGGGCTACGCGTTCGCCATTGATTTCCGCGAAGAACGCGGCCACGCCTTCATGCTCGACGATCAGACGTTTACTGGTCGTCAGGCCAAGCCTCAACCCGGAACCTGCATGAACTGCCACGCCTCCGTTTACGTGCCCTTCAAAAAAGCGGGCAATAGCGACATTGTGAAAGGTTTTGAGCAGTTAAATGCCCTGCCCTACGCCGCGGCGCGCACGAATGTCAGCCATCCCGTCGCCTGCATTGACTGCCACGATTCACAGACCATGGCCCTGCGCATTACGCGGCCCGCATTCATGGAGGGCATCACAGCATTAAAGGCCAGCCAGGGCGTGAAAGATTACGACGTGAACAAACATGCCACGAGACAGGAGATGCGGAGTTACGTCTGCGCCCAATGCCACGTGGAGTATTACTTCAAGGGCGAGCAGAAGCGGCTTGTGTATCCGTGGGCCAAAGGCAGCAAGGTGGATGACATCCTCGCTTACTACGACGAGGTCGGCCACAAGGACTGGGTTCACGCCGATACCGCCGCGCCCGCGCTCAAGGCGCAGCACCCGGAATTTGAACTCTGGAGTCAGGGCATCCATGCGCGTTCCGGCGTGGCCTGCGCTGATTGCCACATGCCTTACGAACGCGTCGGCGCTCACAAAGTCAGCGACCACCACGTGCGCAGTCCGATGTTGAACGTCAACAAGGCCTGCCAGACCTGTCACAAGTGGCCGGAGTCGGAATTGAAGGACCGCGTCGAAACCATCCAGGCTCGCACCCACAAACTGCGCGACCTGGCAATGGACGCGTTGATGGATCTGATTGATGACATCAAGGCCGCGAAAGCTGCCGGCAAGCCGGACGCTGAACTGGCAAAAGCGCAGGACTTTCAGCGCAAAGCGCAGTTCTATCTCGATTTCGTGGAGGCGGAAAACTCCACCGGCTTCCACGCCCCGCAGGAAGCTGCGCGAATTCTCGCCGAGTCCATTGACTTCTCGCGTAAGGGCCAGAACGCACTGCGAAGCGGAACGAAACCGGTCGCTGCAAATTGAGCGGCGAGAGATTCGACGCTAATTGAATCGGAGAACAAATTGCCCGCGCTTGGGCGCTCGGGCGATTCTTGCCACCTTTGAGCAGCCACTCAGTCTTTTGTCAGCAGCTTCTCAAGCTTGCGCACTATTCCGTTGATGTCCTGCCCCAATCCGGTGAGCTGGTGAACGATTTCGCCCTCGGCGTTCAGCACCGTGATGATGTTCGAGTGGGCAAACTGTCCGTTCGCTTCCTGCTTGTACTTCACGCCCAGCAACGCCGCGAGCTCCAGCACGTCGTCATCTGAGCCATGCAACAGCGTCCAGTTTTTCGGCGACAGATTCCGCGACTCGCGAAACTTCGCCAACGCCCCGGGCGTATCGCGCTTGGTGTCAAACGTCACCAACGTGAAACCAACCTTGCCACGCAGCTCTGGATTCAGCCCGGCTTCGATACGCGTCAAGTCGTGCACGAGGATCGGACACGCGTATTGGCAACTGGCAAAGAACATCACCAGGACCTGCGGTCGGCCTTTCAAGCCAGCGAGCTTGATCTGCTTGTTCGCATCGGTAGTCCATTTTGATTCCGTCTGATACAGCGATTGATCACTGAACGGAGCGGCGGCGAGTTCGGCTTTTGCGCAACAGGAAGGCGTCGTATTGGTGGAGCAACATCCGCCTTCAGCAATCGCGGAAGCGGCGACCAGCAGTAAGACGGCGGCAAGTTGAAGTGCTTTCATAAATCTTTGGCGCAGCGGAAGCCGAGGTTGTGAATGCAATAATCCGCCTTCAAGCTGCTGCGAAATCCGTAACGCATGAACGCGCCATAGTCGCTGACATCTTTGGCCCCGAGCGCGCCGCTGCCGCAGAACAGTTGGCGGTCCAGTCCCGTGTCGCCGCGCGCATCTCCGGTAACCATGGAAGTGTTGAAATCGGCCACCCACTCCCAGCCGAGGCCATGCAAATCCAGGACGCCCCAATAGTTTGCGCGGCCCGCGCCGACGCGCACGGGTTTCTTGGCTGGAGAGGAATACCAGGCGAGCAAGTCGCGTTTGAACACGACGTCCGCTTCGCCAGCAGGTTGTGTGTAACCCGCAGCGGCGACGAGCTCCCATTCCGCCGTCGTCGGCAACCGCTTACCACGCCATTGCGCATAAGCTTTGGCCGCGAACCACGAGACAAATGTGACAGGTGAATCTGCCGGCGAGTTCGTTCCCAGGTCCAGATCGCTGGCCCAATTCTTCAAGTAGGATTCGTCGGCAAACAAGCGCTTCACCGCCGAGCGTTGCCAGCGCGGATTGGCCCGGACGAATTGCAGGAAGTCGCCGTTCGTCACCGGCAGCACGTCCAGGCAGAACGGAGCCACCATCACTTCTTTGAAATCGGCAGTTGAACGAAACAGCGGCTTGAACACGCCACCGGTGATGACCGCCATACCGGCGGGCGCGTTCGTTTCTTCAGAAACGACCCCGCCCCACGCACTGGCCAGAAGGCAGTGCAGCAGCCAGGCGATGGGGCGGATCGTTTTCATGTCTTTTCTCCGGCACGCTTTGGTTACTCGAATGGATTCGCCGTCGGTGGCGCGATGGTGGCGCGCACGCGCTTCACGTCATCAGTCGAGACCGACGGCCCTTCGTTACCGAAACTATTGCGGACATACGTCAGCACATTCGCGATCTGATCGTCCGACAGATAGTTGAGCGGCGTCATGACGCCGTTGTACTTCTTGCCGTTCACCACCACCTCGCCCGTGCGCCCGGCGATAACCGTATGGATGGCCTCGTCGTTACTCAGCTTCGCCAGAAAATCCGACTTCGCCAGCGGTGGGATTTGGGCCGGCACGCCCTCGCCATTCATTTGATGACAGGCAAAACAGGTTTGCATATACACGCCCTTGCCCTTCTCGATTTGAATCTCCTTCGTAAGCGTGGCGATCTTGGGATTGCCCCGGATTTCCTCGGCCACCGCGGCCTTGAGTTCGGCGACGCGCTTCTCGGAGTCCGAGCCCGCGGCCGCTTTCCCGATGTAAACGGCGTCCACTTCCTTGCCGGAATACACAATCTGATTCTCGCCCCCCTCGACCTTCAGCATTCCAATCGCGCCCTTGTTGAACGCGCGGAACAGCGAGTGATCCACGAGAATGTAAGTTCCGGGCACTTCGACCTGGAAATCCACGATGACTGAACCGCCAGCCGGGATCATTGTCGTCTGCACCTGATGTTGGGTCGGCAACACGCCGCCTTCCTGGTAGACATTGTCGAATATCTCCCCGATGAGGTGGAACGAAGAGACCAAGTTTGGCCCGCCGTTGCCGATGAACAACCGCACCCGTTCACCGGTCTCGGCCGTGATCGCCTTATCGCCGACGAGCGAACCGACCGCGCCGTTGAACACCACGTAAGTTGGTTTCTCATCAATTGCCTTGTTCATGTCGAACTGCTGCAGGCCTTCCTCGCCAAATTTGCCGACCGTGTAGAAGTCTCCTTGCATGATGTAATATTCGCGATCCACCGGCGGCAGACCGTCCTTCGGCTCGACAAGAATCAATCCATACATGCCGTTCCCGACATGCAAGCCAACCGGCGCCGTAGCACAGTGATAAACGTAGAGACCCGGATTCAAAGCCTTGAACGAAAATTGCGACGAATGTCCTGGCGCGGTAAAGGACGAGGCCGCACCGCCGCCCGGGCCCGTGACTGCGTGCAGGTCAATGTTGTGCGGCATTTTGCTGTCCTGATGATTGTTCAGGTGGAACTCCACTTGATCACCCTCCCGGATGCGGATGAAGCTCCCGGGCACATCCCCGCCAAACGTCCAGAAGACATACTCGACGCCGTCCGCAAGACGCTTGGTGACTTCGCGCACTTCGAGATGCACGACAACCTTGGTCGCATGGCGGCGCGTAATCGGTGGCGGAACATTCGGCGCCTGGGTGAGCACGGCAGCTTCCTCGCCCTTAATCTCCGGGTCAGTCAGCTTGGCGCCGTTGGCCTTCACCGGCGCCTCCGAGGCGGGCATCACTTGTGGGAAGAGAGCCGCGAGCGCGACCAGGCTGAGTTGTTTCAGTAGTTTTCGTTTCATGATCTGTTTTTTGTTTCGCAATTCGGTTTCAAACGTTGCGCAGAAATTAGCTCACCTCCGGAAACAGAGCCTTGACTGAAGTCATGCTTCTCTAGGTTTCCGCCCCCAGCGGGAATGCTTGATTCAGGTCAAACTCCGGGTCGATTCATGTTCCCGTTGGCATTAATTCCGGCCCTGATCCACCGGTGCCGCAGGCGCGCTTTGGGGGACATCAAAAAGAAACAGCCGCAAGCGAGGCTTGCGGCTGCTCCATTTGCGGTTGGTTGGGTGAGCTTGGCTTGCGAATCGGGCTGGTCACTTCGCCATCAATGATGCCCGCAGCTGCCAGAAACGACCTGTCCCGCATCCACCACGGCCCGTAGTTTGGTGATCTTCACGCGAAACTCGGTTGGCCCTTTCATCAAATGTTCCCAAGTAAACGCGCCGGGCCATTGGGCAGCGAACTGGTAGTAAAGCGGCACGGGATCGTGGTCGTTCAGGAGGACAAAATGCTCGCCGACCGGCAGTTCCAGCCAGGTGCGGATGATGAGTCCGTGCTTGATGGAACAGGGAATCGGCCGCACGTCCATGATGCGATCCGGGCCGATAAGACTTTCAGTTTCGATGTTGGTGTTCATAGTTTGTTTTGGTTTGGAACGGTAAATTCAATCGAACGGCGAGGCAGCTCCCGGGGAAATCATTCCCGGATGCCACGGCGGATCAAAAACGAGTTCGACCTGTGCCTCGGTGACTGTGGGGAGATTGAGCAAAGCCACCTCAGCGCCGCCACGAATGCTTTCGCCCATCGGACAACCGGCAGTGGTCAAGGTCATGGCGATATGCACTCCCGAACCGGCAATCTTCACGTCATAGATCAACCCGAGCTCCACGATGTTCATGCCGATCTCGGGATCAAGCACCTGACGCAAGGCATCCAACACGACTGCTTCGGTGAGTGGGTTCAAGCTCATACAGCGGCGGGTTTGGCCGCAATTAGCGGTTTGATTTGCGGGTTACGGAAGTGGGAGAACACCTTGACGGCATTCCTGCCAAACAACCCGAGGCTCACGAGCAGGAATAAACCGCCCAAACGCACGCCCGGCTCACTCTCGCGTAAGATGGCCACCGAAATGATGAGCAATCCGACGAGATACGTAACGAGCCCGCCAGCTTGCGCCCGTTCTGAAACCATCTGCGAGGTCAGTGGCAATTGAGCTCGACCCACATGCGGACTGTAAACGCCAAACCACACGAGGAACGGCAGGATTTTGTGGAGCATACCAAGAATCGCTAGCGTCACCACGCCGAACAGTCCAAGGAAACCGTAAACATTTTCCAACATACCAAAGAATTGATTCATCGGGAGACTCGGCCACGACAACACCAGCGCGAGAATGCAAACTGGAATCAACATTCCAACAGCCGCAAGAAAGCTCTTCAGCCCCCAATCCAACGCTGGACGCTTGCGCGCCCGAAGCATGGCCCACAGTTCCCAGACGAAAATTGCCAGACCAGCAACGACGGTAGCGGCGAAGACCGGCTTCCATTGGCTCCGCAAGAGAATGGTCACAACTGAGCCGGCGATGCCGATGTTCAACAAAACAATCGAGAGGCCCGCGCGATATTTGCACTGCACTTCGGTTAGCGTGAACATCGGGATCAGCCGATAAGCCACACCCACTATCAGCATCACGAAGAAGCCGACCACACCCAAATGGGCGTGTGCATGCATCGCGCCAATGGCATCAAAGCGCGAGACTACGCCGGCCACTACTCGCAAGCCTCCGACCACTTGCTTCACACCTTCTTCCGTCGCCAAGCCTTCGGTGGCCTCGTAAGCACACTTGGCGGCCGCAATGGACAGGCCCACGAAAATCGTCAGCGAAAACCAAACCAGCGCCGCGGTGATGGCGGTGGCGACAATATTCCACTTCGGCACGCGCCAGAGAGTGCGCGCCAGGTTGTATACAAACAGGCCAACCCCCAACGCCAGCGCCGACCCGAAGTGGCCGACTTGTTTCATGTTCCAGACATTGAACATCCAGACCATGCCGACGAAGCCGATCACGTGGATCACGAACTGCCATTTTGCCAGCCGCTCGCTGTAAAGTTTGGTTTCGAGCGCCACCGGCACGAGTTGATACATCGCACCCATCACCACGGTGCAGATGAAACCAAGCACGACGAGATGCGTCGCCGCAATGACGTGCTGGTGGTAGTGATAGATCGCGAGAATGGAGGGGTTGGCGATAATCCACGCCACCGCACCAAACAACGCAACCAGTGCTGTCAGCATGAAGCGCAGCGGCAGGCTCACCGACGGCGCGGTGGCGCGAACCTGCTTTGGTTGTGACCCGCGGACGTCAGGCGCGGCGGATATGGGTAATGCAGCTTCCATCAGATTGCTCCTGGGATTCACCGATGAATCCCCGTTTCTCCAACTCCGCATACAGCAGCGCCGGACGCCAGCGCGTATGAATTTGCAGCATCGCATCCGCGGGCAACGTCACAATCGCCTCCAGCGTTTTCATCAAGGGTTGCGGCGGTTCGAAGGCGCGCAGGTCCAATTCGACAACTGCAGGGTTCATATTCAGTTGGGTTTGGAAAGGGTAAGCAACATTGAGAACTGCGTGGTGGCCTTCACCGCATGCCTGAGGTTTGGCGGCAGGTAGAGCAAATCACCCGCCTTCATCGGGTGCGGTTTGCCGGCCAGGCTGAATTCGCATTCGCCGCTCAACATCTGAACCACCGCATACTGCGTCGAGGTGTGCTCGGTGAGTTCTTGCCCCTCGGCGAATCCGAACAACACCATGCGGGAGTTCGGGGAGCGCAGCACCGTCCGGCTCACAATGCCGTTGGCGGCGAACTGTGTTTCATTGGGCAGCGAAATGATTTCTTCCTTCGCGGCATCGATCAAAGGTCGTTCACTCATGCCTGCAGGATGCCAGCACTACCGGGCTGGCGCTTTGACCTGCATCAAGGCAAAGTGAACGAAGATCGCGAAGACTCCACCAGCACGAGCGAAAACGCGCAAACCATGATACCACTCAACAAATTCAAACGCCTCGATGTTCGCGAAATGATTCGCGAAGGCGTCGAGCCCTTTCCCTTCATCCGCGAGCGGGTCAACGGGCTGCCGGCTGGTGAGGGATTGATCATCGTCGCGCCATTTCTGCCATCGCCGCTGATTGAAAAGCTCGGCAGCGAAGGGTTCGAGTCCAAGGTAGAGCGCGGTTCGGGCGCGGACTGGCTGGTTTACTTTTGGCGGGAAGTTGATTGAATGCGAACATGTCAGCCGGCCTCGTGGAGTTCAAACGGACGGTCATTGCTGCGACCTTGCGAGGTTGTCAGCTTTTCGCCGGCCTTTCGCCAGAGGAACTACAGCAGATCGTTGTAATCACCTCCGTCAAGCAGCTGGCCAAGGGTGAATACCTCTTTCACGAGGGAGATGCGCCCCACGGATTTTATATCGTGCAGACCGGCGCGGTAAACGTGCATCGCGTCAATGCCGCCGGCAAGGAGCAAGTGATACACGTGTTTCGCGCGGGCGAGTCTTTCGCTGAAGCCACCCTCGCCTCGGAAAAAGGTTACCCAGCCGACGCGCGCGCCATCGAAACGTCCCAAGTGTTGTTGATCCAACGGGACGGCATCCTCGCACTATTGCGCCGCCAGCCGGAGCTGGCCATCCGGATGCTCGGCGCGATGAGCACGCACTTGCGCGTCATCGTCGGCCAGCTTGACGATCTCACGCTGAAGGACATCGAAACGCGGCTGGCGAACTGGCTGATAAAGCGCTGCCCCGATCGCGAGAGTACGAAGCCCGTGCGCATTGAACTGAAGTCCACCAAGCGCGTGCTTGCCGCAGAACTGGGAACGGTGAGCGAAACCTTTTCGCGCACCCTGGCCAAGTTTCGGGCCGAAGGCCTGCTTGCGGTAAAGGGCAATACCTTTACCGTTCTCGCGCCGGCCAACCTCAACGCCCTGCTGAAGCGAAATCTCGGCGAATAATCCGCGCCGCCTGCCCGCAGATTGCTTCAGATTTCACATAACTTTTGCCGGCAGATTTGTTAGGTAATTTGGAGATGTCTCCCATCGCACACTTTGTCGGCAGCTGGCTGGTCGCCTCCGTTACGGCGACGAATTCCCGTGATCGGCGGCTCATCACCTTGGCCGGGGTGCTTCCGGACATAGACGGCTTGGGAATGGTCGCGGACGTGGTGAAACACCTGGCCACGGGAGCGGAACTGAATTTTGTCTACTACCAAAAGTTCCACCACCTCTGGTTGCATGGCTGGCCGGGAGCGCTGCTGGTAGCCGGAGTGCTGGCCGCCGGCGCAAATCAACGTTGGCGCGTGGCGCTGGGCTGTCTCATCACATTTCACCTGCATTTGCTTTGCGACCTGCTCGGTTCCCGCGGGCCGACCCCGGCAGATTTGTGGCCCATTTGCTATGGGGAACCGTTGTTTCGACATCCCGTCTGGTTCTGGAAAAGGCAATGGCGACTTGATGGTTGGCAAAATTCGGCCATCTTCATGGTAATGTTCGCGTGGGCCTTGAGAGGGGCGGTAAAACACGGTTATTCGTTTGCTGAGTTTTTCGGCGCGGGGGCGGACGCGGCATTCACGGGGGTTTTGCGAAAATGGTCGCAGGCCCTGTTTCCGCGAAAACCCGGCAGACGGCACGAAGGTGAATTGGCCCGTAAATAGCGGGGATTTTGCCAAGTGGCAATTTCCTCCTTGCCTGCGCGGGCGTATGCCTGTTGCATATCATTGGCGCGGCGATGCAAGCAGATTACCCCAAACATTATTGTGGCGTGTTCGGTGTTTTTGGTCACCCGAACGCAGCCGAACTGACGTACTACGGGCTATTTGCCCTGCAACACCGCGGGCAGGAAAGTGCCGGCATTGTAACGAGCGATGGCCGGCAGTTTCACAAGCACGTCGGCATGGGACTCGTGTCGCAGGTGTTCAATGGCGACATCCTGCACGATCTGGTCGGCCATATTTCCGTCGGCCATACCCGCTACTCCACCACCGGCTCGTCGAATCTGCGCAACGCCCAGCCGCTCACCGCCGATTGCGCGCGCGGACAGATTGCGGTGGCGCACAATGGCAACCTCACCAACGCGGCGCATCTGCGCGAAGAACTCGAGGCGCGAGGGTCGATTTTCCAGACCTCGGTGGACAGCGAGATCATCGTTCACCTGCTCGCTCAACCCAGCGTCGGCAACGGCACGAATCACCTGATCAACGCCGTCCGCCGCATCGAGGGCGCGTATTCGCTGGTCATCATGACCGAGCACGAACTGATTGGCGCGCGCGATCCCCATGGTTTCCGACCATTGTGCATCGGCAAGCTGGGGGACGGCTGGGTGCTGTCGAGCGAAACGTGCGCGCTGGACTTGATTCATGCCAAGTTCGTCCGCGACGTCGAGCCGGGTGAAATTGTCATCATCAGCAAGGACGGGCTGGTGAGCCTCAAGCCCTTTCCTAATCACAAGGCCCGGGCCTTTTGCATTTTTGAATACGTCTATTTCGCGCGACCTGACAGCACGATCGCCGACCGCAACGTCTATCGCGTGCGCGTCGAGATGGGCCGACAGCTGGCCCGCGAACATCTCGTGGATGCCGACGTGGTGATTCCTGTGCCCGACAGCGGCAACTCTGCGGCGCTCGGATACTCGATGGAATCCGGCATCCCGTACGAAATGGCGTTCGTCCGCAACCACTACATTGGGCGCAGCTTTCTCCAGCCGTCGCAGCTCATTCGCGACTTCAACGTGCGCGTGAAGTTAAATCTCATCGGCGAACTCGTGAAGGGCAAGCGCGTGGTGGTGGTGGACGATTCCATTGTGCGCGGCACGACCTGCAAGGCGCGCGTAAACAACCTCAAGGAAGCCGGCGCGAAGGAGGTGCACGTAATGGTCAGCTGCCCGCCGCACATGCATCCGTGCGTCTATGGGATTGATTTTCCGGACCGCAACAAGCTGATGGCTGCGAATCATTCGTTGGAAGAGATCAGAAAATATCTCAACGCGGATTCACTGCATTATCTTTCCCAGGAGGGTTTGATCAAAGCCACCGGCCTGCCGCGGGAGAGTTTTTGCATGGCCTGCTATGATGGCAAGTATCCCGTGCCCTACGATCCAGCCGTGAACAAGCACATCATCGAACGGCGCAACGGCCGGTTAATGGGCCTGAGTGATTCGATTCAACACGAACGCGCGCAGATCGCCTTGATTTGAACGAGGCGACCGCGCTTACGGGAACAAACCCCGGATGCGCTTGGCTTCCTGCACGCGTTTCACGCCGAGGCTCAGCGCGGCCAGACGCATCGAGATTTTTTGCTTCCGGCTCACGGTGAGAATCTGCGTGTAAGCCGTCTCCAAAATCCGGAAGAGTTTGTCCGTCACCTCGGTTTCGCCCCAGAAGAAACTCTGCAAGTCCTGCACCCACTCAAAGTAGCTCACCACGACGCCCCCGGCGTTGCACAGGATGTCGGGAATCACAAAAATTTCAGGCCGTTGCGCGATGATGGCGTCAGCCTCGGGCGTCGTCGGGCCATTGGCAGCCTCGGCGAGAATGCGGCATTGAATCTTCCCCGCATTGGCTTCGGTGATTTGTCGTTCCAGCGCCGCTGGCACGAGGATCTCGCAGGGCAACAACAACAAAGCTTCGTTGGAAACCGGCTCTGATCCCGGAAAGCCCACCACCGTTCGATATTCGGCGAAGTGCTTTTCCAGCGCGAACAGATCCAGCCCCATGGGATTGTAAATGCCACCGTTCACGTCGCTTACAGCAACAACCTTGGCCCCGTAACGTCCCAAGGAAAGCGCGGCGAAAGAACCCACATTGCCGTAGCCCTGCACCGCCACCCGGCACTTGGCCATGTCGAGACCAAGTGTGTCAGTGGCGCGATTGGCAAGATACGCGACCCCCCGACCGGTCGCCTCCCGCCGGCCCGCCGAACCACCGAGTCCCAGCGGTTTACCCGTAACGATGCTCGGCACGGTATATCCCATGTGGACGGAATAGGTATCCATCATCCAAGCCATGGTCTGTTCATTCGTGCCGATGTCCGGCGCCATGACATCCACCTGCGGTCCAATGAACGGAATCATTTCCTGCGTATAACGCCGCGAGAGCCGCTCCAGCTCGGTCGTGGACATTTTGGAAGGATCGCAAGTGATGCCACCCTTCGCACCGCCGTAGGGCAGTCCAGTGAGCGCACACTTCCAACTCATCCACATCGCCAACGCAGCGACCTCGCCCAGCGTGACGTCGGGGTGAAACCGCAGGCCTCCCTTGGTCGGCCCCAGCGTGAGATAATGCTGCACGCGATAGCCGGTGAAGACCTTTGTTGATCCGTCGTCAGCGTGGATCGGCAGCGACACGATCATCGCGCGTTTCGGGCGTTTGATGCGATCGCGATCGTCGTGCGGAATTTCCAGGTGGTCGGCGACGGTGTCGAACTGCTGGCAGGCCATCCGAAACGTCGGATTGTCGTAGATGTCCATGCGCGAGGGTAAGCGGGAACGCCGGGCGAATGGAAGATGGAAAAAGGCCGCCTGCATCCCGCCAAAATGTGTTTGAATTTCCGTATCAAGCTTCGGTCAAATGGCGGAATGCGAAACTCCACGATCCGAAGCGCCGGCGCAACCATTCATTGGGTAGCCGCGCTGCTGCTAACGGTCGGATTGGCGGCGCGGGCGGAGAACAGTCCACCAGCCACCAACCCGCTTTGGCGGAAGATCGTCATGGTTGGCGCGAGCGCATCCTCCGGATTCACCGTCAACGAACCATTGGGCGGCACGAACACCGTGCAACTGCGCTTGAGCCGCCACGTTGACGCGGCCCTCGTCCCGCCCTGCGAACCAGTGCTCAACCTCGCCAGCTCGTTTTTCTTCATGCAGCCCGAATCCAGTGGCAAGGCGCAGATGAGCCGGGCGCTCAAGGAAGAACCCTCGCTCTTGCTGGGTTTGGATTTTCTGTTTTGGTATTGCTATGGCAAGGGCACGAACGACGCCGAACGGTTGCTGCGCTTCGAGCAGGGGTTGAAATTGCTCGAGCCGGTGACCTGTCCCTTGGTGCTCGGCGACATTCCCGATGCTTCGGGATCCGTGAACAAGATGCTGCGGCCCGATCAAATCCCCACGCCGGCGGCGCTGGCAGCGGCAAACGCGCGGCTCGCAGCCTGGGTGAAGGCCCGTCCGCACGTCATGCTGGTGCCGCTTTCCAAGCTCATCACCGTGGCCATGCGTAATGATGCCTACGAGGTGCATGGCGTAAAATTGCCGGCGGGGCGCACCCGGGCGCTGCTGCAGGACGACAACCTGCATCCCTCGGCCATGGGCAGCGCGGTGATTGCCCTCGCAATGTTCGATGCCTTGCAACGCCAGTTCCCGTTTCCTGAATCGGAAATTCGCTGGGATCCTGCCGCCGTGGTAAAATCCGTCCGCGCGACGGCGCGACCGAACCCGCCAGCGCCAAGCCGGTCAACTCCTGCCGCCGCCCCGTGAACGCGCTTTGCTTGCCTTGCCGTGACCGCTAGATTCGGACGATGTCTGACACGTTGGTCGTCAACGAAATCTACCTGAGTTTGCAGGGCGAAAGCACCTTCGCCGGACTGCCATGCATCTTCGTGCGGCTTACGGCCTGCAATCTGCGTTGTTCGTACTGCGACACCGCGTATGCATTTACCGAAGGCGCAAAGATGACCGGCGATCAGGCGTGGGAGAAAATCCATGCGCTGGCACAGCCGTTCGAAGCCAGAAATCCCAGGTTGCCGCTCGTTGAGTTCACCGGCGGCGAGCCATTGTTGCAGGCCAATGCCCTGCCGCTGATGACACGACTCTGTGACGCCGGCTTCACGGTGCTGGTTGAAACCAGCGGCGCGCTCGATATCTCCAAGGTTGATCCGCGCGTGCGGCGGATCATGGATTTGAAATGCCCCAGCAGTGGTGAGGTGGAGCGCAATCGCTGGGAAAACCTGCCGCACTTGCGCGCGACGGATGAAATCAAATTCGTCATCGGCACGGAGGAAGACTATGGGTGGACGAAGGAGCAGATAGCTAAACACAATCTTGCGGATGTTTGTCCGCTGCTGATTTCCTGGGTGCATCCGCTGCGACCCGAACAGCAGCATCCATCGCTCAAAAAAGTCCCGACCGGGCAGACGCCGATTTCACGACAGACGCTGGTGGAGCGCATCATTACCGATGCGTTACCCGCGCGCTTTCAAGTGCAAATGCACAAGGTCATCTGGCCGCCGGAACAACGCGGGGTTTAAGTCCGCCCCGGTCACACCGGAACAATTGCCAGCCAGCCGGCCTGGCCAAACTTGCCCCGGAATTCTTCGGCAGCACTTTCGGCAATGGTACGATTCGGGAACACCGCAAACGTGGTTGAGCCACTGCCGCTCATCAAGGCCGCCTCCGCGCCGTGTTCCCGCAGGAATTCCTGGTAGAGCGCCAGGATGGGGAATTTGTCGAGCGCCGGGGCTTCCAGCGAGTTGTAGAACTGCTTGCCGGCCACTGCGAGCGCGTCACTTTGCAAGGCGGCGATCAGTTTCTGCGCCCGTCCGGGCTCGCCGTTCAGCGCGGTCGGGAAGCGCGCGAGGCTTCCGTAGGCCCACGCTGTCGCAATGCCAAAGCCAGGATGGAAGAGCAGGAAGAACTTGCCGCGCATCGCCGGGAACTCGTCCAAGGATTCAACTTGCTCTCCCCGACCGATGGCCAGCGCGGGCCGGGTTTGCAGAAAGAACGGAATATCCGAACCGAGCGCCGCGGCCAAGCCAGCGAGCTTTTCCGGGGGCAATGGGTTGCCGAAGAGTTCGTTCAATCCCAGAAAGGTGGTTGCGGCATTGCCACTGCCACCGCCCAGGCCAGCCGCCAGCGGAATTCGTTTCTCCAAATGAATCTTCACCCCGTCGCTAATGCCCGTGGCTTGCAGGAACTGCGTGGCCGCTCGATAAACGAGATTGCTCGCATCCACCGGCAAGGTTGATTCGTTACAGGTCAGCGTCACGCCGCTACCGCGACGCTCGAAACTCAGCCGGTCGTGGTAGGCGACCGGATGCATGATGGTTTCCAGTTCGTGAAAGCCATCAGGCCGCTTGCCGAGGATGTTCAGCAGCAGGTTGACTTTGGCGGGGGAGAGTTTTTCGAGCGCCATGACGGCGGAGAGCTTGCGGAATAATTTGAATGGCGAAAAGAAAAACGCGCCGACTTACGCCGGCGCGTCTTGGTAAAGGGTGGCACTCAGTTATCAAAGATATGAAAACGGCTGCCCGGGACGATCGGAAGCACATCGCCGCCGCTGAACCCGAGGGCGGTGTCGGTCGCGTAGAGTGAATCATCCAGCAACCGCGGCTTGTAGTTGTCCGGGTAAGGACGGCCAGGCACCACGTAATTCGTGCCGATGGCTTTATACGGCGGAATCGGGAACGTAATGATCTCGTAAATACCCATGCCGGTGCGGGCGAGCGTCTTATTCAGACCATGCACAAACCCCGTAGCCAGCGGCGCGGACTCGCGGTCAAAGATGGCTCTTTGCTCGATGGACCGGCGCATCTCGCCCATGCGGACTGGCTCGATGATGTTGCTCATGCCCCGGCCGAGTTTCGTTTCCGGACCGGTACACCCGGTCGCAAACACCGCCGCCAATGCGGCCAAAGCACAGAGGGAGAAAATGTTTCGCATAGTTGTCAGGTTCTGTTTAGACCGAGGTTACGCCGAACCGTTTCGTTGTAAAGTGAGATTTCCTCATCGCCCCAACGCGCGGCGGCGATCCTTCCAATCCCAATACCATGAAATCAGAATACTGATTTCGTAGAGCAGATGCAGGGGGAGGGCCATCAGGATCATCGTGAACGGATCACCCGACGGAGTGAGGAACGCGCAGATGACCAATTCCAGTACGACCCAGTAGGGACGGAAGGAATTGAGCTTCCGGAAATCCAGCAAGCCGACCTTCACCAGCGCCAGAATCACGATCGGCAGTTCAAAGCTCACCCCCATGACCAGCATGAACACGCAGACGAACGTGATGTAATCCTCCGCCCGCCACTCGTCTGCGCCAAAGCCCAGCCATTGCGAAAATTGCACGGTTGCACCGAGCGCCACTTGGAGCATCAGGAAATAACAGAAGGCCATTCCCAGCAGGAACAAAATCGCACCAATCCCCAACGCCCGCATGACGAACTGCTTTTCCTTAACCTTGAGCGCCGGCAGGACAAATTGTCCGATAAAAAACACGATCAACGGCAGCGCTGCCACCACCCCGCCGTAGAGCGCCAGCTTGATCGCCACCATGAACCCGCTAATGGGACTGTAGGTCTTCAGCAGGACAAAGTTGTTTTGACTCGCGGCAAAGGCTGATTCCTCGGGTTGCAATGTCAACACGACCTCGCCGTTGACCGCCTTTGGAACGACGGTGAACGCGTGGATGTTGGTGGGGTGCTCCGGCAGGACCGCTGCGAGGTTTGTGCGGGAAAAGCGGGCAATGACGTTCGTCCCCCAATGCACTGCCACGGTGGCTTCGGCCTTGGGCGCCTGCCATTCAGAAGCAGATCGCAGCGGATACTCGAGGAAACGGACGAGGTAATTGCCGCCCATCAGGCAAGCCATCATCGCCACCGCCAGCGTGGCGGTGACTTTGATCAGGGTCCAGCGGAGGTCCTCAAGGTGCTCGAGGAAACTCTTGACCGGTCCACCCTCAAACTCTTCTGGATCGGGCTGCGAGCCCTCAGGCTGGTCTGCCATCGCGCATCACCCGGAGCAAAGCTCCTCAGGACTGAGAGGACGAATGGGAGGAGGGTTGAGGTTGGTTACCGGCGGCCGGTGTGGGATTGCTCGGGCGCGGTGCGGGCGGGGGCTCTTCTACCGAGCGCTCAATCTCATCCTGCACATCCCGCGAAGCCTTCTTGAACTCGTTGATTCCCTTGCCCAGACCGCGAGCCAGTTCCGGCAACTTCTTGGCCCCGAACAACAGCAATACCACCGCGAGAATGGCCACAATTTCGGGCCAACCAAGGAAAGCCAACATGCATGTATTCATAATTCAAAGTCAGTTTTAAAGCCGTCCACCCCTACCGGTTCGCAACACGTGTGGCTTTGACGACTGGGAAACCTGCAGCGTTCAAATGCCAGTTTGGGGCATTAACCGAGCCGTTACAAAGCTAAGCCGGGGAGTTGGCAGAGTAAAGGGCCAAATCTCCCCGGCTTTGGGCTAAATCAAGGCATTCAGGTTACTTCGGTGTCAGTACCACGAACTCGCCGCGGCGGTTCTTGGCGTGCCCGGACTCGCTTTCGCTCGTGTCAATCCGGCGGTCCTTGCCGAAGCTGCGGGTAACGATCTTGCCACCGTCAGCTCCCAGTTTGATCAATTCGTTGCGCAAAGCCAGCGCCCGGCGCTCGCCGAGGGCGCGGTTGTATTCCTCCGTGCCACGCTCGTCGCAATGACCTTCGATCAGTAACGACGCTCCCGAACTCTTGAGGTGTGAAGCGACGGCCTCCACATGGGTCATCTCGCCGCTGCGAATGGCAGCGCTATCGTATGAGAAATGCACCGTGTGGGCAGCCAGCGTGGCGCGGTCCTGATTGAAGTTATCCAGATTGGCGAGGTCCGGGTTCATCGGCACACCGCCCGTCTCGGCATTGGGATCAAACGTGCCTGTTCGGTCGGTTGCATCACTACCGACTCCGGACCCACTAGGATTCGGCAACGGCGTGGTAGGGCGGGGTTTCTTCGTGCAGCCCGTAACACCACCGGTAAATGCCAGCGCGACGACGAGCAGGTAAACTAGCTTGTTCAATTTCATTCTTCTATCCTTTGGGAATGGGCCTCTAGCGGGCCCAACTGGGTTGTGAGTTGCTTCCCGAAAGCCGGGAAATATCTTTCGTTTGTTTCGTCGGCACGTCAAGCAAAGAGAGGGTATACCGTCCCCCGCCCCGCCGCGCATACACCACGGTGCGCGAGTTGGGTGACCAGGAAGGGTCCTCGCCGTTCACCAACACCGTGGCTGCTCCACCAGTGGCTGGTACGACGCAGATGTCAAAACCACCCATCTGCGCGGTGAACACAATCCACTTCCCGTCCGGCGACCAGTCCGGCTCGGAAGGATTGGAGACCCCGGAGGTCGCAATGCGCTGTGCCGGCCCGCCTGACACCGGCACTTTGCAGAGCGCCCGCCGCTCGTTGATCTTCGTTGCGAAACAAATCCATTGGCCATCCGGCGACCAGCATGGCGCGGAATCATCCTCTCGCGTCTTGGTCAACTGGCGCAGACCCGAGCCGTCGGCATTGGCCACGTATAAATCAACATTGCCACCCTTGCTCAGAACCATCGCGATCTTCGAACCGTCCGGCGAAGGCGCGGGACTCATGTTCGAACCGGGATACCGCGCAATGGTCTTTCGCGAACCGCCGGACAAATCGTGGGTGTAAATGTCCGCGTTACCAGACTTGTAGGACGTATAGGCGAGCGCTAGCCGGTTGCCGATCCATTCCGGCGCTGCAACCAATACGCCATCGCTAGTTACGGTCTGCTTGTTGGCCCCGTCGAAATCCGCCACCCCGATCTCGCCGCTGGACTTGCTGGCTGTCTTGAACGCAATGCGCGTCCCGCCGATGCCCTGGCGATTGATGGCTTTCAAAAAATCGTCCACGAACGCATGCGCTTGCCGCCGCAGCGAGCCACCGGTGTAGCTCTTGTTAACAAGCTGGCTTTTGTTGAATCGGTCCGTCGCACGACCGACAAGGTTGCCATTGCCGCTGCCGCTCAGAAGATATTGCGCCGAGTCTGCGCCGGTGAACGTGAAGCCCTGCACATAGAGATCGAACTGGATAACCTCGAGCGCCTCGCCGGAAAACCCAGTGAGGTTGACGGGAACTGGTTTCTCCTGACCGGGAGCGGCGACCTTGGTGATGTCAATCTCCGGCTGGGCGACTGCGCGACCGGCGACGACGAGCGTGAGCAGCGCGAGTGCAAGTTTCGAGAGGCGAGTCATGGCAATCATCCGAGCAATCTTTGGGCTTTGACGTTGAATTTGATCCTGATGGTGCGTTGCGATTCCGTTTCTCCTTTGGGCAA